>SXGQ01295264.1_pt1 | contig 18944 bp, 28 predicted proteins | sample 3178371 | NCBI WGS metagenome assembly SXGQ01 (sample SAMN11356859, study PRJNA531348) | freshwater metagenome | isolation source: freshwater sample F1-20 | place: China: Fuxian Lake, Yuxi | collected 2017-12-25 | reverse complement strand
TATACCTACCGGTATGGTAGGAATTATATTATGAAGCTCGAAGAAATATTTGGTGAATGGGAGAAGGATAGCAAGGTTGACCGAACAGAGCTCGGTGACGTTGCGTTGAACATTCCTAAACTTCACCACAAGTATTTTAAACTATTCTCCCACGAACGTCTACTGCTCAGAAAGCTTGAGCAGGATATGAAGAAGCTAAAGAAGCTAAAGTGGGAATACTATACAGGAGTCCTTGATCAAGAGACTCTTGAGGAGATGAAGTGGGAACCGTTCCTACAAAAAATCCTCAAACAAGACGTGCCTACATATATTGATAGCGATTCACATATTATTACTCTTAACCTAAGAATAGCTGTCCAGCAAGAGAAGATTGATGCATTAGAGTCAATCATTAGGTCAGTTATGAACTTAGGGTTCCAGGTTAAGAGTGCCATTGATTGGGAAAAGTTTAAGACAGGACAATGACAGAAACACTAGTCGTCTCAAAATTTAATGATGTATATGTGACAGTTGATTGTGACGCTAGTGTTGCAATGGAGCTAAAGGACTACTTTACTTTTAAGGTTCCTGGTTATCGCTTTATGCCTGCCTACCGCAATAAGGTATGGTCTGGTGACATCCATTTGTTTAATCCAATGAGTAGGAGAATCTACTTTGGATTGATTCCTTATATAAACAAGTTTTGCGAATCACGAAACTATAAACTACAATTCCATGATAGTGTGGATGGCTTTGCAAGCATTGATGAACAGTCAGTTATTGACTTTATCACAAACCTCAATCTTCCATTTAAGCCAAGAGGTTATCAGCTTGAAGCCTTTATTCATGGCATAAGAACAAAAAGATCATTACTTGTATCCCCTACTGCTTCTGGTAAATCGCTAATCATTTATATGATTACAAAGTGGTGGCAGCGAACAGATTTTAAGACCCTCATTATTGTTCCAACCATCTCTCTAGTTGAACAGATGAAGGGTGACTTTGTTTCATACGGTGGTGATGAAAATGATATCCATACCATCATGTCAGGCAGAGAAAAGAATTCAGACAAGCCAATTGTTATATCTACCTGGCAGTCAATCTATAAGATGCCAAGACAATGGTATGAGCAGTTTGATGTTGTGATTGGGGACGAGGCACATCAATATAAGGCTAAGTCACTAACATCTATTCTAGAAAAGATGACAAAGTGTCCCATCAGAATGGGATTCACTGGTACACTTGATGGTACCCAAACTCATAGACTAGTTCTAGAAGGTTTGTTTGGAGCAGTAAAGAAAGTAACAACTACTGCCGAGCTTATTGAACAGAAGCATCTTGCTGACTTTAAGATTCAAGCAATTGTTTTGAAACATACAGATGCCAACAAGAAAGAATATAGTAGAACTGAATACCATGATGAGATTGATTTCCTTGTCCGCAATGAATCAAGGAACAATTTTATATCTCAGCTGTCCTTACATCTAAAGGGTAACACTCTTATTCTCTATCAGTTTGTAGAGAAGCATGGTAAGCCTTTACATAAAATGCTTATAGATCAGAACAAGGAGGATAGACACATCTTCTTTGTATCTGGCGAAGTAGAAGTAGAGGATAGAGAGCTTGTAAGAAAGATTACAGAGCAGGAGGATAATGCTATCATCGTAGCCTCATATGGCACGTTCTCAACTGGTATAAATATTAGAAACCTACACAATGTTGTGTTTGCTTCCCCTACTAAGTCAAGAATCAGATCTCTCCAGTCAATTGGTAGAGCGTTAAGAAGAGGTGATAATAAGCAACAAGCAACGTTGTATGATATAGCTGACGACCTTTCCTGGAAGAAGGCTAAGAATCATACCCTAAAGCATTTTATTGAGCGAGTGGGAATTTATACTAGTGAAAAGTTCGAATACAAAATCACGAGCTATCAGTTGAGGTAAGTTATGGCAGCATTCATTCTTGTCAAACTGAGCGATGATGACTCTTTTATTATTGGAGAACTTCACAACGAGACAGACGATGATGTAGTGATGAAATATCCTGTTGTAGTTAGGTTAAGAACAACAATTAACCAAACCACAAATGTTACTACATCTAAACTTATGCCTTTCTCTGAAAATAATATTGTAGCGTTAAAGAAAAGTTCAATTATAGCATTCTCAAAACCTAATGAACGAATCATTAAGTACTATCTAAAGTTCTTAGATAAGTTTCAAACACTTCTTGATGAGGACTTGGAGAAAGACATCTGTGGTCTACAAGATGACTATAACGATAGTCCTCTCTCAATTGAAATAGATGATGAAGAGGATGGAGAAGGCTTAACAATGACTGTTGGTTCCACCCCTATACTACACTAATAATATATCTGACCCCGACAAAGGGGATTATACAAACAACAAAGCAAAAAGTCAACGGGTTGAACTAACTTCTTGAATGTGTTACAATAACAAAATGTTGAAAAGGATTTGTAATGACTGCAATTAAAGATAAGGCTAACCACTACGTTAGTAACGAAGAGTTCTACAAGGCTATCGTAGAGTTTAAAAAGAAAGTTCTGGCTGCGGAGGCACAGGGTCTATCAAAACCTGTGATCCCACATTACATTGGCGATTGTTTGATCAAGATCGCTAATAAACTTTCCTATAGCCCTAACTTTATTAACTACACATTCCGCGATGAAATGATTGCGGATGGTTTGGAAAACTGTATTAACTACTTCCATAACTTTGACCCTGATAAGTCTACTAATCCTTTTTCATACTTCACACAGATCATTTACTTCGCTTTCCTTCGTCGTATTCAGAAGGAGAAGAAGTATATGTATGTAAAGCATAAGGTCACTCAGCAGAAAATGATCAACCATGAATTGATGAACCTTCAAGAGTTAGATGAGCTCGGTGAGTTTGACATTGAGATTACTGACTATACATCTAATGACTATATGGATACGTTCATTGAGCAATTTGAAGCAAGTGCTCTAAAGAAGAAGACAGAAAGGCAAGCAAAGAAAGGCCTTGAGAAGTTAATTAAGGAAGACTAAATTATGAAGATCGCTTTGATCACTGACACGCACTTTGGCGGGCGTGGCGATAGTCCTATATTCTCAGACTTCATTGGAAGATTCTATAGTGAAGTCTTCTTTGCATATCTTAAAGCAAATGATATCGATACAATCATCCATCTTGGTGATATTGTAGACCGTAGAAAATATATTAGTTACTTGTCTCTCAGAAAGTTTAGAGATCAATTCATCAACCGTGTCATTGATGCTAATTTTAACTTGCATGTTATTATTGGTAACCATGACACATTCTATAAGAATACGAACGAAGTCAATTGTATGACAGAGTTGTTTGGCACAAACCAGCCAAACAACATTCATTGGTACACAGAAGCAACAAACATTAAGTTTGGCAGTACAGAGATTCTTTTTGTTCCTTGGATGTGTAGTGATAACTTTGATAACACAATTGAGAAAATTGCTGACACTGATGCACAAGTATGCTTTGGCCATCTTGAGCTTGCAGGCTTTGAGATGCAGAAGGGTACAGTTATCGATCATGGCTATGATGCTAAGATCTTTAAAAAGTTTGATATCGTTCTCTCCGGTCACTATCATCATAGATCAACAAAGGGTAATGTAACATATCTTGGCTGTCCATATGAGATTGTTTGGTCTGATTATGATGACCCTAAAGGCTTCCATGTTTTTGATACAGAGACAAGAGAGATTGAATTTGTTAAGCACGACTTAACATTGTTTCAAAAGTATCACTACGATGACCTTGGTTTGGAACGTGATGATATAGTTCTTGATGACTACTCATTCCTTAGTGGAAAGTTTGTAAAGGTTATTGTTAAGAATAAAACTAACCCATATTGGTTTGATAGTGTCATCGATAGAATTGAGAGGGCTGGGGTCGCAGACCTGCAGGTGGTGGAAGACCATCTGCATCTTGACTTAGAAGAAGATTCAAGTATAATATCTGATGCTGAGGATACTCTAACAATCATTAGAAAGTTCTCAGATCAATACATTAGTAATAAAGACAATGTTCCTAAGCTGAATAAGCTTCTTGGTGACTTGTACATTGAAGCAATGGAAATACAGACTAAGCAATGATTCTATTTAAGAAAGTACGCTGGAAGAATTTTCTCTCGACGGGTAATAACTTTACCGAGATTGATCTAACCAAGCATAAGTCAACTCTAATTGTAGGTACGAATGGTTCTGGTAAGTCAACCATTCTCGATGCTATTTCATTTGCTCTCTACAATAAGCCATTCAGAAAGATTAATAAGCCTCAGCTTGTTAACTCTATCAATTGTAAAGATCTATGGGTTGAGCTTGAGTTTGTAGTTGGTAATGCTAACTATAAGATTGTTAGAGGCATCAAGCCTACCAAGTTTGAGATCTACAAGAATGATGTGTTGCTCAACCAAGATGCTGATAGCAAAGACTATCAAGAGGTAGTTGAGAAGCAGATCGTTAAGATGAACCACAGAACATTCTCTCAAGTAGTTGTTCTTGGTTCCTCTACCTATGTTCCATTCATGCAACTTCCTGCTGCTCAGCGAAGAGAAGTTATCGAAGACCTTCTTGACATTCAGGTATTCACTACAATGAATACATTATTGAAGAGTAAGGTATCAACAAACCAAGATGACCTGAAGCAAGCAAAGTATGATAGCGATCTTGTTGATGAGAAGATCAATATTCAAAACAGCTATATCAACTCACTAAAGAAAGATGTCAGTGACAAGGTTGAAGTAAACAAGATTAAGATTCAGACAACAAACATTGAGATTGAAGGTATCGAACATACAATTGGTATCAACAATGACTCTATCCAAGAAAAGATGAAGGATGCTGCTAGCCTCGATAAGCTAACAAAGAGAATGGAAAAGTCTGTTATCCTAAAGGAAAAGACTATTGATAGGCTATCTAAACTGAATAAGGAGATTAAGTTCTTCCACGACAATGATGATTGTCCAACTTGCAAGCAAGGGATTCCACACGACTTCAAGTCTGAGGCTATTACATCTAAGCAAACACAAGTAGCAGAGATAGAAGAGAATCTTTCACTATTACAAGAAGACTATAACAATACAGTTACTGAGATTAATAGAATTAATGTAATCCAAAAAGAGATTCAGACCATTCAACACGATATCACAAAGTTGCAAGCTGAGATATCATCGAAGAAAAAGTTTATTGATTATTTACAATCAGAAAATGATTCACTACAATCAGATACAGCAAACGTCGATGCAGAAAAACAAAAACTAAAAGAACTACAAAAGCAAAAGACAGACGCTGAGGAAAAGAAGCAGAAGCTGCTTGAGGAGTATGAAATTCTACAGGCAGCTTCTGCTCTCTTGAAGGATGGCGGCATCAAGACAAGAATCCTTCGTCAGTACATACCTATCATTAATAAGTTAATCAATAAATACTTGGCAGCGATGGACTTCTTTGTTCAGTTTGAGATTGATGAGCAGTTTAATGAAACTATCAGATCAAGATTCAGAGATGAGTTTAGTTACAATTCATTCTCTGAAGGTGAGAAGATGAGAATCAACTTAGCTGTTCTCTTTACATGGAGAGCAATTGCCAAGATGAGAAATAGTGCTGCTACTAATCTTTTGATTATGGATGAGGTGTTTGATAGTTCGCTTGATAGCAATGGTACTGATGAGTTCTTGAAGATCATTCAGACTCTCACTGCTGATACGAATACATTTATCATTAGCCATAAGACAGATCAATTGTTTGATAAGTTTCATAATGTTATTAAGTTTGAGAAGACCAAGAACTTTTCGAGGATTGTATAATGTGGGTTAAAACAATATATAATGCAATGTGGGCTAAAAGAGTCCACGAGGTGTGTGCCAAGTATCCAGATGTGTCTGGTGATTCGGTGATTGAAGGTAATCTTACAAAAGAAAATTACCTAATGAAAATTATTCCTGCCAATAAAGAAAAAGAGCTTGCTGAATATATGATCGATGCTGCATCAAGAGCAAACGATCAGGTGTTTGGATTCAACATATGGTATGATATTAAAGCAATCCAATATACAACTTATAAATCAGAACAAAAGATGGAATATGATTGGCATGCTGATTCTGTGTGGTATGGAAAGCCTGTTGTACAAAAGCTGACTGCCATAATTTGTCTCACAGATGAAAAGGATTACGAAGGTGGTGATTTTGTTATTGCTGGTAGAAAAGAAACAAGAATAAAGTTAACTGTAGGTCAAGCAATTGTCTTTCCATCACCATTGCAACATAAGGTAACTCCTGTAACAAAGGGTACACGTAATACACTTGTTGCGTGGTTCAAAGGACCAAGGTGGATGTAAAATGTTTGATCCACGTCTATGCCTAACACAACTTGAATCAGCAATACCAACAAGTGTTATTGATCAGTGGAATACCGAAGCTCAGTTACTTGATCCAAGTGTAGGTAGAGTTGGCGCCGACACAGTTGGTAGAGAGGATCTTGAAACCAGAGCAAGTGAAATAAGATGGATTACGCCGCGAAAGCAGTTGCAACTCTATACAAGGATATCAAATACTATTCTTGATATAGTAGATGCAGAGATGCATAATTTTAGAGTTGATATCTTTAGAACTCTTGATTTACAATATACAACGTATTACGTAAATAATTTTTATACCAGACATGTTGATATGAATATAGCGTCTGCAAGAAATGATAAACAATCAATAAATAGAAAACTAACTATGGTTGTTATGATGTCAGACGGCAACGAATATGTTGGTGGTGATTTAATTGTTGGGAACAAAACAATTTCGAGAAAGAAAGGAACAATGTGTATATTCTTTCCTTTTATACCCCATGAGGTCAAGCTAGTCACTGAGGGTGTGCGAAGAAGTCTTGTAATGTGGGCTAACGGTCCTGAGTGGAGGTAATATGATACCTAAGATAGCTGTTAAACAAAATTACTTTCCGACCCAGTGGTGTGATAACATTAATAGCTGGATGAATAAAAATGTCCAGGTAGATCCTTTGTTTGGTAAGAAGGGTGTTAGAAAATGTGATGTGAGGCTGCTCACACCCGACCTAAGACCTTATGATGGTGTGTTTAGATCTTTGATAGATTTTGCTAAAGCAAACATTGAGCATATAAATGTTGATGTGGATTACCAAATAGATGGTCCAATTCAACATATAACATACCTGCCTGGCCATGAAGTGGGTTGGCATGATGATACGATGAATTATGCTGCAGCAAAATCAAACCCAAAGTATAAGGATCTAAAAACAGATAGAAAGGTATCGCTAACTGTAATGCTTTCAGACCCATCTGAGTATGAGGGTGGTGAATTTTATTTCGAGCCTGGTTTCCCTCTTCCATGTAAAGTTGAAGGCAAGGGAACAGTAGCCATGTTCACATCTTACACTCCTCACAAAGTTACAGAAATAACTTCAGGCGTAAGAAATATTTTGTTTATCTTTATGACTGGTCCAGTGTGGAGATAGTTGAAAACAACCATCAATTAATGTATAGTGATCGTTATAAATAATGTTTAATTTGAGGCTTCTGTAATGCAAAAAGAATATCATTATTCTGAGATCTTTTACTCTGTTCAGGGTGAAGGTCGATATACTGGTATACCAACTGCTTGGTTAAGATATTTTCTCTGTAACCTCCAGTGTGATGGTTTTGGTCAGAAAGATCCAACTGACCCATCTACATATAAACTACCCTATAAGGAAATGAACGTCGACTTCATCAAGAGAGTTGAAGATCTTCCTGTGTGGAAGTACGGTTGTGATTCTTCCTACTCTTGGGCAAAGAAGTTTAAGCACCTAATGCATAAAGGTACGCCCGAGTATATTGCTAACCAGATTCTTGGTTATATCAGAACTGAACATAACCCAGAAGCAAGGTTTGATCACCCAGCAGGCCAGCCAATCCATATGTGCTTTACTGGCGGCGAGCCTCTAATGAAGCATGCTCAAGATTGTACAATGGGCATTCTCGATTACTTTGATAAGATTAAGAATAGTCCTAAGTTTGTTACATTTGAAACTAATGCTACTCAAGCATTGAAGCCAGAGTTTAGTAACTTTATGACTAACTGGAGAGAGATGGGTAGAGAGATCTTTATCTCATCTTCCCCTAAGCTCTGGACCACTTCTGGCGAAACAAACAAGGATGCTATCATTCCTGAAGTCCTAGCTGAATACCATTCTCTATCTAGAGGCCACGGACAGATTAAGTATGTTGTTAATGGTAAGAAAGAAACATGGGAAGAAGTTGAGCATGTGACAAATGAGTTTAGAAAGGCTGGAGTAACATTCCCTGTTTGGATTATGCCAGTTGGTGCTACAGAAGAAGGTCAGACTGGTGAGCTAGAAGGGTATATGAGTGCTGGTGCAATTGCTGAAGAAGCCTTCAAGAGAGGCTACAATGTGTCAGCAAGAGTCCATGTATACTTGTGGGGTAATACAATTGGTGTTTAAAACGACAACACTGTCGTCTGATGATATTGAGTACCTGAATAAACTCTATGATAGATTGGAGGGAAAAAGGTATACAAGATACTTCAATCTCTTTTCGGTTATTAGAAAGGATATTAGTAATCAGTTACAGGATCCGCAATGGATTTCAATCAAGCAAAAATTATCGCAGGGCAATAAGTCTACTGATAATTATTTCTTACTTTATGATGAAGATGCCTTTACCTACATTCATAAAGACTCGCCTAAGAGGGTTACAGACACTGCTATAACATTGATTGATAAATCCGATAATCTTGAGGGTGGGGAGATTATCATATCTCAGAAAATAAAGAGGTGTAAGGTTGGTTTGCATATACCAACGGATGAGGATATTCTTGCTAAGAAGGAGCAAGGTATTTTAATAAACAAGGCTATGTCCTTTACTGTTATTCCACAAGAAGTTGGGGAGACAGTTTGGTACCCAGCCCAAATGATGCATGGCGTATCCCTAGTCACTAGGGGTTATAGAAAAGTTCTTATATCGTGGTATAAAGACAATGAAAATGATAAAGTATAAAAAGAGTCAGTTTGATAAAGACATTGATACTCTTGTAAGAAAGATCAAGAAATCAAAAGTTAAGTTTAGTTATATTGTTGCACTATCTAGAGGTGGACTTATTCCTGGTGTCGTGTTGTCACACAAATTAAATCTAAAGTTAGTTCCAATTGATTGGTCTCTCAGAGACCATGGGGAAAAGGAATCTAATCTTTGGATTCCAGAAGATATCTGCAGCGGTCACAATGTTCTCGTTGTGGATGACATTATTGATAGTGGTGAGGCTATCAAGACGTTGTTGGAAGACTGGAATTCAACAGCCTGTGATAAGCTCGATTACAGCAGAGTGTTTGTTGCCTCCTTGATTTATAACAAGGACCAGAGTATAGTACCAGAGTTTTACGCAACAAAAATTTCAAGAAAGAAGACTCCAGAATGGTTTGAATTCTGGTGGGAGGTTTGAGATGGCTAGTAAGTTTTATTCTACAAAAAGGATTGGCCCCATTTCCACTGGCCATCGTCAGTGGAGAGATCAAGGTCACTGCAGATGGGCACATGGGTATGGTCGCTATGTTAAGTTTACCTTTGCATGTGAGACGCTAGATGATAAGATGTGGTGTATGGACTTTGGTGACCTTCGGTGGGTCAAGAAGTGGCTAGAAGATCAATGGGACCATAGGATGTTGATTGCATCTGATGATCCATTGCTTAATACCTGGAAGCAGTTACATGAAGTTGATGGTATTAACCTCAACATCATGGATGTAACAAAGGGCCACGGTCCAGGTATCGAGGGGTCGTGTAAGTTTGTATTTGATAACATCAATCCACAAATTAAGCAGTTGACTAACAACCGCGTTTGGATTGATACTATAGAGATCTACGAGCATGAGTTCAACTCTGCTCTTTATGTTAACCCTGAGGTGTGAAAATGGGTATTGATTACTCTAGCAAGATGCCAGATCTTGTATTTAATTATGACGATAAGTTTTATTGTGAGGAGTTACCTGACCCTCAAGTTAATCCAGTTCTACCTGGTGCAAGAGTACCTCTTCGGAAGGTAGGTATTGCTCCAGTTGACCTTCCTATCATGGTTAAGCGTCGTGATGGGAACACTCAGCAGTTGCAGGCGGAAGCCAGCCTTTATTGCTCTTTGGATGACCCTAATGCTAAGGGATTGAATCTCTCGAGACTCTATCTCATTATGCATAATAAGATCAAAGACCACCTTTCGATCGATGGCATCCAAGGAGCACTAAAGGAGCTTGCTGAGAAGCAGAATAGTAAGAATGCCTATTGTAAGCTTCGCTTTAAGTATCCTTGGACACAAGATGCTCTCCGCTCTCGTAGAGAGGATAATCCAGAAGAAAAGCTCCGAGGCCATATTGCCTATAAGGTAGAGTTAGAAGGTCAGTATCGTAGCGGACAGTATAAGTTCTTCATTACTATTGATTATGTCTATAGTTCAACTTGCCCATGTTCGTTTGAGTTAGCATATGATGCTCGTACTCATCGTAACGCTGCTGCTAATGCTCATAGCCAGAGATCTATTCTAAAGGTCAAGGTTGAGTTTGACCCTGCAAGGATTATTTGGTTTGAGGACATTGTAGAGCTTTGTAGAAAGCATATACCAACCGAAGTACAGATTGTTGTTAAGAGACGAGATGAACAAGCGTTTGCCGAACTAAATGGCGCGAACCTGTTGTTCTCTGAAGACGTTTGCCGTATCATGTACGCTGCGTTAGACGAATGGTATGACAAGGGTCGTATTAAGGACTTCTCTTTAGCTGTATCGCATGAAGAGAGCCTACATCCTTGGAATGCTATTGCAGTCACTTCTAAGTTCAATCCTAGTGAGGTTCCTGGATGTCTGGTCTAAAAGATCCGTACGATTATCGCTTCCGTGGTGTTTATGGTGTCTACAATGATGCTGGGGAACTAATGTATGTTGGTTCAACAACTCTAGGTCTAAAGAACCTAGAAGAGAACCATAGGAAGGCAAGAGAGAAAGGTTACGACATGACCAAGTTTAGAACTCTTCTTGAAGAGCATCAGTCATGGAAGTTTGTATGGTTAGTTAAGCCATACACTTGTCAGCAGCCCCATGTAGAGTTTCAAGAGCAGACTTTAATTGCAGCATTGAAGCCTGAACACAATGTAGACAAACATCCTTATAGGTCATCAATAATGTATGACAGATATGCTGATGTTTTACAGGCATATGGTGAAGAGTTGGAGTATTTCAATGATTAAGAAAAAGATTTGGGTAACATTCCAGAAAGAAGGTATTCACTGCTACCCAGCTGCTGCTACCGATGAGAAGCTGAAGGATGTATCATTCCTCGCTAACCCTCATAGACATATGTTCCACTTTAAGGTCTATCTTGAAGTATTCCATGACGACCGTGACGTCGAGTTTATTCTCTTAAAAAGGGAATTGGAGGGGTTGTATGGTAGTGGAACATTAAAGCTTGACTTTATGTCATGTGAAATGATAGCAGAAGAACTTCTTGCATATTTGAAGAATCAGTATGCGGGTCGTGACGTTACAATCATTGTAAGTGAAGATAATGAGAATGGATGTGAGCTCGTCTATGAACGAACAAAGCCAGCTCTCTCAATACAGGATGAATAATATGACAGACTTTTGCCACATTGCACCCATCGACTTTCTTGATCTTGTCAAGAATAGACCAGCTCATTTGACGCTTGCTCATCTTGTTGATACAAGTAACGAGTATACAGAGTTTTATAGAGCCCAGGATAGCAGTCTCAACATTATGGACAATAGTGCATTTGAGATGTATAAGCAAGGTAAGCCAATGCTAACTCCAATGAAGGTGTTAGAAATGGCAAGTATCATCAAAGCAGACTATGTTGTTATGTCTGACTATCCTGGTGAGCATTCATCTAAGACAATCCAGGCTGCAATTGACCTTGCTCCATTGTTTAAATCAAGTGGCTTTGGTACATTCTTTGTACCTCAATCTCAGATTGGTGATAAGGAAGATTTAATTAATGCATTCGATTGGGCATCGACATCAAAGCATGTAGACTACATTGGTGTATCTATTCTTGGTGTACCTAATGCATATGATGTAGAGAGAGGTAATAAACTTCAGCGCTTTGTTGCTCGCTTTATGTTTATGCAAGAGTTACATGACCGTGGAATCCTTCACCGTATTAGAAAGAACAAAAAGAAGATTCACTTTCTTGGTATGGTTGATGGTCCTAATGAAATTAAGTTGATGGAGCCATATAGAGACTATATTGATACTTGGGATAGTAGTGCTGGTGTGTGGCTAGGTTTGAATGGTAGAACATTCGATGGTAGTCCAACCGGTATTATTGATGGTAAGTTTGAACTAGAAGTAGACTTTGATCTCAAAGAATCTGAAGTCTCTATTGACAATTATAAGCTAGCCAAGTATAATATGGACTACATTGATAGCATTGTAACCAAATATTTAAATGATGATTCAGGGTATTAATTATGGCAGAAGTGAAATATAGATTTAGAGAAGATAAGGTCTTGATTGAGGCCTTAAAGTATATTAATGGAACTTATCAACAACATTATGTTGGTAAGGAGGAAGTCCAGACGATTGATGTATGGAATTCCCTTGGCAGTGTTGATACTACTGCTAGGGATACTGCTATTAAGTATCTTATGAGATATGGTAAGAAGGATGGATACAATAAGAAGGATTTGCTCAAGGCTATCCACTATATTGTTCTTCTTTACCACTTCACTCAAGCAGAGGAGACCAAGGAATGATGATTCATATTATGGGTGAGCATGGATCTAAGCTCACAAATGTTCAACCAGGGGATGTTCAGCCTAATGCTGTCGATCTAAGACTTGGTAAAGTTTTTAGAATTCTCTCTAACACATGCACTCTGTCTGAAACGCAGAAAGGACATAGAGGCTCTGTAGAGTTGCAACCAGATGAGTTGGGCTTCTGGCATCTTGAACCAGGTACCTACGAAGTTGTAATGGAAAACATTATTGAAGTAGGTGAGGGGGAAGCGGGATGGGTTATTACTCGTTCTACTCTAAACCGTAATGGTGTATTCTTAACCTCTGGTCTTTATGATTCAGGATATCATGGTGTGATGGCTGGTGCGATGCACATCCATTGTGGACCATTTAGTATTCAGAAAGGTACACGAGTGGGTCAGTTTTTATTGTTTAAGGCTGAGAGCTTACATAAATATGATGGTAGTTATGGCTTAAACAAAGAGCATGATAAAAAGTATGGTGTATGATTTGATTGACCATAAGAGTGCAATCTTAGAACAGGAATTGCCTCTTTTTGATTTCTCTAATCCTCCTGTTGACCCTTTAGAGCTTGCCAAGAATCTTCTTGAGACAATGCGCCACCATAAGGGTATTGGACTATCAGCAAATCAAGTAGGTCTTCTATATAGAGTATTCATTATGGAGGGCGATCCTGCGTTTGCGTGCTTTAATCCAAAGATTGTTGATGTATCTGAGGAAATGGTTTCAATGACAGAGGGATGTTTATCATATAAGGGAGTGGCTGTTCCAATTAAGAGACCGGCACATGTCCGTGTTCGTTTTACAGCACCAGACGGAAATACTATGACGAGAAAGTTTACTGGTATGACAGCCAGAATCTTCTTACATGAGTATGATCATTTACAAGGAGTTAACTTTCTCCAGAAGATGCACCCAGCACATAGGGAAAAGGCATCAAGACAGTTAAAGAAGTATACGCGTTATTTGAAAAACCAACAGAGGTAATTATAATGAATATTAAGATTATTAAATTAGTAAACGGCGATGAGATCATTTGTGATCTTGAAGAAACAAAGACTAAGCTAAAGGTTAGTAAGCCTTTGCTTCTTGCTTTCCAAGAAAACCGTTTGGTGTTTGTTCCATTCATGCAGTACACAACTGCCATGGAAGGATTTGAGCTTCTTACCACAAGTGTATTGTTTGTTACGGATCCAGTTGATTCGTTAATTAACGATTACCAAATGGCCACGAGCCAAATCGTAACGCCACCACAGGCAGCAGGCGGTAAGAAGAGTCTCCTTCGCTCAGTGGAGTAATAGGTAATGGAAATTAAAATTGAAATTGAAGAGTTGCGAAAGAGATCACTCTTTGTAGCAACTCCAATGTATGGTGGCCAATGTCATGGCAACTATACTCGCTCAATGTGCGACCTAACTGCACTTTGCGTAAAGTATGGTATCAACATGAAGGTCTATTATTTGTTTAATGAGTCCCTCATTACTCGCGCCCGCAACTATTGCGCTGACGAGTTTATGAGAAGTGACTTTACCCACATGATGTTTATCGACTCAGATATCGGATTTGATCCCAATGATGTTATTACATTGTTGGCTCTCCAGTCTGATGAATCACCATATGACATCATTGGTGGTCCATATCCTAAGAAGTGTATCTCTTGGGAAAAGGTTAAGCAGGCTGTTGACAAGGGTGTTGCAGATGAGAATCCAAACTCACTTGAACAGTTTGTTGGTGACTATGTTTTCAATCCTGTTATCGCTAAGGAAGGCCCAACTCAGATTAAGTTGAGTGAGCCAGCCGAAGTACTAGAGATTGGTACTGGCTTTATGATGATTCGAAAGAATACGTTCAAGAAGTTTGAAGAAACATTCCCATACCAGTCATATAAGCCTGACCATGTCCGTACAGCTCACTTTGATGGCTCAAGAGAGATCTTTGCTTTCTTTGATACACCAATCGATGGTAAGAGAATGTACATGGGTGCTGAGCTTCGTGCATACCTCGAAGCTAATCCAAATGCTACACCAGATGATATTGTTAAGTTTGTTGATGACCCTAACAATACCATCCTACGACAGTACTCAAAGAGATATCTCTCTGAAGACTATATGTTCTGTCAGTGGGTACGTAACATGGGCTTAAAGGTGTGGTTATGTCCATGGATGCAATTGAACCATACTGGATCTTATACCTTTGGTGGTAGCCTCGCTGCTCTAGCATCTGTTGGTGCTGCTGCAACAGCTGACCTATCAAAGATCAAAAAGTAATCTGAGGTAATTATATTATGGCATTTGATAAACAAAAAGTGAAGGCAGTCCTTGTCGAAGTTTCTAATTCAATGACCCGTATTGATGCAGAGAAGGAATTCATTAAGGATGCGATTGATGCTGCATCCAAGATCCATGAGATTCCTAAGAAGACTCTCAATAGAATGGCAAAGGTATTCCATAAGAATAACTATGCCCAAGAGTTGTCTTCCATTGAGGAATTCACCACAATGTATGAGAACATTGTGGGTAATGTATCAATGGTAGAACACGAACGCCGCCATCGGGAATGATCAAGAATAACTTAATTATATACACACCTAGAACAGGTAGCACATTCTTAGCTGAAATTATAGCTGCTAGTACTGGGACTGTTAATCTTAATGAAACTATTGTTGATAGTTGTATATCAAGATTTAATAGAGAAGAGGTATTAACAAATCCATACTACGCAGCTTATAGGCCAAGCCTCCAAAGGTTTATCGACAAAGAATTTTCTGAAGGTGGCTCGCGAAGCTTTAGGCCATACGCAATGGCTAAAAAGGCAAGAATAAATTTGCTGAGGCAAACTAAGGGGTGGACGATTAAGGAAACATCCTCCCCCTTTTTAACAAACTTTGATTTTGTCAAAGAGTGTTGTGAGTCAAGTGATACAAATGTATACATGGTCTATAGAAGGGACATCGTAGCCCAGTTTGTTTCCTTTGTTAACATGGCGGGTCGCGGCAAATCAATTTTCGTGCCAGATGACATTGTTGACTACAACCATAAGGTTAATGAAAACACTGTTGCTGCTAAGACACCAATGTTCGTTGATATGATCATATATTGGAAACTCTTATATGAAAGATTCAAGAACAATGTAGTGCTTGTTAACTATGAAGATGTGATCAAGAGTAAGGACTTTTCATCTCTTGGTATTGATAAAGATGTTGTGGAAAAGTATAATATGAGGGATAATCATATTATTCCAACACCATTTAACTATGTTGATAGAAGTAATCCAAAATGGCAAGCAGCCATTGATACAGTCGAAAGTATTGGATGGGTTACAAATACATTATGAGGTTATATTATGAAAATTTCAAGTCAGACCTTACAGGTCCTGAAGAACTTTGCTTCGATCAATCCTAATCTATTGGTGAAGCCGGGAAGCGTACTAAGCACAATCAGCACTAATAAAAATATATTTGCGAAGGCTACGGTTGCTGAGTCATTCCCGGCTTCATTTGCTATCTATGACATGCAACAATTCTTGGGTGTCATCAGTATCTTCGAAGAACCAGACTTTACGTTTAATGATAAATCTGTTACTATTTCGTCTGAAGGTAGATCAGTGGAATATATCTATGCTGCAACTGAAATGGTTGTTGCTCCCTCTGACTCTGTTGCTCAGAAGATTGCTGTTAAGGATCCAGAGATTACATTCGACTTAACTGCTCAGGGACTTAATGAAGTAATTAAGGCCACAGCTATCCTGCAACTTGATAAGATCAATGTTGTAAGCGAAGGGGGCACTGTCAGTGTTGTTGTTGCTGATCCAAAGAACCCATCTTCTAATAAGTTTTCACTAAAGGTTAATGGCTCAGCTACTGCTGATCTTGCTATGGTCTTTGCAGCTGAGAATTTGAAGTTTATTGCTGGTGATTATAAAGTTGGTATCTCATCAAACGGGATTAGTTCATTCAAGAACGATAAGCTGAATCTTGAATACTTTGTAATGGCAGACGTTAAGTCTAAGAAGGCTTAATTTATGTTAGAAGAAGTATTGTGGGTTGAAAAATACCGTCCTCGAACTATAGCTGATTGTATCCTACCAAAGGATATCAAGAAGACATTCCAGGCATTTATTGATAGCGGCACCATTCCTAATCTATTATTAACTGGTACACAGGGTACTGGTAAGACGACTGCTGCTAGAGCTATGTGCGAGCAGCTCGAGTGTGACTATATCATCATTAACGGTTCTATGAATGGTGGTATCGATACACTTAGAAACGAGATCCAGCAGTTTGCTAGTACAATGTCCTTTAGTGGTGGTAGAAAGATGGTTATCCTTGATGAGGCTGACTATCTTAATGCTCAATCTACCCAGCCTGCTCTTAGAAACTTTATGGAAGAGTTCTCTAAGAACTGTGGATTTATTCTAACTTGTAACTTCAAGTCTAGAATCATTGAACCACTTCATTCTAGATGCTCTATTGTAGAGTTTAAGATTCCACCTAAAGAGAAGCCAACACTAGCTGGCGAGTTCTATAAGAGGACTCTCAATATTCTGGCCGAAGAGAACATTAAGTTCAACAAGAATGTTGTAGGTGAGTTGATTGCTCGCCACTTTCCTGATTGGCGAAGAGTTCTAAACGAACTTCAGCGGTATAGTGTTGGTGGTGAGATTGATTCTGGTATCCTAGTTAACTTATCAGATGAACACTTTACTCAATTAACTACTATCTTAAAGGATAGAAGGTTCAATGATATGAGGAAGTGGGTGGCTGAATCCAATGACATTGATTCGTCTGTCCTTTTCAGAAAGATTTATGATGCATTGAATGTTCTCGTTAAGCCCACTTCTATTCCACAGGCTATTCTTATTCTAGCTGAGTATCAGTATAAGGCAGCCTTTGTTGCAGACCAGGAAATCAACCTTGTAGCCTGCTTGAGTCAGCTTATGGCTGAGGTCGAATACGCATGAATCCGTTCGACTTTTTAAACGCCATCAATTATACCAAGATTGATGTGATATCTTCCTCGGAAAACCCGGAAAAAGCCGAGAAACTATACAATTCATTTCTGGTTAATCGTGGATTATCGTATTTTGCGGATACTGTGCTGTATTGCAATGAAATGAACCGATATCACGAGTTAGACAAAAAGCTTCAGTTTAATTTTCTTCTAAATAGTATTAGGAAGAACAAAAGGTTCTCCAAATGGCATAAAGCTGAAGTGGATGAAGATATACAGATTATTTGTGATTACTATAAATGCAATATTAGAAAGGCAAAAGAAATAATTACTGTACTATCCGCCGGCCAGCTTAAACAATTAAAAGAAAAAATGCGAACAGGTGGGGCGAATAGATGATTACAGTAGACAGTTTTATCGAAGTCACTTTAAAGCAAAATGATGACTTCCTAAAGGTCAAAGAGACCTTAACAAGAATTGGTATTGCATCCGAAAAGAACAAGACTCTTTATCAGTCTTGTCATATTCTCCATAAAAAAGGCAAGTACTATATTGTACACTTCAAGGAGCTGTTTGCCCTTGATGGTAGACCTTCGTCCATAACAGATGACGATCTTGCAAGAAGAAACACAATTGTTAACCTACTTTCCGACTGGGGCTTAGTTGGCTTGGTAGATGCTGAAAAAACTAAAGAACCAGTTGCACCGATGAGACTTATTAAGGTGATTCCATTCAAACAGAAGAATGAATGGCAGTTGGTCACAAAGTATAATATTGGTAGATCAAAAAAGGGTGACGAAAGTGGTGAAAGCAATCAAAGCGAATAAGATCAAGAAAGCAAAAAAGATCGTAAAGAAGAAGAGATCAAAGAAGGTACAAGCTGAGCTTGTAAAAGCTTCTGCTCCCCTTGCCGCCGCTTCTGCTGACCCTAAGGGTTGGGAAGACATGGACAAACCATGGATTCCAGATTCTGTTGACATTGATGGAAAGAAGTTTGATAATACACCGATAACTTTCTGGCAGGCTGTCAGAGAGATGTTCGGATTTAAATAGGAGAAAACGATGGGTACATTACTTGTATTGTTATTGGTTGCCGTTGCTGGTTACATTGTTTGGAAGCTTTTACGAGATCCAGACAAGAACGATGACGGTAAGGTTGATGCTCAAGACGTTGTCGCTGCCGCCAAGGAAGTCGCTACT
>SXGQ01429691.1_pt1 | contig 18946 bp, 15 predicted proteins | sample 3178371 | NCBI WGS metagenome assembly SXGQ01 (sample SAMN11356859, study PRJNA531348) | freshwater metagenome | isolation source: freshwater sample F1-20 | place: China: Fuxian Lake, Yuxi | collected 2017-12-25 | reverse complement strand
GCCACGGTGGCCAGCGGGTTCAGCATGGACCAGCTCCACCCCAGCACCGACTTGCGGTACTTGGTGCGCAGCTCGCGCAGGGTCAGGTTCCACAGCAGCTCGTGCGAGGCGGCGACACGTCTGACGGGAGCGAGGGGCGAGAGTCTCACCGGCCCACCCCCAGGTACTCAAAGCCAGCAAGACGCCATGCCTCCCGATCCAGGTGGTTCCTGCCGTCCACCACGCGCCTGTGGCCCATCACCTCAGCGACGGAACCGGCCGGCACTGAAGCGAACTCCGGCCACTCCGTCAGGACCGCGAGGACGTCAGCCCCCTCGCATACTCCGAGAGCCGAGGTGCCCACCTCCATCCACGGATGAGCGGGGTAGGCACCGCGGGCCGTGGGGTCGTATGCACGGATCACGGCACCGGCTTCCCGCAGCATGAGGAGGATCTTGATGGCCGGGGAGTCACGCAGGTCATCGGTCCCCGCCTTGAAGGTGGTCCCCCACGCGGCCACCACCAGACCCTCCACGGAACCGCCGCACAGTCTCATCACTTTCTCGGCGATGCGTGCGTAGTGCTCGTCGTTCGTCTCGATGACACCTCTCAGCAGGGCGAAGTCGTACCCACCATCTGCCGCAATATTCACGAGTGCGCGGGTGTCCTTCGGGAAGCAGCTCCCGCCCCAGCCGGGACCCGCGCGCAGCATGTCCGCGCCGATTCTGGGGTCAAGCCCGATTCCTGACGCCACCTCGAAGATGTCCGCGCCGACGGCCTCACAAATGTCGGCCATCGCGTTTATGAACGTGAGCTTCGTGGCGAGAAAGGCGTTCGCCGCGTACTTGAGTGCCTCGGCCGATGCCGTGTTCATGCGCAGGACCGGTGCATCGACCCCGGAGTAGAGGGCGGCCACCCGCTCCACTGCATCGCTGCTCTCCCCGCCAATGACGACGCGGCTCGGGTGCAGGAAGTCACGCACAGCAGTGCCCTGACGCAGGAACTCCGGGTTGGAGACCACGTCAACATCGTCCCGACCGAGCAGCTCCCGTACCGTCACCGCCGTCCCCACGGGAACTGTCGACTTGTTGACAAGCACGGTGCTGGGCCTCAGGACGGACCTGATCTGCCGGACCACACCGAGCACATATGAGAGGTCCGCGCTGCCGTCATCACCCTGCGGGGTGGGGAGGCACAGGAACACGATGTCTGCGCCACCCGCGGCGGCTTCAACATCAGTGGTAAAACGCAGGCTTCCTGCGGCTGCGCCCCTCCCGACGAGTTCGCCAAGGCCGTCCTCCACGATGGGGATGACCCCGTTGCGGAGTTTCTCGATCTTTGCCGTGTCAATATCCGCGCACGTGACCGAGTGCCCGAGCAAGGCAAGGCACGCACCCGTCGCAAGACCGACGTAGCCGGTACCAATTACAGCGATTTCGGGCACTTCCCGATTGTAGAACTGCCTGATGGACATCGGGTGTCTCAAGCACCCGCACCCATGGAAACCTAGACTCACAAGAGTCCTTATGGCACAGCCTGCAGTATCAGTCCGGAACGTCTCGAAGAAGTTCCGCCTCTACCACGAGAAGAACCAATACCTGAAGACCGCACTGTTGCGCGGCAGGCGAGCCAAGTACGACGAGTACCAGGCCCTCAATGGAATCTCGTTCGATGTGCAACAGGGGTCCACATTCGGGATCATCGGTTCGAACGGCTCGGGCAAGTCAACGTTGCTGAAGTGCCTCACCGGGATTCTCACTCCCGAGCAGGGTTCTGTGGAGGTCCACGGGCACATAGCCGCGTTGCTCGAGCTCGGATCCGGCTTTCATCCCGACCTCTCAGGCCGGGAGAATGTATTCCTGAACGGGGCAATCCTCGGCATGTCCCGCAAGGAACTGGACGAGAAGTTTGATGACATCGTCGAGTTCGCCGGTCTGAAGCAGTTCATAGACATGCCCGTGAAGAACTACTCGTCGGGCATGACTGTGAGACTCGGGTTCGCCATTGCCATCAACGTCAACCCTGAGATTCTCATCATTGACGAGGTGCTGGCTGTCGGGGACGACGAGTTCCAGCTGAAGTGCTACGAGAAGATTGATCAGTTCCGGCGTGCCGGCAAGACGATCATCATCGTCAGCCACGGACTGGGCGACATCCAGCGGATCTGCGACCAGGTCGCATGGATAGAGAAAGGTGTGCTCCAGCGTGTCGGTGACCCTGCGGTCGTCGTCCCGGAGTATCTCAGCACGAGCAGGTCGGGGACTGCCGCAAGCGAACCGTCTTCCGGGCAACAATGGGGCACAGGAGAGGTTCAGTTCAGTTCGGTGACGTTCCTTGACGACACCGGGCAGCAGTCCTCCACTCTCCGCACGAATGCGGCGGCGACCGTGCGTGTCGCCATGGAGAGTTCCGTCACTCTCGAGAACTCGCTGCTGACGCTGCGAATATCCGACCTCAACAACAACAACGTGTGGATGAGCAACAGCAACCAGAACGACACGCCTCTCCGCCTTCGCCCCGGCCGACAGGTTGTTGACGTGACGCTTCCCGTTCTGCCACTTCTCGACGGCGTCTACGAGCTCTCGCTAGCCATCGGCAACATGTCAGGCAGCCAGGAGTACGACCACTGGGAGAAGCGCGTCAAGTTCAACGTCCATCAACGGAGAACAATCGAATCAGGCATCGTGAGCATCCAGAGCACCTGGCAGATGCTCTGAAACGAATACGTCGGCCAACTGGTCAGTCCCGGTCGAGAAGGCCCTTCAGGTAATTGCCGTACCCGCTCTTCTCGAGGGCGCTACCCGCTGCGAGAAGTTCAGCATCTGAGATCCAGCCGTTTCGCCAGGCAATCTCCTCGGGGCACCCGACTTTCGTCCCCTGACGTTCCTCGATGATCCTCACGTAACTGCTTGCGTCGTGGAGCGAGGCGAACGTACCGCTGTCGAGCCAAGCAGTGCCCTCGGGCAACCTGCTCACGGTGAGAGTCCCCTGCTCCAGGTAGGCATTGTTTACCGCAGTGATCTCGAGTTCACCGCGGGCACTCGGCTTGATGGACTTGGCAGTCCCCACGACATCGTTGTCATAGAAGTACAGGCCCGGCACGGCATACGATGATCTCGGTGACTTGGGCTTCTCCTCGATGCTGATGGCCCGGCCGGCCTCGTCAAACTCGACAACACCGTATTCGGTCGGGTTCGACACTCTGTACGCAAAGATCGTCGCGCCGGGTTGGTCCGTCAACTGCACCAGTTGCGAGTCGAGGCCGGCTCCATGGAACACGTTGTCACCGAGGACAAGGGCGCAGCCATCGTTCCCGATGAACGTCTCACCGATGATGAACGCCTGGGCCAAGCCGTCAGGTCGAGGCTGTTCGGCGAACGTGAGATCGATTCCCCATTGCGATCCGTTACCCAGAAGATCCCGAAATCCGGGGGCATCGTGGGGGGTCGTGATGACCAAGATGTCTCGGATTCCGGCACCCATCAATGTTGACAACGGGTAGTACACAAGTGGCTTGTCGTAGATCGGCAACAGCTGCTTGCTCACGCCCTTGGTGATGGGCCACAGCCTCGAGCCCGTGCCGCCCGCAAGAACGATGCCCTTCATTTGACGAATAGTAACCTTTCGGCTCAGCATCAGACGAGAGCCCAGAGGGACACATGAGATACTTCGTCACCGGCGGCGCCGGATTCATTGGCTCGAACTACGTCCGCGGGCTCCTTGACGGGCGGTGGGGTAGCAAAGTCGAGCAGGTCACGGTGTTCGATGCGTTCACCTATGCCGGGAACCCGCACAACCTGGACCCGGTGAAGGGTGATCAGCGCCTGACAGTGGTCAAGGGCGACATCCGCGTACCAGAGGAAATCATGTCGTCTCTTCCCGGTCATGACATCATCATCCATTTCGCGGCTGAGTCCCACGTTGACAGGTCCATTGAATCAAGTTCTGTGTTCATGTCCACAAATGTGCTCGGTACGCAGACAACGCTCGAGGCCGCAATGCGTGCAGGTGTGGTGTCGTTCGTGCATGTCTCGACCGATGAGGTCTACGGCTCGATTGAGGAGGGCAGCTGGGACGAACTGGAGCCCCTCATGCCGAACAGCCCTTATGCAGCCAGCAAGGCATCGAGCGACCTCGTCGCCCGCAGCTACCACCGAACGTACGGCATGGACGTGCGCATCACCCGCTGCTCAAACAACTTCGGTCCGTACCAGTTCCCCGAGAAAGTCATACCCCTCTTCATCACCAATCTGATCGAAGGAAGAAACGTCCCGCTCTACGGAGACGGCGGCAATGTCCGGGACTGGCTGCACGTGGACGACCACTGTCGCGGCATCGAACTTGTTGTCCAGGGTGGTCGTCCGGGAGATGTGTACAACATCGGCGGCGGCACCGAACTGACCAACCGGGAGCTCACTTTCTTGTTGCTGAGGCAATTCGGATGCGGCGAGGAGCGGATTGACCACGTGGAAGACAGAAAGGGTCATGACCGTCGGTACTCGGTCGACTGGGGGAAGATAAACCGTGAACTTGGGTACTCACCCCGTGAGTCACTCGAGTCTTCCCTGGCAGGGTTGGTCCAGTGGTACAAGTCGAACCCGGACTGGTGGCAGCCGCTGAAGTCACGGCGGAAGTGACCATGTGGCTCATTCTCGGCGCAAACGGGCAATTGGGCCGGTCCATGCTGGATGCCCTTCTCATACATGGGTTGCCTGCTCGCAGTGCCGGCAGGTCAGAGTGTGACATCACCAACTACGGAGAAGTGGAGTACTTGGTAAACGAAGTCTCTCCCACACACGTGGTCAACTGTGCAGCATGGACTGCAGTCGATGCTGCCGAGGACCACGAAGAGGCGGCAATGCGTCTCAACAGTTCGGGGGCGCAGAACGTGGCCCGGGCATGCCATTCTGCTGGTTCACGGTTGTTCCACATCTCCACTGACTATGTGTTCGCAGGAGACAAAATCGGGCCCTACGAAGTGGACGACGAGACTGTCCCGGCAACCAAGTACGGAGAATCAAAACTCAGCGGAGAACTTGCTGTCAGACGAGAGCACGGCGACAACTCATGTGTCGTGCGGACAGCGTGGTTGTACAGCAAGTACGGCAACAACTTCGTCAAGACTATGATTCGCAGGGCACTTGCCGATGCCCCAGTCCAGGTCGTCAACGATCAGGTGGGACAGCCCACGTCCGCAGCAGAGCTGGCACATCATCTGATCACGCTCGCCCAGCACACGGCACCAACCGGCGTCTACCATGGGACCAACAGTGGGCAATGCACATGGTTCGATTTTGCGCGGGAGATCTACGACCTCGCCGGCCGAAGCATTCAGCTTGTCAGCCCGGTCAGTTCCTCGCAATTCCCGACAAAAGCGCGACGACCGCGCAATTCCGTTCTTTCCCACACGAGAACTGTCACCACGGGGGTGCCCGAGATGCGACCATGGAAGGAAGCCCTGGCCGATGACATACGGGCAATCATCAGCGAAGTAGAGCAGGAAAGCAATTGATGCAAGTCGAACAACTCGAGATTCAGGGTGCATGGCTGATCCGTGCCTCGAGGTTCTCGGACTCGCGAGGATGGTTCCAGGAGTGGTTCAGGAATTCTTCTCTGCATGATGTGACGGGTACTGACTTCCGACCAATTCAGGCCAACATCTCGCGCTCGTCACGAGGAACCATCAGGGGAATCCACTACTCCCTTGCCCCGAATGGCCAGGGGAAATTGGTCACCGTGATGCACGGTGCCATCAACGACTACGTGATTGATATCCGGCCGTCCTCACCAACGTTCGGTCAGTGGCAGAGGGTGTCCCTCGACTCCGAGAATGGAGATGCGCTCCTCATCGATCCCCATCTGGGACACGCCTTCCAGGCCCTCGGGGACGGCACGATCGTGTCCTATCTCGTGACTGCCGAGTACAACCCCGAGATGGAGAAGAGCATCACTCCGTTCTGCCCAGAACTCGCGATTGACTGGGAGCCCCATCATCCAGATGCGCTCTCACCCAAGGATCTGGCCGCGCCTGGCCTACTTGCCCAGCGGGATGCGGGTCTGCTGCCGGATTTCTGAGGTAGCCGACCGTCGGCCGTTCGGCTATCGGTCTTGGTTAGCCTTTCGGGGATGAGTTCCATCTACGAGAGCAATGTGGACCCGTTGCGGCCCAATAATGCACACGGAATCTCTCTGCAGCTGGTCGGAAGGGACAAGCGGGTGCTGGAACTTGGGGCGGCTTCTGGTCACGTGACAAGGGCACTCAAGCAACTCGGCAATGAAGTCACGGCCATCGAGCGTGACGGCAGGTTTGCTGAGTTGCTGAACTCCATAGCCGATGATGTCCACATCACCGACCTTGATTGGCTCGACCTGCGGACTCTGCTCAAAGGACAGACATTCGATGTTGTCCTGGCCGGCGACGTCCTCGAGCACTGTTCCCGTCCGGACCTGGTGCTACTCCAGTGTCACCATCTCCTGCAGCCAGATGGTTGTGTGGTGGTGTCCCTCCCGAACGTCGCCCATGCCGATGTCCGACTGGCTCTTCTCACCGGCAAGTTCGAGTACCGCCCGACCGGTCTTCTAGACCAGACCCACCTTCGCTTCTTCACGCGCGAGACCATCGAGAAGTTTGTCTCCGGATGCGGCTTCGCTGTGGAATCATGTTTTGCCAGTACTGCACCACTCGGTGGCACTGAGTTCGGACCCCCGGAGACATCCATCCCCCGGGAAGCCATCGAATTCGTGCAGCGAGACCGGGATTCGAACGTGTACCAATATGTAGTACGCCTCGTGCCTATGGCCGACCCACCCCTGGTGCCGGAAACTGCCTTCCCAGAATCCGGCGCAACCTCCAAGTTGCTTGCCGAGCTTGGTCTCTCCACCGAAGCACTCGCGTTCTTGCGGGAGCAGTTGACGCGCAGCCAATCACTAGAGGTAGAGCTTCAAACTGAACTGGATCAGGCACTCACGAGAATTAGAGTTTACGAGGCAAGTCACGCCAAGTACGAAGCAGACCTGGAAGCAAGCCACGCCAAGTACGTTGGCGCACAGCAAAATCTGGAGCAAATGCAGTCACACTCGGAGGAACTGGAGATGAAACTTCTCCACCTTCGCGACGCAGTGATTGGAACCAGCGCTGAACTGGGAACAATGCGGTCAAGATACGAGACGGCGCAATCAGAAGTTGACTCGCTCGTCCACCAGATCAATCTCCTGCACACCTCTCGCACTTGGCGAATCGGTCGCTTCGTGCTCCTCCCCTTGCGTGGACTGCGCTGGTTCGTCAAGAAACTGATCAACTGATTCTCTGCAGTGGCACCCTTGTTCTCCATAGTCACCCCGGTCTATAACCCGCCACTTTGGGCTCTTGAAGAATGCATCGCTTCGGTCAGGTCCCAGACTTTCAGTGACTGGGAGTGGTGCATCGCGGACGATTGCTCGACAGACGAAAATGTCCTGGCCAGGCTCCGGAAACTCGCCAAGTCTGACAAGAGAGTGAGACTAGTCGAGCGAGAAACCAATGGTGGAATAGTCGAGGCCTCGAACTCAGCCCTGGCTGTGTCGACAGGTGAATTCGTTGCTCTGCTCGATCACGACGACTCCCTCACCCCTGATGCCCTGTCAGTCATGTCCGCAAGGATTCACGTTGATCCATCAGTTGACTATCTGTATTCCGACGAGGACAAGATCGACGAGTCCGGTCGGTTGTTCGACACGTTCCGCAAGCCAGATTTCGCACCCGAACGTCTGCGCGGACAGAACTACCTGTGTCACTTGTCAGTCATCAGGCGGTCTCTCGTTGAAGAAGTGGGTGGATTTAGAAGTGGCTTCGATGGCTCCCAGGACTACGACCTGTTCCTGAGGGTCACGGAGAAAGCCCGCACAATCATCCATGTCCCAGAGGTCTTGTATCACTGGAGGACCGTGGAAGGTTCAACTTCTGTGAACGTGGCCGCAAAGCCATACGTGTTCGAGAGCGCACGGAAGGCAGTGGCTGAGCACTGCCATCGCGTTGGCATCAATGCAGAAGTGACCATTCTCCCCAGCGGTTTCATCAAGTGTCATCGAATTCCAGGTTCAAGGCCCTTGGTCAGCATTGTTATCCCAACTCGTGGTGACAGGAAGAGGATCTGGGGTATCGAGACCTGTCTTGCCGCCAATGCGGTGCGCAGTGTTTTTGAGAGATCTTCTTATGGCAATTTCGAGATCATATTGGTGCACGACAGAACACCCGTTCTCGACCAAGAACTCAGGCCACTGCTCGAAGATGAGAGAGTCACGCTCGTCTGGTACGACAAACCGTTCGACTTTTCTGACAAGTGCAATGTTGGCTTCTTTGCGTCCAAAGGAGAGGTCGTCCTTCTTCTCAATGATGACATCGAGATCGAGAGTCCTGACTGGGTGGAAACGCTCATCAGTTATTTGGACGACGGCGATGTGGCGATGGTCGGCCCCCTGACACGTCTGGAGGACGGCAGGATCCAGAGTGCCGGACACGGTCACATCGGCGGCCCGCACAATCTCGGATCTGGTCAGGACATCAACTCATTCGGCCCATTCGGCGAAACTCTCATCGCCAGAGAGGTAAGTGGAGTCACCGGAGCCTGTGCAGCCATATCAAGGAAGATTTACGAGGAACTCGGCGGCATGTCCCTGGCTTTCCCCCACAGCTACAACGATGTCGACTTTGCACTCAAAGCTTTGCGGATGGGGTACAGAGTCATCTGGACTCCCTATGCGAGAGTTTGGCACTTCGAATCGCTGAGCAGGGATCCTTCAGTACGGTCGGAAGAGTTTGAAGAGCTCTACAAGAGATGGGGCACAGAGGCAGATTGCGATGACTTCACGCGCACCTGACGGTCTATCCCTTTAATAGCAACCGAGTAGACCAATCCGGGTTTCGCCGTTCAAGTTCTTCGACGACCTGTCTTGTTGAAACTATGCGGACCGATGACTTGTCAAACACCCTGCTGATTTCGTCTACTAGTAACTTCTCATCAGTCATGGCATGAGCCACATTGAAGGTCATGTAGGCCTGGCTCTGAGCCCAGAGAGTGTAAGAGTCTGACAATGCATGGAACCAGACATTGGCAAGTGTTCCCATCCACGGGCCATTTGTGACACCATCGTCCACGGCGAGCCGGGTGGGGACAAGCAGCGTGCTCCATGAGCGTTCTTTGAGTGTCAAGTTGTTGATGTTGTCAGCTTCTCTGATGATTGCTTCTGCTAGGGGAAGATATGTGCTCGCACCCTTCATGAGCTCATTCCGAGTGAGAACACCCGCCGCGGTGTTCCCGGCCGAGAAGGTTGGGTAATCCGGTCCCCAGTAGCCGAATACCTGACTAACGCCAAGTCCAAGAATCACCGATCCCGTCACCATAGAGATGGAATTGAGCCAACCCGTACTGAATTCTTCAGAGCGTTGCGCTACTCTCCCTGCCAAGCAAATCACAATCACGAATGCTGCAAATGCAGCGACGAACAGAGATGCTTTGTGAAAATAATACGGATACTGCCCGGTTGTCAGTCGTAATCGAAGCCCGAGCGCTAGCAACAACACGGCAGGAGGGCTGCAAAGTGCTATCTCAATCGCACGTACCCCGCCGTTAGCCAGTGGGATTGCGAGACAAATGAGCAAAACGGCAACCAATATGCCGGGCGGCAGGGCCTGCACGCCACCTTGGACTTCGAGATGCTTGACACCAAGCGAAAGAGTCTGCGCCACAGGGAGTGCTGCCAACACCGCGGTTGGTATACCGACCAATGCCGCAATTCGCCACTTTCCTGCTTTTCCGAGACGGACCAGGTGCAAGATCAGCACGGGAACAGCCAGCAAGACAGCCGGGTACCAGTTGTAAACGACCATCAACACCGCCCCAGCCAGAACGACTGATTGGGCAATGTCCTTCCCCATTGGTCTAATCATGTAGGAGCCGATGATTGCGAGTCCCATCAGCACAGGAGGAATGTTCACGAAACCCGCATAAATAGTCTGGCTGATCGGACCGACTGTCAACAAACCGACCGCTAGGCCTGCTCCGGTAGCTCCAAATGCGAATCTCTGTAGGGATGCATTGCCAACTCTCATCACGGAGAAAGAGATCACTGCGGCAGAGAACGCGACGGTAAGGACAATCGAGTTTGCGAACACGGGAATCGCCAATGCTGAGTTCGCCGTGATTGATTCCCGAGAGTCAATCAAGAACCGAGACCAGACGTAGTGCAAACCGGTGGGGTAGTCAACTCCGTACCATCCAAGTCCATCAGGACCACCAGCAAGCCGTGAGATGTACGCTCCATGCCGAAGGTTCATCAGAAAGAAATTGAAGTGGGCCGAGGAATCCCACACGGGCAATAATCGCTCCAGCACCTGAGCCGGTGAGCCATCATCTAGCCCACTCCACCACTGGTAGGAGAACCAGCCGGCTCCGCCAACTGGAAGCAGATCCGGGAGGTTCGACAGCTTGCCAGTGCCCGAATGTCCCGCACCTCGCACGAGGAGAACTAACCAGATGGCCGATACTCCAGCGAGCGGATCGATCCACAACGGAAGTTCTACCCAACCGAACACAGGAACGACACCGAATACCAAGACCGTAAAGAGGAGGAAGCGATCGCGGGCTCTCTCGCCCCCAGTGAAGATGTCTGCTACGGCGACTGCCACAAGTGTGACGCCAGGACTTAGTCCCAGACCAATCGATACCGAGGAGATTGCTGCGCACAGACAAAGGCAAATCACGCCATCAATCAGGCCTCGTCTCCGATTTGTCGTCCAAGCAGTCACCCTGCCTTCAACGCCTTCCGGATACGGACACCGTGCGAGCAAGGGTCCCAATTAGGTCGTAACCATCCCACACGAGGTCAAACTCGAGGGCACTACCCAGGGGAACCAGTCGATCAACACCCATGGGGATAATGATGGAAGCCAGTTCATCCAAGTGATTCTTGTCAAATCCCGCATGGCCAACCGTCTGAACTTTGTCGTCCAGGAGATTGGGGATTTGTTCAATCTTCTCGATTGAGATGCTGGAGAATGTCCCGAATCTCAGTCCTGAGAGGGACTGCCAGTCGTTGTCATCATTGAGCCCAATACGCACTACAGAGGCCAAAGTTCTGTCTACTCCCGAAATCTGACTGGACACCACTATGTTCTCGCATAGTTCAACTAGACGATTCATGACGTGAATCGGTTCCAGCTCTCCTCGCCTAAGGACGACTGCATCGAGGGCACTCCAAAATCTCTTTTCCGTTTCTTCAATACATTGAGGCTCTCCGCACCAAATCACTAGACGAGGAGATGAGCAGGCATTCTGGCCAAATGTAAATGCGTCCGCATAAAAACGCTCAGCCAACGCAATCATTTTATACTCGGAGAGACTCTTAACACTTGCGGCATGAAGAATTGACACCGAAACCCGGTCTGCAAACGCAACATCCACAGTTCTCGGCTTGGCAGGAATCGCCCTGATTCGCTCAACGGTTCTGTCCCCACCCCAGATGACTCTGACATCAGCAATTCTTGAGAGCATCTCTGTAATTTCATCATCATGGGGATAGCGAACTGCGCAGATCATGTTCCTGATTCGGGCATGATCTGGTTGTTCAAGGACCAGATCAATCATTCCAAGGCACCGGTCGACTTCCAGTGATTTTGTTGCGGAGAGTCGAATGAGGTTGCTATTGCCAGCCAACAAACCAGCGGCAAGTGAATAGGCAAAGTTTAAGGGCACATTTGCCGGCGGTATGTGCAATGCGACACCGCGTCCTGTCATCAGTCTTGACCTGTCGTATCGCCCAGACATTCTTTCTATGTTTGCTCGTCTGCACCAATAGCCGAAAGAAATCAAGTCGGGTATAGCGCGATTTGACTTATCTTTCATGATCTCGGATGAGAGAGCGGAAAGAAAACTCACTGCCTCGTCAGAAAATATAGGTAAGGGGGCAGAACTGACAGTCTTCTCAATGGACCCAGAGACCTTGTCGTACGGGAAGGAATCAAGAGTTGACGGTGTCACTACAACCTCGTATCTCGGCGTCCTTGATTCGGCCAGAGACAACAAAGTGCCGGCCGGGCCGGCCGCACATGCAACCGTCATCACCAACCACAGTTCCAAGATCCTCGGTAAGGATTGAGTGCCCTGGGTAACTCATAGGTAATACGGAGAGCAACTGAAGTATTCCCTCTTCCCCGGGTGCGTTCGGCTGGAGCGTAATGGGATTTCGCACAATCACTTCTGAGTACGAAGAAGAATGCAAATAGTTCATCTCACATTCAATGAATATCGAGCCGGTTTGTTCGACCATCCCGTAGTAGTTGACTACTCGAGCAATTCCGAGCAAGTTCTTTACGCGAGCGGAGAACTCAGCTGTTCCGATGTTGAGTGATGCGAGCTTCTTCCATCCCCCACCGTGAAGAAGGATGCCCCTGTGAATCGGAAGTGTCTGTCCGTGTTTTTCAAGTTCCGCGCAGATGTGTTCCCAGATCATGTACGTGAAGCCGAACACGAACACTGGAGACTCGGCGTGCTTCTCCAGAAAGGACAAGACCACGTCGGTGCGCAGCTTCATCTGATCATCCAGCATGTACTCAATGTCCCTGCCGAAGACGGAGAAACCTCGGATTCCCGCTCCTCGCGCAGAGAACATTTCCCTGTTCTTGTTGACGGCGAGAGAGTCTGCAATGAGCATTGGCATTCTGCTCTTGCCTAGCACTGAGGCTGTTATCTGGGACAGGGCCTTTGATTGTGCCATCGCTGTGTTCTTGTCAAGAAAAATCTGAGAAACAGCCTGTCCTGTAGTACCGGAAGAGGTCATTGTCTTGACCGTTTCAGCAATCGGGATGCTCGCGAGTCGCATGAGTTTGAACAACCGCACCGGTATAAAGGGCACCTCTTCAAGACTTTCTGCTCTGGTGACGTCGGGGAAAAGCATCCGAACAATTTGTGAGTACTCGCTACACCTATCCAAATGGTGTGTGGACAGGAGATTCAACAAGAGCAAAAAGTCTTCTTCTTTGTCGCACGCGCGTTCTGGAAATGGCTCACTGCGGAGATACTCCATCACGCTGGATGACAGGGGGCGTTCACTGTTCAATTTCTCTCCTTTTGCTGGGCAAACTTGAGTAGAGAATCTTCCCTGACTCACTCCGTGGAATCTCATTGATGCTCCGGATCAGAACGTATCTCTGGTTTGTCCCGACAAATCGGGCAGTGTCGGCCGCAATCTCTTTGAGAGCATTTTCGCCAACGACGTGGACAATCAGAAGATCATCCTCTCCAGTACACACCGCTTCATGCCCCAACTCGACTAGATGCTGCTCTACATCGTCAAGACTGACTCTATGCCCAAAGAGCTTAATGAACCGCTTCTTGCGACCCACTATGTAGTACCTGCCTTGCTCGTCTCGCCGAGCGAGATCTCCCGTTCTAAGACGCCCCTCTCGCTCGTCGCCTCGTACTAGATCTGCCCAGGTGGTTGCATATCCCATGGTGACATTGGGACCGGAGTACTCGAGCTCACCCACAGAATTCTCAGGTACGACATGCTCTGTGTCGGGCTCCAGGAGTCGAAAACTGCCTCCAGGGATAGGTCGTCCGATGCTAGAAGGCACCTCCAGTGCGTCCTCGGGCGACAATACGCTCATGCGAGCAGTTGCTTCTGTCTGCCCGTACATGACATAAAAATCAATGTTTAGTTTGCGGCACTCTGCCGAGACGGATTGAACCAATTCTGGCTTTAGGCGTCCTCCTGCTTGTGTGAGCATGCGCAGTGAAGAGCCCTCAAACTTGCTAATTCCGATTCTTGACAGCAATTCGTACGTGTACGGGACACCGCCAAAGTACGTGACACCAGAAGTGGAGACGACTTCCAAAAATCTGCGGTCAACGACGGAAAGATCGGACACGAATACACGTCCACCTATGTGGAGTTGACTGTTCACGATTGAAAGTCCGTACGTGTAGTTCATTGGAAGGGTCGTAAGAGCGGAGTCTTCTCTGGTGAGGCGAAGGCTCTCCGATATCGAGGATGCATTTGACACAAGATTGAATGAGGATTGCCGGACCATGTTCGGACTTCCTGTTGAGCCTGATGTAGGCAGCAACAGAGCTAGTTCGGGGTGTAGCTCAACCTCATTAGCTGACACGCGAAAGAGCGAATAGTCGTCAATCTCAAACAGGTCAGTTGGCTCAAATGGGCAATTCGTGTCCCGGGGTGCCCACACATAATTCGGGTGGAATGCTTCCATTAATCGCACAAGTTTGTCCTGATCGATGCCAGCATTGAGCATCAGACATACCTGGCCAGCAGCCTGCATCGCGACGTATCCAGCTATCGAAGCAAGCTGGTTCGAACAGAGACAGAACACGAGTCGACGAGTACCAATCGTGTCCTCGAGACCGACTGAGAACTCCAGGAGTTGGGAAAAAGACAGCTGTTTGTCGGTGTCGTCGACAAGTGCAGGGGAGTCGCCAAAATCTCCCAAATTGTTGAAGAGTCGTATCTCGGCCATCCGTAGACAACTCTAGAGTCTCTATTCCTCTGTGGCGACTGGGGTTCTGCAACTCACACTCCTTGAGGCGTTGGTGCGACCGGTGCCCAGGCAAGAAGTAGCGTGTCTTGCCTATGTGGGGTGATATTCGCGCCAAAACTGGACGGTTAGATTGTCGGGTCCTCCCCCTGTTGCTCCTCGCCTGTCTTGCCGTCACACTCATCTCTTTGGGCGTGAATCAGTCTTCCGTAGGCATGTACCACGAGGGGCCGGGCAAGATCGCAGGGCTTGGTGTGGACAGACCAATTAGATCTGACGAATGGTACGTGAGACTTCCATGGCTCGTTAGCCAGTCTATTCGTGACTTTCCTGCCACTCTGAACACTGCGGGCACCCACGATGCTGCAGTCACTTATGACCTTCCGGTCCGCAGTCCCGAGATCATTCTGAAGCCTCATCTCATTCCGTATCTCGTTCTTGGAATCAATCACGCCGTGGCTGCTGAGTGGTGGATTCTCGTAATTGGCTCGGCGTGTGCCGTTTACCTGCTCCTCCTGACCATTCGAGTGCGCCCCTCACTCGCCTTCGGTCTAGCCGCATTTGTGTCGCTGAGCCCAGGTCTCCACTGGTGGAATGTCAATTCATCATTCAGCATCATTCTCTACTCATCACTTGGCGCATCATCTTTGCTATCCGCTTTTCGTGCGCCACCCGGCCGACGTGTATGGCTGCTCTCCGGCATCAGCGGTTGGATGTTTTCGTGCAGTGCCATCGTGCTGTATCCACCATTTCAAGTGCCAACATTGATGAGCATCCTTGTCCTCCTCGTGGTCAATGCGATTGCTGAGGCGAAAGCGGGCCGCACACGAGAAATTCTCCCGGCTATTGCCATATCTGCAACAGTGTTTGCGAGCGCAGTTGCTTGGTTCGTTGTTCAGCATCGTTCTGGACTCCATGCAATGGCTGGGACCGTATATCCCGGTACCCGTCGGAGCAATTCGGGAGGAGTAGACCCAGCAAGCCTCTTGGGCGTTCCATACGACCTGAAGGCATCAGGAATCATTGCTGGCTCGGTGAACGGAACGAATCAATCGGAGAACTCATCCACATTCCTGATCTCCCTGCCTATGCTCCTGCTGATTCCTAAATGGCAACACCTACGTGAAGCTGGACGAGATGGAGCGACACTTTTGTGTCTTGCCGTCTGGCATGTGGTTCTCTTGCTCTGGATGCTTGTTCCGATGCCGGACTTGGTTGGACAATTGACATTTCTGAACAGAGTGCCGCCCGATCGTCTCAAGCCGTCCATCATCTTCCTCAGCATGCTCATGGCAGCCATCTTTCTGTCCAGATTCAGGAACTTGGTTTCCAAACACAATCTCGTGCTTTCCCTGATTGCCTTCTGGATTGTGACCCTGTGGGCAGGTTCCAGGTTCACGGTAAACAACATCCAACTTGACACAAGCGAGATTTGGTTTTTCTCCTCCTTATGGTTCATTCCACTGGTCATCTTCTTTCTAGGTGCGGAACGTATTGGGGTTCTCTTGCTGGCTGGAGTGGCGCTTCTTACCTCAGTACACATCAATCCGTTCCACTCATCAATTGATGCGATACGTAAGAACTCGCTGAGTTCTGCTGTTCTTCGAGTTGATCCAGAACGTGACGGACATTGGATGACATTTAGTGGAACAGCCCAAATTCGTGGTGTGCTTGTCTCGAATGGACTCGCGGTTGACTCCTCCGTGAGTCCGTACCCTGACCTCACGTTCTGGAGGCGATTTGATCCAGAGGAAACTCATCGCGACCAGTGGAATAGGTACGCCCACGTACAATTCGTGTTGACCCGTGACACTCCCAAGATTTTGTCGACGCAATCCGATGTTGTGGAGGTTCATATTGATCCCTGTGCTGGTGACGGACCTATCGGACCAGGGATGTTCTTCGTCGAGTCCAGCCCGGAGACAATCAGGTGTGCGACTGTTGTAGACACCTTCGCCTTCCAGGGCATCACATGGCATATCCTGAGAAAAGGATGAGAATTCGGCTGCGAAGACCTCGCAGCGTTAGTTCAGGATCATCCGACAGCTTTAATTTCTACCTCGTGCGCTAGTCGGTGGGGCTCCTCAAGTGTGGCCAGTTCTACAGAGGCATCAATTTCTCCCCTGACGAGACGCACAAAATGTTCGAATTGAAGCCCTAGTGGCTCGCCTGCATGCCTGACGAAAGGAACTTCAATCATTGTCTCCGAACGGTACGACATCGTCTCGCCGTCACTCCCTCCGCTCTGGGAACGGTGTCTGTAAGCCGTGACAGTGACCCGCAAAAGGTCTAGTTCAAGCAACAGCTGGTCTGTTGAGATTCTCATCTCCCGGATCTTGCGTTGTCCCCAGCGACTCGCAGACTGCACGGCGGTCATGTGACTGCCGTATTGAAGCGTACAATCGGCAGACTCAACTAATGATGTGCTCGTTGGGGACCATGCAGAAGCACCAACAGCGGGAACAACATTGGAGGGCGCCAATCGAGCAGTGAGGTCAAGGTCGTGTATCAGAAGGTCGGTCACCACCCCAGAGGATGCCCTCGGGTTGAAGGGCGAATGCCTGTATGTGTGTAGATGGCGGACTGGACCATCAATCATCTTGAGAGCAGTAGTCACCGCCGGGTTGAAGCGCTCTACGAAACCACACATCAGGGGCACACCTACACTGCGGCATGAATTGATGAGCACTTGGGTGTCGGCAAATGTGCTCCCGAGTGGTTTCTCAATGAGAAGCGGTACTCCAGACTGTATGAAGAATTCCGCCAGGAGAGCGTGGGATGACGTGGACGACGCAATGACCACCGCATCGCATTCTGCGAGCTGGTCCACGGCAATGGCAGCCTTGGAGTTCCACGTCCTCGCAGCCTGTTCACACACTGCTTGGCTGGCGTCAAACACCATCGCCAGCTCAGCATCCGGGTTCTCGCGGATGATACGCGCATGATTGGATCCCATCGCACCCAACCCAATCAAACCAATCTGCAAACTCACGTCCGAGAGACTATCCGACTATCCTGATGGGACGAAGTGTCCATCAGTGCTAGTCGTATAGCGGGTGAAAAGGTGTTGTGATGATTCCGATAACGGTTGTCGATGTCCGAGATTCTGAACCCCTTGTTCTGGAAGTTCTCCGGTCGGGGGCCATCGCCCAGGGACCGATGGTCGCCCGGCTGGAGCGCGAGTTCGCTGAAGCTATTGGCGTAAAGCACTGCATTGCAGTGAACAACGGTACGACTGCGCTGGTGGCCGCACTCGAGGTCTGCGACATCGAGCCTGGCCAGGAGGTCATCACATCACCCTTCACGTTTGTGGCAACTCTGAACGCGGCTTTGGAAGTTGGTGCAACCGTCAGGTTTGCGGACATTCTTGAGTCCGACTTCTGCATGGATTCCACGTCAGCTGGGTCTCTCGTGAATCCACGGACGGCTGTCATCATGCCTGTTCACCTGTATGGCCAGAGTGCTGACATGACCGGCATCAACAAGCTGATTAGTGACAATGGTCTGAAGCTCGTGGAGGACGCAGCCCAGGCACACGGCGCAACTTTTGAAGGTCGTTCCGTTGGGACGTTTGGACTTGGATGTTTCTCCCTATATGCCACGAAGAACATGACCTCCGGTGAGGGAGGTCTCATCACGACTGATGATGATGTGCTCGCGGACCGGCTTCGCGTGTTGAGGAATCAGGGTATGCGAGAGCGCTACAAGTACGAGATGATCGGGCACAATTACCGCTTGACCGACATCCATGCCGCAATTGCGGTTCCTCAGGTGGCACGGATGTTCGAGATATCGGAGTCTCGTAAGTCGAATGCAACCAAGCTGAATTCCGGACTGGCAGGGTTGTCTTCCGTGCGGACACCAACCGAACTCAAGGGTCGCTCACATGTGTGGCACCAGTACACGATTGTCCTGACTGATTCAGCGCCAATGGATCGAGATGAGTTCGTGATGAAGATGGCCGAAAACGGAATTGGCACCGGTGCCTACTATCCCAAGCTTGCCTTCGACTATGACTGCTTCAGGAATGACAAGAGAGTGATAGTTGATCCGGTCCCGATTGCAGAAAAGGTCGCCGCCAACTGCGTCTCGCTACCCGTGCATCAGCACCTGTCGGACGCCGAGATATCGACGATTATCGAGACCGTCACCCGACTGCTCGGATAGTGCGCGAGGGGGGACTTGAACCCCCACGACCTTTCGAACACTCGCACTTGAAGCCAGCGCGTCTGCCATTTCGACACTCGCGCGAGTAGAGACCTTTTACTAAACTTATGAACTGTTTTTTGATTAATACGATTTATGCACTAAGAAACTTTCAGCACAACTATTTTCGTAACACGGGGGCCTTTCTTTGGGCTTACGGTGAGCGTTACTTTGCAGGTGCCTTTCTTGATTCCCTTCACCGAGGAACCCATTACCTTGCAATAACGTGACGAG
>SXGQ01088856.1_pt1 | contig 18946 bp, 18 predicted proteins | sample 3178371 | NCBI WGS metagenome assembly SXGQ01 (sample SAMN11356859, study PRJNA531348) | freshwater metagenome | isolation source: freshwater sample F1-20 | place: China: Fuxian Lake, Yuxi | collected 2017-12-25 | reverse complement strand
CGTTACCGTGCGCAAAGCCTTTGTGCACGCGGTAGGAGATCGCACGGTCGTTGTACAGAGATGCAAACACGTGGCGGATTTTGTCGAGTACATCATCGATACCCTCGACGTTCAGGTAGCTTTCCTGCTGCCCTGCAAACGAGGCATCGGGCAAGTCTTCGGCGGTTGCTGATGAACGCACGGCCACTGAAATGCCGCTGCCCGACTTTTGGATGAGCTCATCATAAAAACGGCGAATGTCCGCTTCCAGCGCTGCGGGCAGCGGTGCGTCCGTCACCCACTGGCGGATTTCAGCGCCGGCGGCAGCCAGCGCTTTGACATCGTCGACGTTCAGCGTTTCCAGTTTGTCGGCGATGCGCTTTTCCAGATTGTTTTCCCGCAGGAATTCGCGGAAGGCATGCGAGGTGGTGGCAAAGCCGGTCGGAACCCGCACGCCTGCATCGGCCAGCTGGCTGATCATTTCGCCCAGCGAGGAGTTTTTGCCCCCCACGGCCTCAACGTCATGCATGCGCAGTTCTTCAAACGCAATCACCAGACGGGTATCGTTTGCTGCAATCGTCATTAATTACTCCGGAAGTCAAAAAGAATTCAATAACCGCAGCGCGCGGGTTGAAAACAGATGCGGACCTTCACGCTGGGGTAATTGAACCACTGGCAGGGCTGACTGTGATCCGGTATTCTGCCCCCAAATCGCCGTCTTGTGAAACCGTGTTTTTTAAACAGGCTCAGCCCGCCCCCTGCCATGACAGACACCCCACCGACCCAACGCAGCGTCCTCATCGTCTCTGACGGCACCGGCATCACCGCCGAAACATTTTGTCACGCTGTTCTGGCGCAATTCCAGAGCCTGCGTTTCCGGCAGATTCGCATACCGTTTGTCGATTCGCCGGAAAAGGCAGCTGAGGCCCGGGACAGGATCGATGCCATCGGCAAGAGCGACGGTCAGCGACCGATTGTTTTTAGCACGCTCGTCAACACCGAAGTGAATCAAATTGTTAAACAGGCCAACGCCATGTATCTGGACCTGTTCACCACCTTCGTCGAGCCGTTGGAAGGCGAACTGGGCATACAGAGTACGCACACGGTGGGACGTCTGCACCACACAGCCGACAGCGCGGACTACAAGAACCGGATTGAAGCCATCAATTATTCGCTCTCGCACGACGACGGCCAAACCACCAAAGACCTGGAAGCGGCCGATGTGATACTGGTCGGCGTTTCGCGCAGCGGCAAGACTCCCACCAGCTTGTATCTGGCCATGCAATACGGCTTGAAGGCAGCCAACTGCCCATTGATTCCGGAAGACTTTGAACGCGGCCAACTCCCCTCCTGGCTGCCCAAATACAAGCACAAGATATTCGGATTAACCATCGCGCCGGAACGCTTGAGCGAAATCCGCAACGAGCGGCGACCCAACAGCAAATACGCGTCGCTGGAAAATTGCCGCTATGAGGTTCGGGCTGCAGAGGAAATGATGGAGCGTGAAAAAATCACGTGGCTGAGCTCCACATCCAAATCGATCGAGGAAATCGCGACCACGGTGCTGCAGAAGCTGAATCTGGAGAAGGGACATTTCTGACGACGATAAAAAAGTGACGAGTATCCGAGTGACGCATTTCTTGGTGACGAGTATCCGAGTGACGAGTAACGAGTAGGCGCTTTATCTCGGCCACTCGGCCACTCGGCCACTCGGCCACTCGGCCACTCGGCCACTCGGCCACTCGGCCACTCGTCACTCATCACTGAACAAATCCATCTGCTCCGGCGCACTAAAATCCAGCTCGCCTTGCAGGGAGGCCTTGCGCTTGCCCCGCGATGCTTTGCCAGCGGCGGATTTTGCAGGCGCCGGGCGCCCTTCCCGCTGCGGATTGCGCGATCCGTGCTTCTCATACACCGCTGCGGCAACTGAACGGCTCTCCGGCTTTTTACGAACGGCCCAAACGCGATCACGGGCATCACGCCCTGCCTGTTCAACATCGACAATAGGCTTCGGGTATTGGTCGCCGGAAAGCCCTTGCCCCAACAGGTCTGCACCCGCCAGCCACGGAGCTGCACGATGGGCAGGCGGCAGATGTGCGAGCTCGGGAATCCAGCGGGCAATAAACTCACCATCCGGGTCCTGATCAAGCGCCTGTTTGACCGGGTTGTAAATGCGGATGGTGTTGATGCCCGTCACACCAGACTGCATCTGAAACTGCGGATAATGAATACCCGGTTCATAGTCCAGAAAATGCCGCGCCAGCACCGGTGCCGTGTGCGTCCAATGCAGCCAGAGGTGATAGGACGCAAACGACACCAACATGGCCCGCATCCGGAAATTCACCCAACCGCTGGTTTGCAACATGCGCATGCAGGCATCAATCATGGGCACACCGGTGCGCGCCTGAGCCCACGCCTGCAAACGCTCCGACTCTTGCGGTGTCAGTTCTCCCTCGTTGCGCAAGCCATCGTACAAGCGGTGTGCGTTGCGCCATTCCAGTTGCGGCTCGGACTCCAGTTTCTGGATAAAGTGGCAATGCCAGTGCAAGCGACTTTCAAACGATTTGAGACTCGCGCGCCATTGTGCATCTTCAATGCCGGCAGCCCGCTGCGCCCACACCCAATGTGCCGCCTGCCGGATGGAGATTGAACCGATGGCCAGATGCGGTGAAATGCGCGAACACGCCGACTCGGCCGTGATGGGGCTGGACATGGCGCTGCGGTATTCGCGCCCGCGACCATTTGCAAATGAGTGCAGCAAGTCCCATGCGAGTTTGTGGCCGCCACGCTGACGCGACAATTTATCGGCTGGGGCGTCCGGCATGCAATTCGCCAGCAAGGTCTGCAATTGACGGCTGTCGGCCAACTCACACGACGACGGGATGCCGGGCATGTTGATGTGCGTAAGCCACTGCGCATCCAGGGCCTGATGCAGCAGTCGCATCAACTCGGCAGAGGGTCTGGGAAGGGCTGCAAACACGGGCACAGGCAGCGGTTCGGATTGCATGCGCTGCGCCCAGATGGCGCTCCAGCGGTCGCGGTCAGACAGGCGTCTGACCACTGCATTGTTGGGCGATTCAATCCACTGCACGGCATGTGTGTCGCACCACCGACGAACTGCAATATCGCGCTGAAAACTCTCCCAGTGCCCGGTTTCCTCGTGGCTGTAAATCCGCATTTCGGTGCCCGCCGATTTTAAACGAGAAAACACATCGACGGCCTCGCCATGGAGCACACTGCAAGGCAAGCCCAATGCCCCTGCTTCATTGGACAGCGAAACCCACGTCTCCAGCGCAAACCCCAGATGCTGGCGCGCCATGTCGCGGTGCGCCAGTTGGGAAGGCTCCAGCAAATAGGCGCCCAATACCGTGGCACCCACCGATTGCGCCCATTGCACAGCCTGTGTCAGCGGCGCATGGTCGCTCAGGCGTAAATCGCGCTTGAACCAGACAACCGCAAGCTTCATATCGGTGCCACCGGTGCTACCACCGTGCCTGTTCCCAAATCCGAATACATGCTGCGCTGTCTCCACTGCTCATACAGGCACACAGCAACTGCACTGGCCACGTTCAACGATTCAACACCCACCTGCATCGGAATGCGCAGAGGCTGATTCGCAAGCGCAGCCCACTGTTCTGAAACGCCCTTTCCTTCGCTGCCCAGCAACCAGATGCCCGGCTGCGACAGGTCGGCTTCGAACAGCGATGTGGACTTGTCCAGTTGCGTCAGGCGCACCGGTACACCGACATTGCGCCACTGGCTAACGCGCTCGAAAGCATCAGTCGGCAGACCGGGCAGATGCACATGCCGATGCCCCCCCATGGCCGCGCGCAGCACCTTGCCTGACCATACCCATGCACAATCGGCAGTGGTCCACATCTCGGCGATTCCAACCGCTGCGGCGGTGCGAATGATCGTGCCGACATTGCCGGGGTCTTGCACGCCGTCGAGCAACAGGATGTCATGCGTGAGCGGCGACGAGGATGAGGAACTGGCACCCGGTCTATCAACCGGTGTGTCAAGCGGCGTATCAAAAAGGATCAACGGCCCTGCGCCCTGCTCCAGTTCAGATAAGTGGGCATACAGCGGATCACTTACCTCGACGCAATCCACATCCGCTTGAACGAACAACGCTTCGCACAGAGGCCATTCACGGTGGTGACGCAAACCGGACGCAAACCAGATTTCGCGTATGCGCACTCCCTGCCATTGACTGAGTTCCTGCAGCAGGTGCAAACCTTCGGCAACCGCCTGTCCGGACTTGCGCAGCAGGCGGGGTTGCGCAATCATTTTTTGCAGCGCTTTGAAGCGCGGATTGTCGCGCGAAGCGATGAACACAGGTGCAGGACTGTTTGGGGAATAAACCATGTGTGCAAACGGCCCAAGCGTTAAAACAGATCAGACTGGACTGCGCCCAACACATCGCGCACCGGACCAAAGCTGCGCCGATGTTCGTGACAGGGGCCATACTGCGCCAATGCCTGCAGATGCGCGGCGGTCGGGTAACCCATGTGCGCATCGAACCCATAGACCGGATGCGACTCGTGCAATTTCAACATGTAAGCATCCCGATCGGTCTTGGCCAGAATGGACGCAGCGGAAATCGCAGGTTCAAGCGCATCGCCTTTGACGATGGCCTGCGCCTTGTAAGGCCAGACAGGCAGCCTGTTGCCATCCACCAATGCAAACAGCGCATCGTCTGTGACGGCCAGATTTCTCTGTACCTGCTGCACCGCGCGGTGCATGGCCAGCAGCGTGGCTTTCAGGATATTGATCTTGTCGATTTCCGACGGCGTGGCGTACGCCACGGCCCAGGACAGGGCATGTTCACGTATCTGCGGCGCCAGAAGGTCGCGTTGACGGGCGCTCAGCTTCTTGGAGTCTTTCAAACCGGCAATCGGATGTGCGGGGTTGAGAACCACTGCGGCAGCCACCACAGGCCCCGCCAAAGGCCCGCGACCGGCCTCATCGACCCCTACCACCATCAGCGACGACTGCAGAACATCCGGAAGCATCAGCGTCCCTGTCTGAACAGCGGTTCGAGTGCTTGCGCAGCCAGCAAACCGCTGTCGCGCATCAGGCGTTGATGCAATTCGGTAAAGCGCTCGGTCAAAGCACGCTTCTCGGCTTCATTGTCGATCAAACGCTCAACGGCCGCACGCAAGGTTTCAGGTGTGGCTTCATCTTGCAGATATTCGGGCACCACAAATTTGCCCGAGAGGATGTTGGGAAGACCCGCATAAGGCAGATAGGCCTTGCGCTTGCTGATCCACCACGACACACGCGGCATCTTGTAGGCAATGACCATGGGTTTTTTGAACAGCATGGCCTCCAGCGTGGCTGTACCACTGGCAAGCACTACCAGGTCTGCTGCGCCCATGGCCGCATGCGACTGCCCGGCCAGCAATGTCCATTTCTCCAGCATCCATGGAGGCACCATGGCACGGAATGCATCGCCTACCGCACCGGACACCAAGGGGCTGACAAAATGCCAATCGGGATGACGGATGGACAGCGATGCCACCATCTGCAACAGTGTGGGCCCCAGATAGGAAACCTCGGACATGCGGCTGCCCGGTAATACCGCCACAATCCGTTTGTGTTGCGGCAGATTCAGCGCCGTGCGGAACTTGTCGGTTTCAATCGTAAGCGGCACCAACTGCGCAAAGGGGTGACCGATGTAGGTTGCGGCAATACCTTCACGATGCAGGATCTCCGGCTCGAACGGAAAAATGCACAGCACGTGATCGCAGGCCTTTTTCAGAAAATGGATGCGTTGCGCACGCCACGCCCAGATGGACGGGCACACCGCATGCACAGTGCGTACGCCCTGCTCTTTCAAAAAGCGTTCAAGCTCAAGGTTGAAGTCGGGCGCGTCCACACCCATCATCAGGGCTGGCTTGTTGTCTGACCACCGCTGCTTCAGTTCGTTGCGTATGCCCAGAATGCGCCGATAGTGTTTGAGCACCTCGACATAACCACGCACAGCCAGCGCATCCGAGGGATACAGAGGGTCAACACCGGCCGCTTTCAGGCGGTCACCGGCAATACCCTGAGCCGACATGGCGTAGTCATTGCCCAGATGCTGCTGGAGCCCCTGGTAAATGAGCGCACCGATCCAGTCGCTGGAAGGCTCACCGGCAACAATGCCCAGTGAACGGGGAGACGCCTGTGTCGTGCTGTTGGCCATGCGTTCGTGTTTGCCCTGAACCTAAAAAGTCAACGCACGATGCCGCGGGATGACGAGTCAAAGAACGTCAGCCACAGGTCGACATATTGTGCACCGGCCACACCGTCGTCGCGGGTTTGCGCCAACAGCTTTTTCGCCTCCTCCAGCGTATGACCTTCGCGATACACGGTTTTGAACACACGGCGGATGGTCTGTATTTCCTCTTTGGAAAAGCCGCGACGCTTCAGGCCTTCCACGTTGATACCGTGGGCACCGACCGGGTTACCGCCTGCCAGTACAAATGGCGGAATATCCTGAGACAGCGACGAGTTCATACCTGCCATCGCATGCGAACCCACTTTGCAGAACTGATGGATGCCGCTCATGCCACCGATGATGACCCAATCGCCCAGATGCACGTGCCCGGCAATCTGCACGGCATTGGCCAGAATGCAATTGTTGCCCACGATGACGTCATGCGCGATGTGAACATAAGCCATCACCCAGTTGTCATTGCCGATCTGCGTGATGCCCTGGTCCTGTGTGGTCCCGGTATTGAGCGTGCAATACTCACGGAAGGTGTTGCGGTCGCCGATCACCAGACGCGTGGGTTCGCCCGCGTATTTCTTGTCCTGCGGATGTCCGCCCACTGCAACGCCTGCATAGAATCGATTGCCTTCACCGATGGTGGTGTGACCCTCCACCACGCAATGGGGACCGATTTCAGTGTTGGCGCCCACGGTGACATTGGGGCCGACGATGGCATAGGGTCCCACCTTGACGGTAGGATGCAGACGGGCCTGCGGATCTATCAGTGCAGTGGGATGAATGCTCATGGCTTCGCGTCTCCTTTTTGTTTTACTGATGCAGGCCCTGTGCGGCGCCTCTCAGATATTTCTCAGGGTACACATGATTTCGGCTTCGGTGGCAACGGCACCGTCCACCTTGGCCTGACCGGCAAACTTCCACAGGCCTCGACTGGTGCGCGTGATGCTCACCTCAAGGTGCAATACATCGCCAGGGGTTACCGGTTTTTTGAAACGCACGTTGTCGATACCGACAAACAGGTACACGGAATTGGCATCGGCCTTGGCGCCCTGTGTCTGGAAGGCCAGAATCGCAGCAGCCTGCGCCAAAGCCTCAACGATCAAGACACCCGGCATGACCGGATAGTTGGGAAAATGCCCCGGGAAAAACGGCTCGTTGAAGGTCACATTTTTCTGGGCGAGGATACGCTTGCCGGGTTCAATTTCCAGCACTCGGTCAACCAGCACAAACGGAAAACGATGCGGCAGGAAATCCAGCACACCGCGAATATCAAGGGCTACAGTCATGTTCAATGCTCTGAGGAAGAATCGTTTTTAAGATTTTTTTCAAGCTGCCGGACGCGGTTGCGCAGATCCACTGCATTGCGCAACACAACGGCATTGCGTTCCCAGTTACGGTGTTCGTCCATGGGGAAAATGCCGCTGTAGGTTCCGGCCTGCTCGATACTGCTGATCACCGTGGTACACGGTGAAATGGTGGTGCCATCTGCAATGCTCAGATGACCCAGGATATTGGCACTGCCACCGATGGCGCAACGTGCACCGATACGCGCGGTACCGGCCACACCCGTACAACCGGCCATGGCCGTGTGCTCGCCGATTTCGACGTTGTGCCCGATCTGTATGAGGTTGTCGAGCTTGCAGCCCGCGCCTATGATGGTGTCATCCAGTGCGCCGCGGTCTATGCAGGTATTGGCTCCGATTTCCACATCGTCGCCGATGACGACTGCACCCACCTGCGGAATCTTGACCCACTGGCCCTTCTCCGGCGCAAAACCGAAACCGTCAGCGCCAATGACCACACCGCTGTGCAAAATGACCCGGTTGCCGATCTGGCAGCCATGATAGACGGTGACATTCGCATTGATCTGACAGTTCGATCCGACGCTGACACCGGCACCGATGACACAACCGGCTGCTATGCGCGTGTTGGCGCCCACCCGGGCACCCGACTCGACAACCACATTGGGACCGATGGTAGCACTGGCATCAATCTGGGCGTCTTCATGGACCACCGCAGTCGGATGGATGTAGGCAATCGTGCGCGGGGTGGAAATGTCGACCCACCACTGCTGTATGCGGGCGTAATACAGATATGGGTTGGGCACCACCCACAAAACAATTTCGGGATGCTTCCAGCCCGATGCGTTTTGTGCGCAAACGGCTTTGGCCTCAGCTTCGTTGACCAGCACCGCACCTGCCGATGTGCCGAGCAATTGTGGGCGGTATTTTGGGTTGGCCAGAAAAGCCAGATGCTCGGGCTTGGCATTGGCCAATGTGGAGAAGCCCTTGAGCTTGATGGCATCGAGCCTGTCGGCAGTCAACTCGGAATCTGCCGCGACCGGCGACACGACGCAACCGCCAAACTGATCAAGCAACTCGCGCAGGGTGATGACTTTGAATCGCATGATTGAGTCCACCTCAGTAAGCGCCCTCAGCGGGCTACTTGGCAAACACCCTCAGTCAGCTCCCTGAGTAAGTGTTTCGGGCGGTGCCGTCTACCTGCATTCCCTGACATTGGGTGCTGAGCCGGCCACCTCGACATAAACGCTTATTTGCCGCCGTTCAGCACCTTGATCACCTTTTCGGTGATATCGACCCTGCTCGATACGAAGACAGGTGGCTCCTGCAAAATGATGTCGTACTTTTCGGCTTCTGCAATCTGTCGGATGACTTTCTCGGCGCGATCAAGGATGACCTGACGCTCTTCGAACTGACGCTGGCTGAGGTCCTCACGGAATTCACGCTGGCGACGCTGAAAGTCTTTGTCAGACTCGGACAGTTCGCGCTGCTTGCGATTGCGTTCGCTCTCGGACATGGTGAGCGCGTCTTTTTCGAACTTGTCGTTCATGGCCTTCAGTTTGGCTGCCTGGTCCTGAAGGTCTTTGGTCTTCTTGTTGAAATCCTGTTCAATCTTGTTGAGCGCAGCCTTGGCCGGTGAAGAGTCGCGCAAGATACGGTCTACATTGACCCAACCGACTTTGGCTCCGTCATCAGCGGCGCGGGCAACACCCGACACGCCCATGGCGGTTGTCAGAACAAGAGCGGACACGGCAGCAAAATTTAACAGGTTCTTCATGGTTCTCATGCAGTTAGGCCACAGGCGCATTGTGTCATATAAAAAAGAAGCGTGCTTTCTTCAGAAACCGGTACCGACGGTGAACTGGATTGTCTGTGTACGGTCTCCTGGCTTGGCGCTGATGGGACGACCTAGGCTGAACTTGAGCGGACCGACAGGCGATACCCACGACAGACCCAGACCATAAGACGCCCTCAGGCCAGACAAGGAAAGCGGCTCTGAGGATGGGAAAACGTTACCGGCGTCCAGGAAGGTGAACAACCGGAAAGATTTGTCGAACGACCCGGGAATGGGGAAATAAAACTCGGCATTACCGATGATGCGCTTGGACCCACCAATCGGGATGCCGTTTTCATCGCGCGGCCCGATGCTCGCTGTCTGGAACCCACGAATACTGCCGATGCCACCTGCAAATACATTACGGAAAATCGGGTAGGGATTGCCGCCAATACCCGAGCCGATCGTCAATTCACCATTCAGACCCAGCGTGTAGTTTTTACCGATCGGAAAGTAATGCGTTTCCTGGAAAGTGGTGCGGATAAAGCGCTGTTCGGCCACCGGCAGCGTCACTTCGGTATTGAGGCGACGCAGGAAACCGCGAGTCGGGGTCAAAGCACTGTCGCGATTGTCGCGACCATAACCGACGGAGACCAGTACTGCGTCCGAACTCTCGCCGAAGTCTTCCACAAAGCGCTTGAAGCGGGTCGGCGCAAACTGGCCGACCGACAGATCGGTCTGTTCATATGACGTGCCAAACGTAATGCGCTCAAACTCGGACAGGGGATATCCGAAACGGATGCCCGCACCCGTACTGGTCAGCTTGTAGTCGCCCAAGCCCAGAACCGCCGGGTTTGTGGTCCGCTGGAACAGATCATAACTGCGCGAAATACCATCGGCCGTGAAATAGGGGTCGGTCTGTGAAATGGCGACGGTTCGGCTCAGGCGGCTGGTATTCAGCTCAAGACCCAGCGTCTTGCCGGTACCAAACAGGTTTTGCTGCTGGATACCTGCCGACAGGATCAGCTTGTCGGTACTGGAGAAACCGGCGCCGAGCAGAAGGTTGCCTGTCGGTTTTTCAGTAACGGCCACATTCACGTCGATCTGGTCGGCGGTACCCTCCACTGGCGGGGTATCAACGTTCACATCCTTGAAATAACCCAACCGGTTTAGCCTGTCCTTGGACAAGCGAATTTTTTCGGCGTCATACCAAGAGGACTCGAACTGCCGCAACTCGCGGCGCACCACTTCGTCCTTGGTGCGCGTGTTGCCGCCAATATTGATACGGCGCACGTACACTCGCCTGCCCGGATCGACATACAGCGTGAAGTCCACTGAACGCTTTTCACGGTTGATGTCCGGCGCTGCATTGACGTTGGCAAAAGCATAACCGAATGCACCCATCCGGTCGGAAATAGCCTTCTGCACATCGGAAAGAAGCTGGCCGTTATAGGTTTCGCCCGGCTTGATGGTCAACAGTTTGTTGAACTCGGCATCCTTGCCCAGCAAGTCGCCGGCCAGCTTGACAGAGCCCACGGTAAACCGGTCGCCCTCATTGACGTTGATGGTGATGTAGACGTCTTCTTTGCTCGGGGAAATCTGAACCTGCGTGGAATCGATGTTGAACTCCATGTACCCGTTGTTCAGGTAATACGAACGCAGTTTTTCAAGGTCGCCGGCCAGTTTCTGCCGCGAGTAACGGTTGCTCTTGCTGAAAAAACTGAACAGTCCGCCGGTGTTCAATTCAAACTGGCCCAGCAACTCTTTTTCCGGGAATGCCTTGGCACCCAGCACCCGAATGGTCTTGATGGTCGCACTCTCCCCCTCTTTGATGTCGAGCACCACACGTACCCGGTTTCGCTCGATGGGGGTGACAGTTGTCTTGATCTCTGCAGAGTATTTGCCGCGCGACAGGTATTGACGCTTGAGTTCCTGTTCAGCGCGCTCAAGCAATGCGCGGTCAAAAATCTTGGATTCGCTCAGGCCAATTTCCTTGAGCGCTTTTTTCAGCGTGTCCTTGTCGAATTCTTTGGCACCGTTGATCTCCAACTCGCCGATGGCCGGGCGCTCTTCAACGATCACCACCAGCACATCGCCTTCAGCCTCGATACGCACGTCTTTAAAAAAACCCGTTGCGAACAATGCCTTGATGCTGTCGGTAGCAGATCGGTCAGAAAAGGTGTCACCCACTTTGACCGGCAGGTAACTGAACACCGTTCCGGCCTCTGTACGCTGCAAGCCCTCTACGCGGATGTCGCGAATCACGAAATCGCGTGTCTGCGCCATGCTGGCAAGCGGCAGCAGCCAAAGCGCTGAACTGAGCATGCCGACTGCGAAACGGGCTGCGAGGGGAGATGTTTTATGCGAATAGGTCATTGGAAGTCCACACTGTCTGCCACAGTGATGTTTCGATGTGTCTTTACAGTCATGCGCAGGCAAAACCGTGTCTATAAAAATCGGCTCAGATCGTTGACAAGCGCCAGCGCAGTCAACAGGCCAATGAAAAGCAGACCGAATTTCTGCCCCCATTCAACCCAACGCTCGCTCACCGGACTACCCGTCACAAGTTCGACGAGATAATACATCAAATGCCCGCCATCCAAGACAGGCACCGGCAAGAGGTTAAGCACGCCCAGAGAGACTGACAGCATGGCCAGAAAGCCGATGTAGGCCATCAAGCCGACCTGTGCGGACTGCCCGGCCGCATCAGCGATGGTCACCGGACCGCCGAGCATGCGCCAAGACATGGTGCCGTTGAGCATTCGCCAAAACGCAAGCAAGGAAAATGCACTCATGTCCACCGTCTGTCTGACACCGGCCATCACCCCTTGCAGAAAGTCCATGCGATACGTATCGGTCATCATCTGCCCGCGCAGACCGACCCCCAAGCGACCCTGTACGACGGCTGCATCTTCAGGAGACGTAACGGCATCTGGTACCACTGACAATTGAATCGACCGACCATCGCGCTCTATCAACAAGGGCAACTCGCGACCCGCATTGGCACGGATGACTCGCGTGAAGGCCTGTGAAGACTCAACCGGTTTCCCATCGAGTTGCAAAAGCCGGTCGCCTGCCTGCAAGCCGCCCTTTTCTCCCGCAGACCCAGCCACAACCCGACTGACTTGCACGTCGGTTTCCAAAGGATGCAGACCCAAGGCCGATGATGCCGCAGGCGTGAAAGCGGGCCATCCGGCATCGTTCTCGCTAATGGCAGCCTGCTTGCGAACGCCCGCGCGTTCAAATTCAAGCGACATGCCGTCTGCGTAGATGAGTGAACGCAAGGCTTCCCAGTTCACATCAGACCAATGATCGACCTGGCGACCATTGATGAGCAGCAAGCGGTCTCCGGCCTGCAGACCGGCCTTGTCAGCCAGCGAACCCGTCGCGGGAGCGCCCATCACCGCAACCGCTTCGGTTCTTTCCTGCCAGTTCAGAACGGCATAAAAGGCACTGGCCAGCAACAGATTCATGAGAGGCCCCGCAAACACGATAGCCATGCGTTGCAATACGGGCTTGCGGTTGAAAACATTTCTGGGGTCTACACCCGGCATGGACAGTGTCGACTCATCACGTTCGTCTGCCATGCGGACATAACCGCCCAGCGGAATCCAGCACAGCGCCCATTCGGTGTCTGCGGGCGAACGCCGCCAAGTGAAGATGGGTTTGCCAAATCCAACGGAGAACCGGATGACACGCACACCATAGTGGCGAGCGACCAGAAAGTGCCCCAATTCGTGCAGGGTAACCAGAATGCCCAGGGCACCCAAAAATGCTGCTACTGTCAACATACGTCGAAACCAACCACTTTCTTTACGCGCGCTGTCTGAGCGACTGACCCGTATTGTGGCACCACGCGCGCGCAATTTCACGTGCAGTGAGATCGGCCTGCAGCACCACATCAATGCTGTCTGCCGGGCAAGTATTGTGTCCCTGCAGAACGTCCTCTATGCACAGGGAAATGGCGGTAAACCGGATCTGCCCGTTCAAAAACGCATCCACTGCCACCTCGTTGACCGCATTGAAAACGGCAGGCGCCGTACCACCACTCTCCAGTGCGTGGCGCGCCAGCCGCAAGGCCGGAAAACGCTGCATATCAGGCGCTTCAAAGTCAAGCCTGCTGATGCTCACCAGATCAAGCGGCTTCACACCGGCCTCCACCCGTTTCGGGTAAGCCAGACAATTGGCAATCGGGGTGCGCATGTCGGGACTGCCCAGCTGGGCCAGAAAACTCCCATCCCGGTACTGCACCATGGAATGAATGATGGACTGGGGGTGAATGATGACCCCAAGATTCTGGCTGCCCAGCCCGAACAGCCAGTGCGCCTCGATCAGCTCCAGCCCCTTGTTGGCCATGGTGGCGCTGTCGACGGAAATCTTGCGCCCCATTTTCCAGTTCGGATGGGCAACGGCCTGATCAGGGGTGACATCGTGCAGGCTCTCGGTGGGCGCATTACGAAACGGCCCACCGGATGCCGTCAGCCAGATGTGCGACACACCGCTGGCCGCTGGGTTCAGACGGTCATAATCAGGCGGCAGGCTCTGAAAAATGGCATTGTGTTCGGAATCGACCGGCAGAATGCGCGCGCCGGATCGCGCAGCCGCATCCATCATCAAGGCACCGGTCAGCACCAGTGACTCCTTGTTGGCCAACAAAACCGTCTTGCCAGCCTTGACGGCAGCCAGCGTGGGCGCCAAACCGGCAGCCCCAACGATCGCGGCGACCACGATATCGACCTCATCGCTCGCACACCAGTCGCAGACGGCCTGCATGCTGTCGGTTACGCTGCCTGCGGTAAAACGGTGGGAGTGATCGGCATAAGCCCCGGAATCCAGTAAAGCCAGCCGCCGGGACTTGAAGTTCGCAGACTGTTCCAGCAGGCGGTCTGCATTACGGTGTGCCACCAGTCCCCAAACCTCGAACTGGTCAGCATTGCGCGAAATGACGTCCAGCGTGCTGCAACCGATGGAACCGGTACTGCCCAACACCAAAACCCGGCTGCGCCGGCCTGTGCTCATGTCAGACGGCTCCGAGCACCAGTATGCCCAGAGGCAGAACGGGCAATTGGGCATCGATGCGATCGAGCACCCCGCCATGCCCCGGCAGAAGATTGCTGCTGTCTTTCAGACCGATGCGCCGCTTCAGCAGCGATTCAAACAGGTCGCCACAGACACTGAGTGCCGCAAAAATGGCCATCCAACCGGTAAACAGGACCGGGTGCCACTTGGCCTGCAGGGCAGCCGGCCAGTTGGACGCCAGTTCCGGGTGGGATTTGGCCACCAGTACACAGCCCCAACCATATGCAATGACCAGCACCGCACCACCGATGGCACCCTCCCAGCTTTTGCCGGGGCTGATGCGCGGAGCCAGCTTGCGCTTGCCGATGGATTTGCCGACGAAATAAGCACCGACGTCAGCGACCCACACGAGCGCAAGGAGGCTGAGCAGGAAGACAATGCCCCGCTCGCGGGCAACCAGCATGGCTGCACCCGCGGCAGAAAGCAAAACCACGGCAACAGCCAGGTGTGGCAGTGGTTTTCCCAGCCACCCCGAACCGACATCCTTGAGCACCTTGGGAACCATGGCCGCCCAGAACAAGCCGGAAAGGGTAAACAGTAACGCACTGGTCTGCATGAAAGGCAAAGCCTGATGAGCGATCAACAGGATGATGGCAGCCACGATGGCAAACGCCTTTTGATCCCCGGCATCCAGACCTGCGAAGCGGCCCCACTCCCAGAAACCGAGCCCCATCACAAGCAGTACAAAAGCCCCCCAACCCGCCGAACCGCCCCAGGCCAGAATGCCGACAATCAAGACAAGCAAACCAACTGCGGTAATCACGCGGGTTCTCAACATTCGGTTTTTGCTCCGGAGAGATAATCGGGAATGACTTGACCTTGTTCCACTTGCTCGCTGGTTCTGCCGAACCGGCGCTCGCGGTTGCAATAAGATTCTATGGCACGATCCAAAACTTGCGGGCTGAAATCCGGCCAGAAGGTGTCAACAAAATACAGTTCGGTGTAGGCCAATTGCCACAAAAGGAAATTGGAAATGCGTTGCTCGCCACCCGTGCGAATAAAGAGATCGGGCTCGGGGGCGTATGCCATGGACAGATGTTGTGCCAATTGCACCTCGGTCAACCGAGAGGGATCATCACGCAACTCAGGGTTGGCCAGAAATGCGGCTGACACCGCCTGCAGGATGTCCCAACGCCCGCCGTAGTTGGCTGCAATGGTCAGGGTCAGTCGGGTGTTGCCCGCTGTCTTTTCCATGCTGCGCTCGATCAGTAGCCGCAAGTGGTCGTCGAAAGCGGATAAGTCGCCCACGACCTTCAGACAGACGCCCTCTGTGTGAAGACTGTCCACGTCGCGCTCCAGCACGGTGCGGAACAGTTTCATCAGAAGACTGACTTCTTCAGCCGGGCGGCGCCAGTTCTCGGAAGAAAACGCAAAAAGCGTCAGAAAAGGAATGCCCCTGCGTACGCAGGCTCTTACGGTTGTGCGAACGGCATCAACCCCCCGCTTATGACCCGCAAACCGTGGCAGAAGTCTGCGTTTAGCCCACCGACCGTTACCGTCCATGATGATGGCCACATGTCGCGGTACGTCCGAGACGGGCGGCACTGCAATGGTGGCAGGTGGATGGGGGAGCTGGGTCATGTAGGGGCTGGATGTCCGTGCAGATCGTCCGTGCGAGTCCTTTAAACGGTCATGATTTCCTGCTCTTTGGTGCTGAGTATCTTGTCGATCTCAACCACAAAGCGATCAGTCAATTTTTGTACATCATCCTGTGCGCGACGCTCTTCGTCCTCGGTAATCGCTTTGTCTTTCAAGAGCTTCTTGAGGGTTTCGTTGGCGTCACGACGGCAACCGCGAACAGCCACCTTGGCACCCTCGCCAGCCGTCTTCACGACTTTGGTCAGCTCTTTACGCCGCTCTTCGGTCAAAGCCGGCATGGGTACTCGGATGGTTTCGCCCATGGTGGCGGGGTTCAGACCCAGATCGGATTCGCGAATAGCCTTTTCGATGGCTTGAACCATCTTCTTTTCCCACGGGGTGACCCCGATGGTGCGGGCATCCAGCAAGGTCACGTTCGCCACACCCGAAATCGGGGTCGGCGATCCATAGTAGTCGACCTGCACCTGGTCGAGCAAGCCGGTGTGCGCACGTCCCGTGCGAACGCGGGATAACTCGTTTTTAAGTGATTCAACCGACTTCAGCATTTTCTGCTCTGCGGTCTTTTTTACGTCTGCAGACGACATCTTTCCTGTTCTCCAGATAAACCGGCGAGGCCGGACCAGTTATGCTCAACTAGCTCAAACGTGAACCAGCGTTCCTTCGTCCTCGCCCAGAATGATACGCTTCAAAGCGCCTTCCTTGTTGATACTGAAAACGCGAATGGGCAATTTCTGATCGCGGCACAGCGCAAAGGCGGTGGCGTCCATGACTTCCAGATTCTTGGAAATGGCTTCGTTGAAGGTGATGGTCTGATAGCGGGTGGCCGTAGGGTCTTTTTTGGGGTCCGCCGTATAGACGCCATCCACCTTGGTGGCTTTCAGGACAACTTCGGCGCCCACTTCTGACCCGCGCAGGGCTGCAGCCGTGTCGGTTGTAAAAAACGGATTGCCGGTACCCGCAGCGAAAATGACGACCTTACCCTCTTCGAGGTAGCGCATGGCCTTGGGGCGGATGTAGGGCTCAACCACCTGTTCGATATTGAGCGCAGACTGTACCCGCGCTTCCACACCGAAATGCTTGAATGCGTCCTGCAGCGCAAGGGCATTCATGATGGTGGCCATCATGCCCATGTAGTCGGCCGTGGCCCGATCCATGCCGGATGCACCAGGCGCTACGCCGCGAAAAATATTGCCACCGCCGATAACGACAGCCAGTTCGATGCCCATGCGGGCAATCTCTGACACTTCGCCCACCATCCGCTCGATGGTGGCCCGGTTGATTCCGAAACTGTCATCGCCCATCAGGGCCTCGCCTGACAGTTTCAGTAGAACACGCTTGTATGCTGGCATAGAAATCCTCTGTAAAACGGGCGGAACCCGCCCGGATCAATCTTGCACTGAAAAAGCGGTCCGGAAAACCAACCGGCTCCGGGCCGGAGTCAACTTGCTTTCAGCTCACTTGGCTGCTGCAGCTGCGGCGGCAGCTTGGGCGGCCACTTCAGCGGCGAAGTCGTTGACTTTCTTTTCAATGCCCTCGCCCACCACATACAGGACAAAGCGGCTAACGGATGAACCCTTGCTCTTGAGCATGGCTTCAACGGTCAGTTTGTCGTCCTTGACGAAGGGCTGTGACAGCAACGCAACCTCTTTGAGGTATTTTTGTACGCTGCCCTCGACCATTTTGGCTGCGATTTCGGCAGGCTTGCCGGATTCGGTTGCCTTGGCCATGGCCACCGAGCGCTCCCGCTCGACGTCTTCCGCCGGAACACCGGTAGAATCCAGCGCCTTGGGCTTTGTAGCTGCGATGTGCATGGCAACATCTTTGCCAACGGCCTCGTCTGCGCCGGTGAAGTCGACCAGCACGCCGATCTTGCCGCTGTGAACGTAGGAAGCCAGACGACCGGCCGCACTGACGCGCTCGAAACGACGGATGCTCATGTTCTCGCCGATTTTGCCAACCAATGCAGAACGGACGGAATCAACCGTGCCGCCGGCATAGGCCAGGGAACCGATCGCTTCGACAGAAGCGGGATTCGACTCTGCGACCAACTGGGCCATGTCGTTGACAAACTTGATGAAGTCGTCGTTTTTGGCGACAAAGTCGGTCTCACAGTTTACTTCAACAATGCTGCCCAACTTGCCGTCAGCACTGATAAAAACACCAACCAACCCTTCGGCGGTGACGCGGGCAGAGGCCTTGGATGCCTTGTTACCCAGGCGCACGCGCAGGATTTCTTCTGCCTTGGCCATGTCGCCGGCGGCCTCTGTCAGCGCCTTTTTGCATTCCATCATGGGCGCGTCGGTTTTTTCGCGCAGTTCTTTCACCATGCCTGCGGTGATTTCAGCCATTTGTTTCTCCTTGAATCTTTAACACATGGGTGCGACATGATGCTGGCACCCGGACCACTTGATACGCACGGACGCACACAGTGCGGCCATTTTTTCAAAATCAGACCCATCCGGACAAAAAAAAGGGGCGATACACGCCCCTCTTGCTGCACCGGGCAGGTGCTTTAGTTGCTGCCTTCAACTTCGACGAACTCGTCGTCGGACTTGACGGCCTGCAGCACGTCGGCCACAGCAGACTCGCGACCCTGCAGCACAGCGGCCGTGATGGCGCGGGCATACAGGTCAATAGCACGGGCTGAGTCATCGTTGCCGGGAACGACGTAGGTCACGCCTTCAGGGCTGTGGTTGGTATCAACCACGCCGATGACCGGAATGCCCAGCTTTTGGGCTTCGGTGATGGCAATCTTGTGGTAGCCGACGTCGATCACGAAAATGGCGTCAGGACGACCAGTCATGTCCTTGATGCCACCGATCGATGCGTTTAGCTTGGCCAGTTCGCGCTCGAAAGACAGAGCTTCTTTTTTGGACATGCGCTCGAGACCGCCTTCAGCAACCTGGGCTTCCATGTCCTTCAGACGCTTGATGGAAGACTTCACAGTATTGAAGTTGGTAGGCAAATACCCTTAGTGAATACATTAATACTACTTTT
>SXGQ01038426.1_pt1 | contig 18950 bp, 18 predicted proteins | sample 3178371 | NCBI WGS metagenome assembly SXGQ01 (sample SAMN11356859, study PRJNA531348) | freshwater metagenome | isolation source: freshwater sample F1-20 | place: China: Fuxian Lake, Yuxi | collected 2017-12-25 | reverse complement strand
TCGTTCAAAGAAATGCTTGAAGCATTGTCACGGTCAAAAGAACAGCAAAAGCGTCTTGTTCAAGATGCTGGCCACGAACTTCGCACACCACTCACCAGTATGCGTACCAATCTTGATGTGATGCGCCGTCATCCCAATATGGATGCTGCGATGCGCGAACAAATCATGATTGATCTTGAACGTGATGCGGGTGACATGGCGGCATTAGTTGAAGAAGTAGTTGCGATTGCTGCAGAACGGCACACCGATGAATTGCCACAACCCATTGAAATGAAAAGTGTTGCACAATCAATTGTTGAACGTGCCTCGCGACGGAGTGGTCGTGACATTGTTGTCAACGCCGATGACTCAATTGTGATTGCGAACCATCACATGTTTGATCGAGCTGTTTCTAATCTCATTGATAACGCCTTGAAGTTTGATACGTCATCGCAGCAGATTGAAGTGACGATTCACAGTGGTTCGTTAACAGTGAGCGATCGTGGAATCGGGATTCCTGAAGATGAAGTGCAACTCATCTTTGAACGCTTCCATCGCTCAGCTGCATCACGTTCGATGCCAGGTTCGGGTCTTGGATTGTCAATTGTTGCGGACTTCGCTCAGGCCCATGATGGCTCGGTCTTTGCTCGCAACCGCGTCGGAGGGGGAGCCGAAATTGGGTTCTCCCTGCCTCCCGAGAATAAATGACGAATAAAAGTTGTTTTAACAACTTATTCATTCGTGCTGGGATCTCGACATAGACAGTCAGTGTTCACGATTTGTTGCTGTACCTTATACTTGTAGTTCATCAGAACGATTTAGTTTCCTACCGACGTGAACATAGTGATCAATCCGATCACATAACGAGGAGGAAGAATGCGAATTTCAAAAATTACCCGTCGCTGGTCAGCGATGGCGATCGGAGTGGCAGCAATCTCGATGGTTGTAGCTTGCGGCGGTGACGATAGTTCAGCGAATGAAACTTCCGCGCCAACAACAGCCGATTCCACAGCGGCTCCCGAGACAACAATGGCAGATCCGAGAGCTGACTGGCCCGAAAAGATTGTCATGGGTGCAGTGCCTTCTGAGGAAAGCACCGCTTTGGTTGAAAGTTACAGCAAGTTGATTCAGGTACTTGAGGAAGAACTGGACATGGAAGTTGAGTTCTTTCAAGCGACCGACTATGCAGGAATTATTGAGGCTCAAATCTCAGGCAAGGTTGACTTGGCTCAGTACGGGCCTTTCTCATACGTCATCGCCAAGTTTAATGGCGCGGATATCTTGCCGATCGGTGCGCTTGTTGATGCTCCCGATGAGAAGCCCGGCTATCAGAGTTACGGCATCGTAAAGACCGGCAGCGACATTACTGATCTTGAAGGATTCCGTGGCAGGAAGGTTTGCTTCGTCGATCCAGGCTCAACTTCTGGATACCTTTATCCCTCAGCCGGACTGCTTGAACTCGGCATTGACCCCGAAGTTGATGTGACCCCAGTGTTTGCTGGTGGACACGACGCATCGGTGATCTCAGTGAATAACGGTGATTGCGAAGCTGGTTTTGCTTTTGACGCAATGGTGGACTCAGTTTTGATCGAAGCAGGCGATATTGCCGAAGGCGACATCACAACTGTTTGGAAATCAGAAGTCATTGCAGGCTCACCCTTGGCTATGCAGAACTCACTGCCGGAGTCGCTCAAGGCAGAAATCACCCGTTTGGTTCTTGAAGTGGCAAACCGTGATCAGCTCTTGGCTGACGGTCGTTGCACCAGCGCCGATGAGTGTGGATTGACCGATGAGAATGCTTGGGGTTGGGTTTCTGTAGCGGATTCGTTCTACGACGGCGTTCGTGCAGTTTGTACGGCCACTAAGTCCGCTAAGTGTGAAGGCTGATTGAAAAATGGCTACGACACTTCCCGACAATGTTGTTCAGGTGGCTGAGCTTTCCAAGAAATTTCCAAATGGTCCCCTGGCTCTTAATCAAGTGAGCCTTGAAGTTCCAAAAGGTCAGCTCCTCTCCCTGATTGGCTTGTCGGGAAGTGGTAAGTCAACTCTTCTCCGACATCTCAACGGTTTAATTCAGCCAACTGCTGGAACCGTGAATGTGTTGGATACCAATGTCGTGGCGGCGGGTCGGCGTGAACTGCGGGCCCTCCGCCGCGAAGTTGGATTTGTTTTTCAGGCGTTTGGTTTAGTTGGTCGTCTGACTGCTTTAGAAAATGTCTTGTCGGGAGCCCTCGGTCGATTGAACGGACCACGCTTCGGCACGTTGATGTATCCAAAAACACTGAGACGAGAAGCTCTTGAGAACCTTGATCGAGTTGGCTTAGGCGATCAGGTTTTTCAACGTTCGGATACCTTGTCTGGCGGCCAACAGCAACGTGTTGCCATTGCGCGAACGTTGATGCAACGTCCGAGTCTTCTGTTGGCTGACGAGCCGGTTGCGTCACTTGATCCCGAGTCTGCTGCACAAGTTATGGATGTTCTCTTTCGAATCGTCGTAGAAGATCAGTTGACAGTGATTTGTACGTTGCACCAAGTTGAACTGGCTCTTGGATGGGCGCAGAGAATCGTCGGTCTACGTGATGGTCAAGTGGTTCTGGATCGCGCAGTGGACAACCTTGATCAAGAAGCAGTGATGGACGTGTATCGCCGTGTTGAACCGGGTCAGAAAGTTTCAGAGGGTCAAAACTTGACCGGGTCCCCCTCAACGCGGGTGTCATGAGCGCCGCTGAACTTTCACAGCCAATCGAAAAGGGTAAATCCGAGACTCCTTCGTCTCCTCGAAGTATTGAATCTCGTCTGAAGCGTAAAACAAGTGGCGATCGACTCTTTCTGAGGTGTGTGATTGTCATTTTCATTGCCGCTGTTGTTTGGGCATGGCGTCATATTGATATGAGTTTTTCAGGCCTGATTGCTGGCTTCGGCGATGTCCGAAATCTTCTTGGCCGAATGCTTCCCCCACGGTTTTCCGATCTAGACGATGCGATTCGACTTGGCTTTGAAACTTTGTGGATGGCGGTGATTGGCACCACAATTGCGGTAGTTCTTTCGTTTCCCATTGCACTTGGAGCAGCTCGTAACACCACTCCACATCCAGCCGTGATGGCGGTTTGTCGCGGAATCATTGTTCTGAGCCGTGCAGTCCCAGATCTCATCTTCGCTGCAATTTTTGTGCGCGCAATTGGAATTGGAGTGTTACCAGGTGTGATCGCTTTGGGCTTGCATTCAATTGGAATGATCGGAAAGCTTTTTGCGGACGCAATTGAACAAACCGATAAGAGTCCTCGTGAGGCCGTCACTTCAGTTGGTGCTTCAAAGTGGCAAGCGATTACGACTTCTGTGATCCCTCAGGCGATGCCATCGTTTATTTCTACTATTCTTTATCGCCTTGATATCAACCTTCGATCTTCGTCAGTTCTGGGAATTGTTGGAGCCGGAGGAATTGGGTTTTTGCTACAAGCCAACCTTCGTTCGCTGCAGTACGACGAGGCTCTTGGCGTTGTCACTGTTGTTTTTGTCTTGATTACCGTTATGGAGTTTTTCTCGGCTGCAATCCGTGCCACCCTTTTGGGTGGCGATCGAACACTGGTTGGACGGTCAATTCCGAGAGCGAGCCTGGGAGCCAAGCTTTTTTCACGCTTGTCAACCCGAAGTAGTGATTCTGCAACCAGCAGCCAACGATTTAATCGTGACACGATTCGACCACCATGGGTTGGTGAGCTGAGAATGAAAACACTTTATGGTGTGGCATTGTTTATTTTGATAGTCGTTGCTTTTCGATCAGTTTCCCTCAATCCCGGAGAGTTACTTGGTGCATTCCCCGACGTATGGAAAGTCATAACGCGAATGTTCCCACCAGACTTTACGACTGCTCGTCAGCCAATTATTGACGGGATCATTGAGTCAGTTGCTGCGGCTCTTGTTGCTACTTTCATGGGAGCTTTGATATCAATTCCACTCGGTTTGATGGCGGCTCGGAACGTCGCATTCAATAAGTTTGTGTATCTACTATCGCGATTGTTCCTGCTGTTCGTTCGAGGAATTCCAGAGTTGATCATTGCGGTGATTTTCATTGCCGCTATCGGTCTTGGTCCTGTGCCCGGTACTTTGGCGTTGGCCTTCGGCACCTCTGGATTTTTGGCGAAGTTGGTCGCCGATGCTGTTGAAGAAATCAACCCAACTCCGCGTGAAGCAGTGTTTGCGGTCGGTGCAACCAGAAATCAGGAAATTGCAACCTCGGTGGTTCCGCAGGCAATACCGGCGATTGTCAGTAATTTGCTGTACGCACTTGATATCAATTTACGAACGTCAACAATTTTAGGAATCGTTGGTGGCGGCGGAATCGGTTTCATACTTTTCAATGCGTTGCGAGTATTGAAACTGCAAACTGTTGGTGCTGTACTCATCACGATATTCGTCGTGGTGTATGCAATTGAGTTGCTCTCTAGCTGGATTCGTAAGAAGATTCTCTGAAAGATTCTCTTCAGATTGACCGATCAGGTCAAAGTCGATTGGGTGATTCTCTGGCAGATCTCGTCCGCTAGTTCTTGAGTTGCTGCCACGACACCGCTCCAGCGCTTACTCATATCGGTGTCGAAAACTAGTGGGCGACTGAAGGCGTCAACGATCACTCCTCCTGCAGATTCCACAAAGGGTACGAGTGGCAAGAGATCGACAAGCCGATGGATGTCTCCGCCGGCGTCAGCAAATGCATCGATGGCCCCAAGTGCGACCAGAGATCCTTCAAGAATTGAACTTCCCATCACTCGTAGGCGTTCTGCTGGCTCAACAATATTTAGCCAGGCGGTACGTGTCTCGGGGCGTGGTCGCAGAAGTGCGATGGATGAACCTTTTAGACTTCGACACTGACTCACCGCTAAGGGTTCGGAAAGTAAAAATCGTCCGTCGCTTTCTCGATGCGCGCTCAGTGATCTATTTGAATCTAACCACACGAGATGTGAATCGGTAATGATCTCGTTGACCACAATGGCTCCAGCAAATGCACATGATGGAATACCCGCAACCGCATTGGCTGTTCCGTCAACAGGGTCCATGACTAACGTCGTATTTGAGCCATTGTCAACCCAGCCGATTTCTTCAGACAGAATATTGATGGCAAAAGGCTCAACTGCAGATATGACCGCCTCGTCAACGATTTGGTCGAGGTACATAGTTGGGGTACCGTCTCCGCCAACTCCGATGATTGATGACAACTCTGAAAGTGGCATGGTTGCCTTTGCCTCACGGAACGCTCTCTCGGCGGCATGGGCAGCAGCGATCAAGGCAGGATGCAGATTCACTTCGCGAGGAGAGAGTGTCTTCATGACACCGCTCCAACCGAATCTCGGTTATTGCTCTTCATTTCTTCCGAACGAAAGACTTGGCGAACAACCGCAAGGGGGCCATCAAATTCAGCGAGAATGAGATCAGCGATCTTGCCGACTTCCATCAATCCGCGATCGGTGAGCCCAACAGTTTGAGCAGGACCCGAAGTCACAAGCGCGACCGCGGTGGAAAGGTCACAAACTTTGTCATGGAGTAGGGCCGCTACTGCCCCCAACATTGTTGACGGAAGATAGTCACTAGCCAATCCGTCGCAAAGTCTTTGAGTTATTAGCTCGCGGGCGCTCACATTTCCGCTGTGGCTACGACCTCGTAAAACATTCGGTGCGCCACAGACAGTCCGCAAGCCGAGCTCCTTCGCCCGAAGAGCAGCTTCAAAGGTGGTGGGGAATTCGGCGATTGATGCGCACCACCGATGTGCTTCATCTGATTCTTCAATCGTTGCAGGATCGTGAGCCATAAGCCTGATAGAGCCGATCGTTGCACGCTCAATCAGCCACGTTAAAGCGAGTTGACGATTAGTCAGTAGAGCATCGCGTTCAACAATGTGGTCGTCGACCTGCTTCTGCGCCTGCTCAATAGTGAGGCCTTGAGTGCCAGCTATGTAGCGCTCAAAAGCGGTCCGATCGGCGTATTGGCCTTGGCCAGGTGTGTGATCTTCGAATGAGACAAGCGGCAGCGCCCCATCATCAACTCTTCGAGGCAAGCGGTCAATGAGGCATTCGAACCCGGCAGGATCGCGAGCGTCAAGGCGATAGAGGATTCGATGATCAACAAGCGCTCGACCCGTTGACCTGTAATTTTCAAGTTCATCTGTCCACTCGTTAGCTAAGACCATGCTGCGATGAAGTTTCGTATCTTCCTCAAACCCGATTCCGTGGAACATCGTGGTGATGCCTGAGGCGCGAACTCGTCCTTCAAACGACCGTACGGAGAACTGTGCTCCCAGATCAACTCCGGGCCGCGGAAAGCGCTCACGCTCTAGTCCATCACTATGCGTGTCAACTAGGCCGGGTAAACAGAGTGCCCCTCGAGCATCAACAACAATGTCTGGAGATGAGCCTGTGACTCGCGCCTGAGTGATATCGCTGATGTACCCGTCTTCACAGACGACATTGCCGTCAACCATGACTCGGTTTGCGAGAACGATTGTCGCATTGGTAATGATGAGACGGTGACTCACTTGATTCATGACGGAACTCCCTCGGCGAGCACCTTGAGTACGTCCTCAGGAGTGCCATTCATTTCAACTTGTCCATTGCGCATTAATACGATTCGACTTGCTAACCGTTCCATCGCTTCTAAGTCATGGAATACGGCTAACACTGCAACACCATGTGATGTCAGGTCGCCAATAAGGTCCAGTGCGGCTTCTCGATTATTTGGGTCAAGGGCCGATACGGGTTCATCAAGAAGTAGCAACTGTGGTGCACTGATCGTTCCGGCGGCAAGGTTGATACGTTGTTTTTCCCCACCGGAAAGTACGGAAGCGTGAACATCCCACAACTTTTCATCAATGTTTAGGCGACGCAATGAAACAACGGCGGCCTCGCGTGCCGTTTCGCGATCCATCCCTCGAGATACACCAGCCCGAGTGACGATATCAAGTGGTCCGCGCCTTGGTTCAGCGCGCAAAAACTGCGAAACATAACCGATGTCACGACCACGATAAAAAGCCATTTCTTGATCGGACACTTGCGTCAGATCAACATTTTCTCCGTTGCGAAGTCGCAAGAGAACTGATCCCGAAGTGGGTTCGTAGGTTCGGTATATGCATTTAAGAAGCGATGACTTTCCCGCGCCACTTGATCCGGCAAGTGCAACATGTTCACCTGGATGAATCTCAATGTCGATACCTCGTAAGGCTTCAACGTGCCGACCATCAATTGTGTGCAATGTAAATGACTTTGACAGTCCTTGACACGAAAGAATGAAATTGTTTGGGTTCACGCTCGGGCCGCTCCGACAAGTTTTTGGCTATATGGATGATGTGGATCTTCGAGGAGTCGGTCAGTTAATCCCGACTCAACGATTCGCCCATGGTTCATGACGACACATCGGGTTGTCAGCATCTCAATGACTGCAAAATCATGTGAGACCACCACTGCGGCAACTCCGGTTTCCTCCAATAAGTTTCGTATGAGATCAAGAACTCCGGCTGCGATTGAGGCATCAAGCCCGGTAGTCGGTTCATCAAGAAGGATGACGGGCGGTTCGTTCGCCAATGCTTTAGCTAATTGCACTCGTTGACGCATACCGCCAGAGAATGTGCCGACAAGATCGTCCATTCGTGAAAGAGGAACTTCGGTTCGATCAAGCAGTTCTGCTGCACGATCTCGAATTCGTCCAAAGTGTCGCCAGCCCGCTGCCGTAAGTGCTTCGGCAATATTGCCTCCGGCCGTCACGTTCAAACGAAGGCCCTCTGCAGGATCTTGATAGACGACAGAAAGGTCAGCGACACGGAGGTGTCGACGACTTGAAGGATCAAGGTCAAGAACGTTCATGTGTCCGTCATGTACGGTTCGGAGACGAACAGCCCCAGTGGTTGACCCTTGATCGCCGGCGATACAACGCATCACTGTTGATTTACCTGAGCCAGATTCTCCGATGACCCCGAGAGCCTCGCCGGGTGCAACTTCAAAGGAAACATCCCAAGCTGCAACTATCGAACCCGTCAGAGCGCTTTTAGCCGTTCCCTTTTCGGGTCCAGTATCTTCGAGGGATCTCAAATCTGGGATGCCGTGAATTTTGCCGAGAGATTCAATTTTCAGTGCCCAATTTGTGCTCATGTCATGAGTCCTTGTGAGGAAGAGTCGGATAGTTCGCGGTGGCGGCGGCACCAATCGCTGTCGCTGCAAACCCAATAACTTTGTCTGACATCTGTAGCGAGAACTTCAACAAGAAAGGTGTTGTTACTTGCACAATTTCGACATTTCGCTCCGGGAGTTTTTTCAACTTCAAAAGGAACATCTTCGAACGTGAGTGGCTCAACGTCAGTGTGAGGTGGGACCGCATAAATTCGCTTTTCGCGTCCTGCACCAAAGAGTGACAAAAATTCGGATTGATGTAGTCGGGGTATGTCCCATCGAGGAATAGGGGTTGTCGCAATAACGTAGCGACTGTTAACGAGGCATGGGTAGCCAGTCGTACGAGTGATCACCCCGTTGCGAACCTTGTCTTCATACAAACTGACCCACATTCGTGCGTAGTCAGCCTCGGCATGCATTCGCGCCAGTTCGCGCATGTCGCGTTCAACTCCTCGAAGAGGCTCAGGCACAGGAACCTGCAGCACCAAAGTATGACGTGCATCAAGAGGGTCCTCGGGAATTCGATGACGTGTTTGAATTAAGGTGCTGTCCTCTGGTGTGGTTGATTCAGGAATCCCCGTTGAAGAAACTATGAGGCGGCGCAGGTTGACTGCGTTGACACCTTCGTCATCCCCTTGATCAATAACTTTGACAACATCGTCAGGTCCAACGATCGCGAGCGATATCTGCAAACCGCCCGAACCCCACCCGCGAGCCACGGGCATTTCGCGTGAACCAAAAGGGACTTGGTATCCAGGAACTGCAACGGCTGTGAGAATTGCCCGACGAATTTCACGTTTTGAATACTCGTCAAGCAGTCCAAAGTTGAGTGTTTGACCTTTGAATGACGACGAACCATCAAGTGTGGTGTCGGTTCGCGAAGCATTCCCAAGAATTTCTTGGAGCAGGGGAGTGTTCACTTGTTCTCCAAGTTTTTGGATGCTTCTTGGTGTTGGCGAATAGCAACTTTGCGTTCCATCATGGATCGAAAGGTGACGTAATGCGGAAGCTTTAAATGTTCCAGAAATCCGCTGGCATCAAGTCCATCGGTTGTCAAAAGAATTGATTGTTCGAGAAAACTTCGTCCTTGGTCGCGTTCACAGGCAATATCAAGATTTGCCATTGCGATGGCCTTCTTTTCGTTATGTCCAAAGCAAAGACCGTAACCAACATCGAATCGCCCGCGATCTTCGTCCATCCCATTGAGGTCCTCGATTGCTTCAACTTCAGTGACTCGTACGAAGGAGACTGTGATTTCATCGCCAGTGAGTGGGTGAAGCATTCTGACTGGTAATCGTCCGTGACGAACTTCGCCGAGCGTGATTTCGTGTAGATATCCATCTGGCCCAAGTATGTTGCGATACCAAACATTGACAAGCGCACCAGTTTCGGCTCGCGCCATCGTTGCTAAGCGTGCTGAGCGTGAGGCTGGAGGTCGAGCTGGATGACGGGTGATATCAAAAGGTTCAGGGTCATCAGAACGACGACGATCAACGACCGAGTCGAGGTCGCGCAGTAGTTCAAGTAGTCGGCGTGGACTTCGGGAAGTTTTCTCGTGGTTTTTCTCATCGTCATTGTCGGGAAAGTTGGTGACATTTTCTTGTATGTACGCAGCCATTTTTTCAGCATTGGTGCGCTGCGTATCGTCGTCTTCGGTATGAAGAAGTCGACCGGTGTAGTCGGTGGTCCGTCCAAGCAGTTGGGGTCCAGGAGGATTGCGGAAAGCCGGAACAATCCGACGAAGAACAACCATGTCGTCAGCATCAATTGGAGTGCTGTAGGCAATTCGGGGAAGGGTTGAACGATAAGAACGCAAAAGATGCGCAGCCTCAATTGGATCACCTTCGGCTTGGCGAAGTGCGGACGCAGCGAGTTGTTCGTCCCATAATCCACCTTCGCTCATGACCCGATCGACGGCCAACCGAAGTTTTTCAATGATTTGATCGGTATCCAGCCAAGAACTTTGGCCAAGAATTCTTTCGCGTGCGACGAGCTTTTCGGCAGCCTCGATCGCTTGTAAGCCCCCGCGGGCCGCTGCGTATCCCATTTAATATGCCTCCTGTTTCGACGAATACTCCTCGACCAAGATCTGGGTTGATCGCGGAAGTCCAAGAATTTGTCCATTGTCGGTGGTCATCCACACATCAATTCCCGAAGGGAAATGTGCATTGGAGCGCTGCAAGGTTTGAAAATCTTGAAGGGAAATTCCATCGACCCAAACGATTCGTTCATCTTTAATGCCGGGGCCGCTTAAACGAAGTTTTAAACCGTGCGAAGATTCATTGATAGTGGGTTCCACTTCATCTGAAGAGATGCGACGCACGCCAATAATTACCCGAGCTCCGTATTCTGGGGCTAGTGCAGTGCCTCGGGGAGCGCTCTCAAGAACTTGACTGATTAATTCGGCTGCCTCAAGGGGGATAGCAATTAAGTCTGCAGTCGATATAACCGAAGGGCGTGCGCCCGTAGCGCTGATCAAGGCTGACTCCCAATTGAACTGAGATGTCTGAGCAATATGGATACGCGTCTCAACATCGGCAAGAACAATGACGGGTGCCAAAACGCAGGGCAAACGGTGTTGAATCTCTGAGGGAAATTGTCCGATCAACCCTGGTCGGGATAATGCCTCCAGCATCAGTTTGAACACGGCTTGCGATTCGAGAGCGTTGAACCGACAAGCGGCAACTTTGGCCGCATATTGGCGCAAATCGGTGTCAAGATTGCTCGTCATCTCAATCAAGCTCCTCAAATGCAACAGCAGTGGCGAGTAGTTCTTGCCATTCAGATCGTTCGTCGGCTGCGATGCGCTGGGCAGTGAGATCACATAATTCAAGGACTTTATTGGCCATGTTGGAGTCGTACTCCGCGCAAGCATCCAATAATGCGGCTGCTAAAGCGGTTTCGCGATCGCTACCCGCTCGAATGGCCCATCCGCGGAATCCAGCAATTGCTACTTCGGCACGCGTGACCACAACCTCACCAAGATGAAACCGTTCACGACACACAGGTTCGCGAACCTGCATCATGACCATCCCAATTTCAGGAGGACAGATGACATGTAATTCCTCAGCGATTGATCTTTCACTCAGGAAAGTCTCAGCGAGTTGTCGAACCTCTTGAGATTGTGACGCTGCCAGTAACTCTGTTCTTCGATTTCTATCCATAGTTACACGATCCTTAAGTGAGAACGTCGATCTTCATTTCGTTCGTGAGTGACTTCGTCAATACCGAAGGTGAAATCAACCGAAAACCTGTCCGCTCGCAACCACGATTCTCCAAGTTCTACGACCTTGCGTGATTCGTGATCAATATTGATGCTGCGTAAATGCCACGAAGGTTCGTGCGATTCAATAATTGTGGCGACATAATTTGGCGGGTTATCAAGTGTCACGGTGACATTGCGACGAATGAGATCAACGCCGTATTTTTCGTGAAGAATTCTCCAAATTGACGATATTTCACCCAAGTGTCGACGAATGTCGGGTGCAATGTGGTGAGATATTTTGCTGATTCCAAACCCGACAACTTCATCATCAATACTCAACGAACGTGATATCGCAGTGAGATGTCCGGGCGGATTGGTCTCAAAATGAAGTGCTTCATCGACGCCCGTTTCAGTTTCAACCACCGACACCACTCGAAGAAGTCCCTGTCTCCCACTTAAGGCCAGTGTTTGACTAACACTTGCTGGGAATGTCGGTCCAATTGGGTAGTGAATCCGTTCGTTAACAAATGTTCCAGAACCCCTTACACGACGAACCAAAAACCTACGTTCAAGTTCTTGTACGGCGGCGCGGGCTGTTGGCCGACTGATAGAGAACTCCTGAACGATTTCGTTTTCAGAAGGAATGCGTTCACCAGCGCTCAAGAGTTGGATGCGTTGTGCCAATTCACTCGCAATGGAGATATACGCATCGGACATTCCGTGAGTGTTGTTCAACAAAGTTGACAGGACAACTCAATTCAGTGAACAGAAGAGTAACTAAGAGAAAAGAATCAATGTCATTGAATTCACCCGAACTAGTCGCACATACGAGGCAGGTGTTTTGGGGTTAGTTTGCGGTGTTGACAACTTGAAGGTTCATCGGAAGATTCGTGGCTCACAAACCTCCCATTCGCTCGTTTAAAGGTTCGCCTCTCCCGGTAATTCAAATTGGAATTCTCGGACTACTCACGATTTTTTCTTACGGTTCTTGGTTCTATGGATTTGGCGTTTTGCTTGATGACATGACGACTGATTTTGACTCAGGCGTTGGAGTACTGACGCTCGGATACACAATCGCCCAAATTCTGACGGGCGTTCTCGGTATGGTCGCGGGTCGACTACTTGACCAATTTGGATCACGTGTCCCATTCGCGATAGGCACATTGCTAGGCCCCACCATTGTGTTCTTAGCCTCAATACAGAGTAACCCTTCGGTTTTTTCTATTTTGTTTGGCATTGGTAGTGGCGTTATTGGTGCCACAAGCTTTTATCATCTCACTCAAACGGTGGCTGCTCGCCTTTCCGTTGGCAATGAAAGCCGTGCGATTGCGCTTCTCACTATTTGGGGTGCTTTTGCGTCTCCGATCCTGATCCCGGTTACTGAGGTAATGAGACAGAGTTTTGGATGGCGAAATACTGTTCGATCTTCGGCGGTAGTGGTGGCGTTGGTCTTGGTCGCTGCCGCGCTTTTCGTTGATCGTGATCTGGCTACGAAATCTCGCGCACCATCGGTGTCCTCTCGGTTAGCGGTTGCTGAAGCATGGAATTTGCCACAGGTTCGGCGCTACGCAGTTTCTTCTTTCGTCAGTTCTTTTGGCACGTCAATCATTATGGTGTTACAAATTCCCGTCATGGTTGCTGGGGGAATCGAGAGATCAACAGCGGCATCGCTCGCGGGGGCTCGGGGATTTGCACAATTGTTGGGGAGGCTTCCACTGGGATACGTGTTGTCACGATTGCCAACGCGAAACATTCTCATCGGTGCGAAATTGCTGGTTGCGGTTGGGGCCTTATTGCTGTCAATGAGTTCAAATCTTTTCGTGGCAATACTTTTTGTATTGGTGGGTGGGATTGGAATTGGTGCAGTTTCTCCGCTTGATGGGATTTACGCCCGTGAGGTTTTGCCAGCGCAGGATTTGGGGACTTTAATGGGGGCCATGCATTTTTTTGGAGGGTTTACGTCAGGATTCGGACCATTGATTGGAGCAGTCATTATTGATGTAACTGGGAGGGACTCAAGTGCCCTTGTATTTGCTGCGTTGATGCTGCTAATCGGAGCGGTATGGTTGCTGCCGTCAAAGCCAGAACGAGTGTCTCAGGCAACGTTATGAGTTTGCGCGACTCACATCCAGGGCGCGTGGTGGCGGTTCATCGAGCCTCAGAGCACACGTTTTCAAAAAAAAAACTGAAGACGAAATTGAATTAGTGGCGGGCATTGGAGTGCGAGATGACGCTCATGCCGGCTACACGGTTCAACATCGGTCCCGAGTTAAACAGAACCCTCTCCAACCAAACTTGAGACAGGTCCACCTCATCGCAATTGAAACTTTAGAAGAGTTGCGATTAAACGGGTTTGTCGTTGAAGGCGGAAACTTAGGAGAGAACATCACCACCGAGGGAATTAACCTGTTTGCATTGACAACTGGATCGTTGCTGATGTTCGAAGGCGCAGCTGAAATTGAAGTGACGGGTCTGCGCAATCCGTGCCGTCAAATTGAAGATTTCAAGACGGGTCTGCTTGCGATGGTTCGAAAACATGACGACGGTGAAATTGTTCGTCGGGTAGGGGTTATGGGGGTAGTTCGTCGCGGTGGAATTGTTCGAGCGAATAGCCGAATCACGCGAATTTTCAGTCCGCCCGGTGCCGGACCCCTTGAAGTGGTGTAGTTGGTCGTATCGAAGTCAAACTAATCTCAATAGACCGAAAACTCTCACCTTGTTCTCACCTTGGTTGGGTTTACTTCTCACCTAAGAGTTGCAATCTGTACTTATACCGATCGGAAGCCCCCCGACGATCGGTTGAAAACAAAAAGCAAACACTCAACCAAACTCAACTCAAAGGAACAGAACAATCATGAAAACGAATGACACAAAACCAAAGACCAAGAAATTTGCAGTCATCGGAATCACCGCCGGTTTGTTGCTCGGAGCCGGCAGCGGCGTCTTGATGAATCTCCCCGGTGGAGCAAGCGCCAAGTCGGTTGCACCTCAGGCCATCTCGGCTGACGACAACAGCACCACAACGAAGTCAGCAGATCGTGAAGCAAAGCTTCGTGAAACGTTGCAGGTCCTTGTTACTGCCGGAACCATCGATGCATCAGATGTTGATGCGATCGTGACAGCGTTGTCAACGAAGCCCACGACCCCGCCGGCTGCCGACACCACTGGTGCTCGCCCCGACAAGGCCACAATGCTGAAGGCTCGCCTTCAGACTTTGGTGGACGATGGCACCTTGACCTCAAGCCAGCTTGATGCTGTTGTCACTGCACTTGAAGCAACTCGCCCTGTGGGTGGCGGTCAGAAAGGTCGCGGTCATAGTGGACCGGGCCATGATGGTCAGAATCACGGCGGCGCTCGTGGCGAAAAGCGACAAGAGATGCTGGCTGCGGCTGCTGACGCCATTGGCATCACTGCAGACGAGCTCAAGACCGCAGTGCAGGGCGGACAGACCATCGCCCAGATCGCTGAAGCCAACGGTAAGTCAGTGCAGTCAGTGATCGACGCACTAGTCGCTCAGGCCACCACCGATCTGACCGAGCGTATTACCGACATGGTGAACGGTGTGAAGCCAGCGGCTCCGGCTGACGCTGCAGGTGCAACTGCTGGAGCCTGATTCGAACTAACTCGTTCACAAACTCATAAATTTCCGCCCGTTACCTGATCTGGTGGTGGGCAGTGGCCAAAACGGTCGCTGCTCACCACCAGATTTTTGTTTTTGAAACGTCCCATCCCTAGAACACCCGTTCTCTAGGATGGCTTCTTCATGAGTGACAACGGCAGCCTTTTCAATGATGACGACCTGTTTGAGTCTGCCGAACCAGTAGTTCGCGAAACGCGCCAACCCGAGCCCGAAAGTGCCCCATACGCAGCGCGCTATTCGAACTCACGTATCAAGCCGATCTCGTTAGATGGTCTCAATCCCATGCAACGCGAGGCCGCCGAACACGTTGATGGACCACTGTTGGTTGTTGCTGGTGCGGGTAGTGGCAAGACCCGAGTTTTGACGCACCGTATTGCCCATCTCATTTCAAATCATGGCGTCAGTCCCATGAATGTTTTGGCGATTACCTTCACCAATAAAGCCGCGGGCGAAATGAAGCATCGTGTTGAGTCACTCATCGGGCCAGTTGCAAAATCTATGTGGGTCTCGACGTTTCACTCGGCCTGCGTGCGTATTTTGCGAGTTCATGCCGAACGCATTGGTTATCCCAAAACTTTCAGTATTTACGATCAAGCCGATGCACAACGTCTCACCGGTTATGTCATTCGCGATATGGGACTTGATGTCAAGCGCTTCACACCTCGAGCCGTGCATGCAGTGATTTCAAATTGGAAGAACGAATTAGTGTCACCCACGCAGGCCGCCGAACGAGCAGCCCATATTTTTGATCGCAAACACTCCGAGATTTACCGCGAATATCAAGAGCGACTGCTCAAAGCCGGAGCAATGGACTTTGACGATCTCTTGGTCAATGTCGTGCGCTTGTTCAGAATGCACACCGATGTGTTGGCGTCATACCAAGACCGTTTCAAGTACATCTTGGTTGACGAATATCAGGACACGAATATTGCGCAAAACGAAATTGTGCTCGGTCTGGCAGCCCGTCATCACAACGTGTGCGTGGTGGGCGACACCGATCAGTCGATCTATGCATTCCGTGGTGCCGACTTCCGCAATATCGGCCAGTTTGAAGATGCTTTTGATGAAGTGAGCGTGGTTGTTCTTGAACAGAACTATCGCAGCACCCAAAACATTCTCGATGCTGCCAACGCAGTCATTGCCCAAAACTTTGGCCGCAAGCCAAAAGAACTCTGGACCGAAACTGGTCCCGGCGATCCCATCGTTCGTTTCCATGCTGACGACGAAGGTGACGAGGCCGCATTCGTGGCTCGCACCATGCAAACTTTACGTACAGCCGGTCGTAAGTGGGGCGACATGGCGGTTTTCTACCGCACCAACCCGCAGAGCCGCGTCGTTGAAGAAATCTTCATGCGTTTTGGTGTCCCGTACAAAGTGGTGGGCGGAACTCGTTTCTACGACCGTCGCGAAATCAAAGACGCAGTTGCCTATTTACGTGTTGTCACTAACCCACTTGATGAAGTGAGCGTGAAGCGTGTTCTCAACATGCCCAAACGCGGCATTGGCGACACCAGTATCAGCCGACTAGATGTTTTCGCGCGCGAAGAAAACATCAGTTTCTTTGAGGCATTACGCCGATCTGGTGAGGCTGGTGTTTCTGGTGCTGCTCGGCGAGGAATTGAATCCTTTATTGCGGTGATTGACGAAGTTGCAGCGCAAGAAGAACAAACTCCTGGTGCACTTTTCGAATCTGTCCTCGAAAAATCTGGATATCTCGCCGAATTTGATAATGAAAATTCGGTGGAAGATGCTGGTCGTATTGAAAACCTGGGTGAATTGGTGTCATCAGCAAAAGAGTTCGCCCAAGTTGATGAATTCTTAGAACAAGTGTCGCTCGTCGCCGATGCTGATGATTTATCAGATGACGACAAGGTCATCATGATGACGATGCACGCGGCCAAGGGTCTTGAGTATCCAGTTGTTTTCATTGTGGGTGTTGAAGAAGGTTTGTTTCCACATACTCGAGCGCTTGTCGACGCTAATGAGCTCGAAGAGGAACGTCGCTTGGCTTATGTCGGTATTACGCGAGCCCAAGAGCGCTTGTTCTTGACTCATGCGTGGAGCCGCCAACAATTCGGAACCACGCAGTACAACCCACCGTCACGTTTCTTGGAAGAAATTCCTGAAGAACTCATTGAGCATCAGGGCAATGTACAAAACCGTCCGAAGGCGCGCACCACGCGCGACGACGATTGGGGCGGGCGCAAGGTCAGTTCATTTGATCCCGACGATGAGTTCCGCGAACGGCAAGTTGATGCAGCGATGGCTGCTGGCCGTTCGGCGGCACAACGACCGCCACAGCCCACGAACAGCCAAGAAATTGGTTTGCGTGTTGGTGACACGGTTGAGCACTCGGTCTTTGGCGAAGGAATCATCATTGACATCACTGGCTCGGGCGATAAAACCGAAGCCGTCATCAATTTCCGCGAAAAAGGTCGCAAGCACTTGTTGTTGGCTTGGGCTCCACTCAAGAAACTCTGATCAAATCGCGCAGATTCTTCGTCCATATTCTTCTCTCAAGCATGCTCGGCGTGGTTGAATCGGAGTATGAAAGCAGCGCTCTTAGTTGAAAGTCTCACCGGTAATACCTGGAAGGCGGCTGAAATGATCGCCGCCAATTTGCAACAGGAAGGGTGGACTATCACTGGTCTCAACCCCATGAAGCAACCTGATCACCACGCCATTCAGGCAGCTGACCTCATTGTTGTCGGCACGTGGGTGCACGGAGCATTCATTGTTGGTCAAGCACCATGGGGTATCGGCAATATCGATGCGCTTCCGGCTATCGCTGGTAAGCAGGCTGCGACGTTTTGCACCTTTGCGCTCAATCCGGGCAAGACCCTCGGTGCGATGGAAAAGTCGGTCACTCGTCTCGGCGCAGAAGTGATTGGTGGTTTGGCACTTCACCGTTCAAAGTTGGGCGCTCACACCGAAGAGTTCGCCGCGCGTCTTGTTGGCGCCCTAGCCACTGCTTAAATCGTGCGTTCACTGACGGTCGCGGCATTACAGATGTCGATGACTGATGTCGTATCTGAAAATGTCGCAACGACTGAACGTTTGGTTCGCATTGCTGCAGCGCAAGGTGCCCGACTGATTTTGATTCCGGAGTTGTTTGAGGGTCGGTACTTTTGTGAAGACCAGCGGGCTGAACATCTTGATCGTGCGCAACCTCTTGTTGGTCATCCAACTATTGCTCATTTCAGTGCACTCGCCAAAGAACTCAACGTTGTTTTGCCGGTAAGTTTTTACGAACGTGATGTCAATGCTTTGTATAACGCCTGTGCAGTGATTGATGCAGATGGCGCTGTGCTTGGCGTATATCGCAAGAGTCATATTCCAGATGGCCCTGGTTATTCAGAGAAGTACTATTTCCGTCCAGGCGACACTGGTTACAAAGTCTGGGACACTGCGGTCGGCAAAGTTGGTGTGGGAATTTGTTGGGATCAATGGTTTCCTGAAGTTGCTCGTGCACTTTCGCTCAACGGCGCGGAAGTCATCGTGTATCCAACTGCGATTGGTAGTGAGCCGATGGACCCCGAATACGACTCTGCTGCGCATTGGCAACGAGTTATGCAAGGTCATGCGGGTGCCAATCTTGTTCCGGTCGTTGCAGCCAATCGAATCGGAACAGAAGTCGGCTCGCGATTCACGTTGACGTTTTATGGCTCGTCATTCATTGCCGGACCAACGGGCGAAAAAGTAACTGAAGCCGATCGCAGTAGTGAGACAGTTCTGACGGCAACTTTTGATCTTGATGAAGTTGCACACTTGCGTAGCGGTTGGGGAGTCTTTCGCGACCGCCGCACTGATTTGATCTAGTCCTGAACTAGATCAGACGGGTGCGTCGCACTCGCGACGAACGGCATCGGGCGTGGGTAAGTGATCCCACATATCTGCAAGCAAATCATCGCGTAACGACTTCTGCGAAGGATCGCTCCACAAGTTGGTCTGTTGCAACGGATCATTTGCGAGGTTGTAC
>SXGQ01238273.1_pt1 | contig 18956 bp, 11 predicted proteins | sample 3178371 | NCBI WGS metagenome assembly SXGQ01 (sample SAMN11356859, study PRJNA531348) | freshwater metagenome | isolation source: freshwater sample F1-20 | place: China: Fuxian Lake, Yuxi | collected 2017-12-25 | reverse complement strand
TCGGCGCCACCGTCGGCGCCGCCGTCGGCCCCCAGGGGGGATGCGGCCCCGAGCGAGGGGCGCGGCGGCAAGCCGCCGTTCTCGGTGGTCCTCAAGGACGCCACGCGGATCCCCGGGCTGATCACCCTCCACCGCAAGGACGACAAGGTCTTCGCGGAACTCCCCGACTCGATCCTCGGAAAGGACCTGTTCGTCCTCATCTCGATCGCCCGCGGCATCGCCGAGCGCGGCGTCCTCGGCGGCATCAGCTGGGGCGACGGCGACGACTGGGTGTGGCAGTTCCGCAAGGTCGAGGACTCGATCCAGGTGGTGCGGCGCAATGTCCGCTTTTTCGCCGACCGCGGCAGCCCGGAGGAGAAGGCGGTCGAACTGGCCTACACCGACAGCATCCTCTTCAGCGTGCCGATCGTCACCTACGGTCCGAGCGGCGCCGCCGTGATCGACCTGGCGTCGATCTTCTTCACCGACCTGCCCCAGCTCTCCGCCACGCTGCCTGGGTTCTCCTTCGCCCGTGACCGCAGCGGCTGGTCGCGGGCCAAGGCCTACCCCGACAACGTCGAGCTCCAGGTGGCGGCCACCTACGGGTCCGGCGGCAGCGCCCGGTTCGATACCGTGCCCGACACGCGCGGCATCACCATCAACGTCCACTACTCGATCAGCCTCCTGCCCAGCGGCAACGGCTACCGGCCGCGCCTCGCCGACACCCGGGTCGGCTACTTCGTGACCGCGATGAAGGACTTCTCGCAGAAGGTCGACGAGGACCGTTTCGTCCGCTACATCAACCGCTGGCAGCTCGAGAAGGCCGACGCCTCTGCAGCCGTCTCGCCGCCGAAGAAGCCGATCGTCTTCTGGATCGAGAAGACGGTGCCGTTCCGCTACCGGCAGCCGATCCGCGAGGGCATCGAAGCCTGGAACGAGGCCTTCGCCAAGGCCGGATTCGCCAGCGCCATCGAGGTCCGGCAGCAGCCCGACGCGGTCGACTGGGACGCGGAGGATGTCAACTACAACACCTTCCGCTGGATCACCTCCGGGGCCGGCTTCGCCATGGGCCCGTCGCGCGTGAACCCGCGGACCGGCCAGATCCTCGATGCCGACATCATCTTCGACGCCGACTTCCTCCAATTCTGGCGGACCGAGTACGAGACCTTCACGCCGCAGGCGGTGGCGCTGCTGACGGGCGATCTGCCGGGCGGAGCGGTCGGGCTGCCGGGTGCTCCCGCGGCGCTGGGGGGCTTCCCGCACCGGCACGACCGCCATTGCGGCTGCACCCTCTTCGACGGCCATGCCCGCGAGACGGCGCTTGGCGCGACGGCGCTGGCCGTGGCGGGTGCCGGTGCGGCCTTCGAGGTGGAGAAGGAGAAGCTCGTCGTCCAGGGGCTCAAGCTGGTGGCGATGCACGAGGTGGGCCACACGCTCGGCCTGCGCCACAATTTCAAGGGGAGCGCCCTGCGCAGTCTGGCCGACTTCAACGATCCGGCGAAGACGGCCCAGCAGGGGGGCACGACGAGCGTGATGGACTACGTGCCGGCCAACGTGATGCCCAAGGGGCGCCAGCAGGGGGATTACTACACCGCCAAGCTCGGCCCCTACGACATCTGGGCGATCGAATACGGCTACACGCCGATCAGTGCCTCCTCCCCCACGGCCGAACTGCCGGAGCTGCAGAAGATCGCCGCCCGGAGCGGTGAGCCGGAGCTCGCCTATGCCACCGACGAGGACACCCAGCCCAGCGATCCCGATCCGATGTCGAACCGGTTCGACCTCGGCAGCGACCCGCTCGAGTTTGCCCGGGCCCGGGCCGAGCTCGTCGCCCAGCTGATGCCCCAGATCGTCGAGCGGATGACCCCCGGCGGCAAGGGCTACGAGCGCGTGCGGCAGGCCTTCGGGGTGCTCCTCTCGGCGCACGGCAAGGCGATGCTCTTCGGCGCCCGGCTCGTCGGCGGTCTCCACACCTCACGGAGCCACAAAGGCGACGCCGGTGCCCAGCTGCCGTTCCGCGTGGTCGATGCCCAGAAGCAGCGCGATGCCCTCGCCCTACTCGAGGCGCAGATGTTCAGCGCCCAGCCGTTCAGCTTCCCGCCGGAACTGCTCAACCAACTGGTGCCGACGAAGTGGAACCACTGGGGTGCGAGTTCCCCCGAGCGCGAGGACTACGCGATCCACGACGTGGTCCTGATGTGGCAGGAGCGGGCCCTCAACCAGCTCCTCGACCCGCTGACCCTGGAGCGGATCCGCGACGGCGAGCTCAAGGTCCCGGCCGACCAGGACGCCTTCACGCAGGCGGAACTGCTCGACCGGCTGACGAATGCGATCCTCTCCGAGCTCGGCACGACCGGACCGGGGCAGTACACCGCCCGCAAGCCGGCGATCGGCAGCCTGCGGCGCGGCCTGCAGCGCGAGTACGTCGCCCATCTCGGCCGGCTCGCCCTCGGGTCGGCGGCGGGCACGCCCGACGTGCAGGCGCTCGCGGCGACGCAGCTCCGCACGATCGACGGTCGGATCGGTGCCCTGCTCACGAAGGCCGAGGTGGCACTCGATCCCTATTCGGTGGCGCACCTCTCCGACACCCAGGCGCGGATCCGCAAGGTGCTCGACGCCCGCATCGACCTGCCGCGGCCGTGACCGGGTTGTCGGGAAGCGTGACCGGACTTCGAGGGACGGGCAGGGAGGCACGATGAAGCTCGTGATGGCGGTGATCAGACCGGGGCGCGTGGAGGCGGTGCGGCAGGCGCTCGCCGCCGTGCACGTCACCCGGCTGTCGATCGCGGCCGCGCAGGGGTTCCACAGCGCCGCGGAGGAGCCCCGCGGTGCAGAGGGGATCGTCCAGGAGGCGGTCCTCGAGATCGCCGTCAACGACGACTTCCTCTCCCGGACGGTCGATACGATCGCCACGGCCGCGGGGCGGGCCCCGGACGACCGCGGCGACAGCATCTACGTGCTGCCGATCGTCGATGCCGTGCAGATCTACCGCGAGGTCAGCGGACCGGAGGCGATGTGAGCGCCCCCCATTCCGCGCGCGAGGCGACACGGCTCCTGCTGCGGTCGCCCGACCTGATGATCGCCAGCCGTCTGGCCGGCACGCCGGGGGTGGAGGTGACCACCGATCCGGGTGCCGGGCCGTTCGCCGCCGTGATCGTCGATCTTTCGGCAGCGGGAAGCGCGGGCGATCTGGTGGGGGCGGCGCGGAGGCTGGCTGCCGATCAGGCGGTGGCTGGCGCCGGCACGGCCGTCGTCGTCGCCTTCGGCCCACATGTCGCCCGCGAGCGCCTCGCCGAAGCGGCCGCCGCCGGTGCCGACCATGTCGTGAGCCGGGGCGAACTCCTCGGCACGCTGCCGGCCCTGCTGGTGGCCTGGCTCCGTGGGCCCGATCCGCTCAATCCCCCCGCGACCGGTTCCACCACAGGGTGAGGCGCGAGCCGTCGGCACCGAGTCCGGCGGCGTGCGTGCCGACCGCGAGGTCGACGTCGCCGTCGCCATCGAAGTCGGCCAGTTCGAGCGCCGGGTGGGTGTGGCGATCGGTTTCGAGCACGTGGGGGGCGAACCGCCCACCGCCGAGCCCCTCGAAGAGCACCAGCGACGGCACCGGTCCCGTGGGCAGCGTGCCGGGATCGGTGTCCGCCGGCAACCAGGTGGCGACGACGAGGTCGGTGTCGCCATCGCGGTCAAGGTCGGCCGCCCGGGCGCGGTAGGCGCCGGGCAGGTCGGCGAGCCAGTGGGGCTCGAAGGCCAGCCCGTCGCCCCGCTCGAGCCACTGGACACCGTGCCACGGGGTGACGAGCCGGTTGTCGAAGGCGTCGCCGTGGGTGAGGAGGATGTCGTCGTCGCCATCGCCATCGACGTCGGCCAGGTCGATCGAACTCGACCCGATCGCCAGATCGTCGCCGCGCCACAGCGTGCGCCGCTCGAACCGCCCGCCGCCGCGATCGAGGAAAGCGGTGACCGTCTCGTGCTCCTGCCCGAAAAGGGCGACGATGTCGCGCCGGCCATCGCCGTCGAGGTCCGTGCGGAGGGCGGCGATCGCGCCGCTGCGCTCGTCGAGCCGGCGCGGGGCAGGCCCGGCACCGTCGACGGTCGGTGGACGCACCAGCAGGAGGCTGCCGGTGCGCTGGTAGCCGAACTCGGCGACGACCACCCCGGGGCCGAGGTCGTCGTCCCAGGGCTGCACGTCGGCGACGCGGCCGAGTCCGCCGATCAGGCTGGTCGAGTGCCACCGGGAGCCGTCGTCGGCCAAGGCCAGCCGGACCGCCTGCCCGAGCGCGTGATCGAACCCGTCGGTGCTGCCCAAGTCGGCAACGAGCAGCTCCGTGCGGCCATCGGTGCCCACGACCGGCTCGACCCGGCAGGGATGGCGGAGTGCGGCGAGCGGCTCGGCCGCGCGGGCCGTGGCCCGCGGATCGAACGCCACCACTTCGCCGCGCAGCATGTCGCAGACGACCAGACGCGGCCCCGTGGCGAGCGTCGCCCAGCGCAGGTCGGCGGTGCCGGGCGCCATGCCGCCGGCCGGGGAGGCGATGCGCTCGACGCGGAAGGCAACGGGCGCCGCCGCGGCCGGCAGCGTAACAGCAGGAGCGACAGCAGGAGCGGCAGCGGGCAGCCGGGCGGGGACGGGCAGGCGCGCAGGGGCGCGTTCGACATACCAGCGTGTCACCGCGGCGATCGGCGGCGGGTCGAGATCGACGCGCCCTGAGCGGGCGTGAAACTCGTACGCGAGGCGGATCCGGCCGTGCCAGTCGGCGGCGCGGTAGCTCTCCGGGCGGGGGAGGGCGTGGCAGTCGCCGCAGAAGCGGCCGATCCGTGCCGTGAGTGCGGCCCCGTCATCGGCCGCACCGGTTTCCTCCGCGCGTGCGATGCCGGCGCTGGCAGGCTGTGGACAAACAGCCTGCTGCACCGGAGGGATCCGGTGCCGGGAGCGCAGCTCCCGTGAAAAGCGCAGCGTTTCGGGTGGCCAAAGGCCAAGGATGGACTTTGGCCACGGGCTGCTGGCGGCCCCCACCAGCAGCATGGCAGCCAGCAGCACGGCAGCCCACGGCGACCGCAGCCACCGGCGACCACCATCCACGACAGGATTCATCGCCGTGCTCCTCTCCCGCACGCCCGGTGGGGCCCCGGGCCGCCAGAGGCTACCATGCCCTCGGGTCGTCGCCGCCGTCCGAGCGGCGCGATGGCCAGTTGTGGGAGCCCCGGCGATGGCGACGCACAAACGACGAGCGACGCGTCCGCCTGCCCCCCCAGCGGCCGTATCTCCCTCGACCGCCCCTCCGCGGCACGTCACGGGGCCGCGCGCCACGCTCGCGATCCTCACCCTGCTCGTGGCCGCCGTCGGCATCGCCCTCGGACCGGGTGGCGGAACGGCGCGATACTGCCTGTCGGCTGCCGCGGCGCGCACGGCGGCCGACGAGTGGACCGCCGCGCGGCGCTGGCTCGACAGGGCGGCACGGTTCGCCCCCGGGGACCCGCGCGTGGCGCTCGGCAAGGCCGCGATCGCCCGCCGCCAGGGGCACGCCGACCTCTGGGCGCGCCACCTCGATGCCGCCCGGGCAGCCGGCGCCGATCCGGCCGCACTCGAGCGCGAGCGTTCCCTCGCCGCCCTCTGGTCGGGGGCCGACGCGGAGGGGGCCGAGCGGCGTATCACCACGCTGGCCAGCGCGGGGGTGCCGGCGGCGGAGATCGCCGCCGGCGCGGTCGTCGGCAGCCTGACGCGCGGCGATTGGCGCCGCGCCGACCATCTCCTCGCCGCGGTGGCCGCCGGCCTCGACGATCCGCTCCTCGTCGACCTGCTCACCGCCCGGGTCCGCGATGCCGCCGGAGACCGCTCCGGTGCCGAAACCCTGCTGCGATCGCTGCTGGCCCGCCGGCCGGCGAACGACGCGGCCCACGAGGCCCTCGTCGAGTCGCTTGCCGGCGCCGGCCGCATCGACGACGCGCTGGCCGCCGCGCGGGCCTGGGTCGCCACGGCGCCAGACGACCCCACGGCCCGCGTCACGCTGTCGCGGATCCTGCGCCAGGCCGGTCGCCACGACGACGCCGGATCGTGGATCGTGACCGCAGCGGGATCGAAATCGGTCGGCGCGACCGACCCCCCCGCACTTTTCACCCGCGAGCGGGCCGAGGTGGCTCTCGAGGCGGGGGATGCCCGGGCCGCGCTCAGGCTGATCGACGCTCTGCCCGTGCCGCCGGGCCGCCGAGTCGGGGAGGCATGGGAATCTCGCGCGACTGCCCTCGCGCTGGCCGGCGATCCGACCGTCGCCGACCTCCTCTTCCGCGCACGCGACGCCGAGCGCAGCGGCACGGCGGCACCGCAGCCCGCGGCGGACGACCCGTCCACCCCGCACGGTTTCGCCCAGCAGTGTTTCACCCGGCACTGCGCCGCCTGCCATGGCGACGGCCGCGAACCGCGCGGGCGCGCGGCCGCCGATCTTTTCCCCCCGCCGCGCGACTTCCGCCACGACGCGTTCCGGCTCGTCTCGACCCCCGACGGGGAGCCCTCCACGGCCGACATCGCCGCGGTGATCCAGCGCGGGATCCCCGGCACGTCGATGGTGGGTTTTCCCGATCTCAGCGCGGCGGAGGTCGACGCGCTGGTCGCCGCGGTGCTGGCCGCGCGATCGCCACGCGCCGCGGCGGGGCGGCAGCCCGCGATCCTCCCCACCGCGTCGGACCTGCAGGCCGGAGACCCCGATCGCGGCCGCGGCGAGTACCGCGCCGCCGGCTGCGCGACCTGCCACGGGCCGGAGGGGAGCCCCACGGCGCCGCCGCGGCTGTTCGACGAGCGTGGTGTGCCGAACCCGCCACGCGATCTCGTCCACGATCCGTTCAAGGGAGGGCGGAGCCCGGAAGCGGTCGCTGCCCGGCTCGCGCTCGGCATGCCGGGCAGCGCCCATCCGGCAATCGCGCTGCCCCCCGACCAGCTCGCCGACCTGGTCGCCTGGGTCGTGTCGCTGGCGGGACCGGAGCGACCCCGGCGCACGAACCACGAGCGCCTCCTCGAGGCAGACCCGGTGGCGACCGCGCGGTGATCCGCCGCCGGAGGATCGCCGGCGAACGGCACAATCAGCCAAACAGAGCCGTCACCGCCTGTGCCTTCACCAGTTCGCGCGGCTGGTTGAGGTGGTTGTAGACGATCGTCTCCGGCTCGATGCCGCAGGCGTGGTAGATCGTCGCGAGGAGCTGCGTGGGGTGGACCGGATCCTCGAGCGGGGCCGACGCGGTGGCATCACTCCGCCCATGGACATGCCCGCGGCGGATCCCCGCCCCCGCCACCAGCGCCGTGAAGCAGTAGGGCCAGTGGTCGCGGCCATCGGGGGTGTTGCTGTTGCCGGAGGTGCTGACCCCCTTCTGCGGCGAGCGGCCGAACTCCCCGACCGCCACCACGAGCGTGTCGTCGAGGAGGCCGCGGTCGTCCATGTCGGTGATGAACGTCGCCAATCCGGCGTCGAGCATCGGGCCCGACTGGTTCTTCATCCGCCCGTCGAGCCCGGCGTGGTGGTCCCACGAGTGGTTGTCGGAGTTGGCCACCTTCGGCCAGACCACCTCCACCACGCGTGTGCCCGCCTCGACGAGCCGCCGGGCGAGGAGGAGGCTCTGCCCGAAGGTGTTGCGGCCGTACGCATCGCGCAGCGCAGCCGGCTCGCGGTCGAGGGCGAAGGCCTCGCGGGCGCGCCCGGAAATCACCAGGTTCAGGGCCTGCTCGTAGTAGGCGTCGAGCTTGTAGTCGGCCACCGCCCGGTCGATCTCCGGCATCGTCCGGTCGATCATCTCGCGGAGCCGTGCCCGGCGCTCGAGGCGCCGCGCGAAGACGTCGGTCCGCAGCTGGAGATCGTCGATGCGGATCCGCCCCATCTTCTCCATGTCCATGTCGTCACCCTCGGGATAGAGGGTGTAGGGATCGAAGTCGCGGCCGAGGAACCCGGCGCTGCCCCCCTTGCCGACCACGTTGCTCTCCTGGAGCGGACGAGGCAGCATCACGAAGGGGAGCATCGGCTCCTCCGACGGCTTGAGGCGGACGATGTTCGAGCCGAAGTTGGGGAAGTCCTTGGCGTTCGGCGGTTCGAGCTGCCCCGAAGGGCTCACCTTGTCGGTGGTGTAGCCGGTCATCATCTGATAGATGGCGGCGGTGTGGTTGAAAAGCCCGTTGGGGGTGTAGCCCATCGAGCGGATCATGGTGAAGCGGTCGTTCGCAGCCGCCAGCTTGGGGAGGATCTCGGTGAACTGCACGCCGGGCAGCTTGGTGGCGATCGGCTTGAAGGAGCTGCGGACGTTGTCGGGGACGTTCTCCTTCGGATCCCAGAGGTCGAGATGGCTGGGGCCGCCCTGGAGGTAGACGAGCACGACATGCTTCGCCCGGTTCCATCCCGGCACCCCGCCGGGTGCCGACGGCCCCTTCGCGGCCGCCGCCTGGAGGCGGAGCAGGTTGGGGAGCGTCAGGCCGAAGAGGCCGATCGCCCCGGCGCGGAGCACCGCGCGCCGACTCGTGCCGAGGGTGGCATCGCACAGATCCTTGCCGGTCCGGCCGGGGATGACGAGCATGGCACTGTCTCCGGAAAACGGGTCACCGCACCACTAGTGATTGAAGAAGAACGCCGGTGAATTGATCAGCGCCCAGGCGAGGTCCTGGATCGCGGTCAGCCGGGTGTCGGCGACCTGACGGGTGCTCGCCTCGACGTCGGCGCGGAGGCGCACGATCGCCGGGTCGTCGACCACCGGCCGCTCCGCCACACCGATCGCCGCCGCCAGCGCCACGAGCCCCGGATCGGGGGGCAGCGGCCGGGTCGCGGCGGCCAGCTCGGCCGACAGCCGGCGCTGCTCCGGGTCGTGGCTCTGGACCAGCCGCTCGACCTGCGCGACCACCGAGGGGCCGCGCTCGGCGCGGGGCACGTTCAGCAGCTCCGCCAACGGGGCCGGCAGGCCGAGCGGCAGCGGCCCCGCCGAGTCGGTGAGGCTGATGCGGAACCGCCCGAGCTGGAAGGTGCCGCCGTTGAACTTCTGGTCGATGGTCACCGTGACGATGGCCGGCTCCTTGATCTCGAAACGGTCCTTCGTCTCGAACACCGCCCAGTGCGACTCGCCCGTCCGCGGCGACACCGCCCATCCCTTGTCGCGGCTGTTGGCATCCTTGTCGATGGCCAGCTGTGCGCCGAGGTTGGCCTGCTCGAAATCGGCTTTCGCCGTCGCGAACTCGAGCCGCACCTTGCCCTTCGGATCGGATGCCGGGGCGACGTCGACGCTCACCTCGGTGACCACGAAGTTGCCGTCGTCGGCGCGGCCGCCGCCGCCGGCGGGCAAGCCCGGATCGGCGAGGCTCTCGAGCCGCAGGCCGGTGATGCCGCCGGCAGGAACCCGGAAGGTGAGGGTGGTGGTCTCGTCGGCCCGTTTGCCGCTGACGAGGATCGATCCGTCGGCCTGGGGCACGAGCGTCGAACCGGCGCGCGACCGGGTCTTCACCGGGTCGACCACCCGCCAGCGCGGGGCCGCCGCCGCCTCCGCCTCGTAGCGGGCGAGGACCGCAGCGGGATCGGCATGATGGGCTTCGAGGCCGGCGACCGCCGCCGCGAACCGCTCGGCCCGCTTCTGCTCCAGCTCGACGCGCTTCGGCTCGTAGGCCGCCGTCGCCTCGTCGAGGGCCCGACGGGCGGCACTGATCCGCTCGCTCCGCTCGCGCTCCAGCTCCGCCCGGCGAAGCATCCAGGCCGCCTCGGCAGCGGCCAGCTCGGCCGACACGGCGGCATGGTCCTGGGCGATCGACGCCATCGAGGCGCGGACTGCCTCCAGCTCCGCGGACCGGCTCGGGCGGTTGAGGATCCGGAGAAACACCTCGTCCACCAGCCGCGCGTCGTCGGGCTCCGCGGCGACCAGCTTGGTCAAATCGCTCGCCGGATCGGCGAGTACGTCCCCGACCGCCGGCCCGCTCACCAGGGCCATCACCGGCCCGAGCGACAAGCCCCCCGAGCGCTCGCACTCGCAGGCGCTTTCGCGCGTCGGCCGGCCGAAGGTCTGGAGGAAGCCACCCCCGAGTTGGGCCGACACGTCGGGGAGCTGCGCCGCGCGCGTGCCGGCCGGATACCCGGGAAACGCCGCGTGCTTCCCCACCACCGCGTGCATCGCGTCGAACAGGGTCTCGGCCGGGAGGCGCCGCGGAATCACGTGGGAAAAATTGATCCGGTCGTCGGCGTTCCACGGTGTGATGGCGATCGACAGCCCGTAGGTGCGCGACGTGCAGATCTCGGTGAGTACCCGCCGCATGTCGAAGCCCCCGTCGATGAACGACCGGGTGAGATGGTCGAGCAGGGGGGGGTTGGTGGCGGGATTGCCCGCGCGGATATCGTCGATCGGATCGATGATGCCGGTGCCGAACAGGTAGCCCCAGAGGCGATTGACGTAGCTGCGGGCGAAGTAGCCGTTGTCGGGCGACGTGATCCAGGCGGCGAGCTGTTGCCGACGGGTGGCCCCGCCCGACTGGTCGTGCCGGCACTCGAAGGGGAACCGCGGCTGCACAGGCTTGCCTGTCCGCTCGTGGGTCACGTCCCCTTCGGCACGGTCGCTGACCACCTCCCAGAGCGGCTTCGCCCCCTCCACGGCGGTGCCACCGATGGTCCGATCCTTGCTCTCCGGATCACGGTCGAGCGCGACCTGCGCGAAGAACGCGGCGGTCTCGTAGTACTGGTCCTGGGTCCAGCGCTCGAACGGATGGTCGTGGCACTTGTTGCAGTTGAACCGCACACCGAGGAACAGGTGGGTCGTGTTCTCCATCGTCGCCAGCGGATCACGGAGGGTCTTGTAGTAGGCGGCGGCGGGATTCTCCCGGTTGCTGCCCGTGGCGGTGAGGATCTCCCGCGCGAAGCGGTCGTAGGGGGTGTTGGCGGCGACATGGCCACGGATCCAGTCGCGCAGCCCCTTGGCCCCCTCGGCCCCGAGGAACTTGGGGTTCACCTGGAGGAGGTCGGCCCACTTGTTGGTCCAGTGGTCGACGAAGGCGTCGCTGGCGATGAGCCGTGCAACCAGCTCCGCCCGCTTGATCCGCGTGTCGCGCCGGTCGGCGAGGAAGGCACGGACCTGGGGGGCTGCGGGAGGCAGCCCGGTGAGATCGAGCGACACGCGGCGGAGGAACTCGTCGTCGGAGCAGAGGGGCGCCGGCTCGATCTGCATCGCCCGCCACTTCTCCGCCACGAGCTCGTCGATCGGGCCCCAGATCTCCGGTTGGGCCCACTCGAAGCCGGCCCGGTCGCCCATCACGGTGAGGGCGACGGCGGCATAGGCCCCCTCGTAGCGCGCGAGGATCGGCGCCTCACCGCGGCGGACCGCGGTCACGAGGCCGGTGCGGTCGGCGGTGGCGACCTCGCCGTTGCCACTCTCCAGGAATGCCTCACGGGTGACGTCGCGCATCGAACCATCGGCGTACCGGGCCGTGACCCGGAACTGCTGGCGGCGCCCCGGCATGTCGATCACCGCGGCCGTGGGGAAGACCTCGATGCCGACCACCCGGGCCGCGGCGGGATCGAGCGCGGCCCCCTGCTGGATCCAGCGGCGAACGAGTTGGTAGGCCGGCTCCTCGGGACGGGTGAGCTGCCCTCCGGTGTGTGGAGCGGCCGCCGCAGCCTTGAGGAGCATCAGGCTGTCGTCGGGACTGGCGACGTTGACGCGCCGGCTGCCGTGATCGTCGGTGAGGGCGCGGGCATCGAAGGAGGCATCGTAGCCACGGAGCGAGAGCTTGAAGCCGTTCTTGCCCTTGGCGGCACCGTGGCACGTGCCCTGGTTGCAGCCGAGCCGCGAGAGGACCGGGTTGATGTCGCGGATGAAGTCGACGGCGGGCACCGCTCCCATCCCACTGACGTCCACCGGAAGTTCGACCGCCAGCGTCGTCGGGGCGCCCGCCCCGTCGCCACCTGAGCCGGCCCCGCCCGAGCCATTCGTCCACACGAAGCGGATCGTGCCGGCCCCGTCGGCGGTCGGACGGATCAGCCCGCCCGATCCGATCGTCACCGGGAGACCAGGCGCCGGCTCGGGGCGGACGCTGCGAGTCAGGTCGATCGCACGGCCGTCGGCCAGTCGCCCCGTGACCACCACCTGGCTGGCCGCGAACGGCCCGCCGAGCGTGACCACCGGCGGTGCCACCTCGAGCGCCACGACTCCGGCGGGAGGCGCCGGTTCGGGGGTGAGGGGCGGTTCAGCGGGCCAGGGGAGGGGAAGCGCGGCACCGGCCGCCGCCTGCTGATCGACCGCGGCCACCGCGAACGAGCGACCGGCAGCACCGCTGGCGGCATCGAAGAACCGCACCCGGCCGTCCGCCCCCGCGACCACGACCTCGCGGCCCGAGGGATGGAAGGCGACGGCATAGGCGACCGACCCCGGAATCTCCACGCGGGCGACCTCGCGCGTGCCTTGGTCGCGGTAGTCGTCGAGCCGTTTCCACTCCTCGTCGCTGCGCTGCGTGCCCTTGCGCCGGGTCTCCCCCGGCACCTTCGCCATCACGTCGAGGATCGGCTTGGGGACGTCGGCCTCGTAGTCGTAGCTGGCGATCACCAGCTCACCGCGCCCATCGAGACCGCCGGCGGCGGCGATCCGCCGTCCATCAGCCGAGAAGCGCACCGCCAGCGCCCGCCCGCTGATCGGGAACAGCGGGAAGATGAGGTTCGCATCGTCGCCGATGACGCGGGGGGAATGGCGATGGATGCGGTAGACCCGCGGGGTGCCGTCGGAACCGGCCGCCACGACCTGCTCGAGCGTCGGGTGGCGATCGACCGCGGCCAGGCCGCCACGCAGCGCACCGGGGGTGATCGAGGTGATGTTGTCGACGAACCGCTGCGTCGCCAGTTCGGTCAGCTTGACCGTCATGTCGCGGCCGACGGAGATGACGTGATCCCCCTTCGGAGAGAACACGGTGTCGAGCACCCAGTCCTCGTGGGCCCCCTGGAAGAGCACCTGTTCGCCGCTGGCGACGTTGATGGCGCGGAGGGTGTTGTCGGTGCAGCCGAAGGCGAACGTGGAGCCGTCGGGGCTCCATGAGCCGCCGAACACGGTGTCGTACGAGACCGCGAGGCTGCGGACGAGCCGGCCTTCCGCCACGTTCCAGATCTGCACCTCACCGAGCCGCGCGGGATTGCCGCCGGTGGCCGCCAGCAGGGTGCCGTCGGGGGAGAAGCGCACGCGCTCGATCCGTTCGGAGAGCCCCACCAGGCGCTTCACAGGCGCCGTCGGCGGCTCCGCCCCCGACACGTCGAAGAGGAGCACCTCGTGGAAGCCCGACACGGCCAGCAGCCGCCCGTCGGGGGAGAAATCGAGCGCGGTGATCACCGGCTGGCGGGTGTAGACCGGCGGATGCTCCGCATCGACGACCTGGCCGGCGCTGGCGGGGGAATCGTCCACCGCCCCGGCGGCGATCCACCGGCGGACAAGGTCGATCTCGGCGGCGGAGAGCGGCTTGCCCTCGCGCGGCATGTCGGCCTTGCCCTCGGCATCGGGGGTGACACGCCGCAGCAGCTCGCTGGCGTCGGGCTGGCCGGCCGTCACCCCGGCAGTGCCGGAATCACCCGCCTCCAGGAGGCGGCTGACGGCGGTCATCACGTAGCCCCCCTCGGCTCTGGCGGGCTGGTGGCAGCCCTGGCAGCGCGCCTGGAAAAGAGGGCGGATCTGCCGCTGGAAGCTCACGGCCGGCTCTTCGGCCACCGCGAGCCCACCGGCACAGGCCAGCAGAGCGGCCCAGCCGGCCGCCAAGTGCCGGCGCGGGGAAACGGACCGCTGGAGAATGCCTAGCGAGGTGCCCATGAGTCCACCCATTCCGAGAATGCCCATCCCGATCCCTCCCGGAGCCCGATCCCTCCCGGAGCCCGATCCCTCCCGGAGAGTGGGGCCAACGATGCCCCGACCCGCTTTTCCCCGGAATGAATCGTAGATCACCACGGCAACCGATGCCAACTGGACCGGTTTCCGGGGCATTCGCCGGCCGTCCGGCGGGGGGACGGACGCCCGCGGACGAGGCGAGGCCTGCCAGATGGCAGGCGACCCCGGCCGGAGTCCACCGGCCGGCCAGCCCAGAAGGCCAGCTACCCACGCAGCCAGTCAGTCGGCCGTGGTATCGACGACCACCTCGTCAAGCTCGGTGCCGTCCACATCGCGGCGCAGGAGCATGTAGGCGGCGGTGGAAATCGCCCAGAAGTACCCCCAGCCGAACGACCCGAGCACCGCCTCCAGGCCGCGGGTCCAGAATTGGATCGCCCGGCCGCCGAACAGCGTCTCGGCACCGGCCCCGCCGGCGAGCAGCGACGCCGTGCGGTCGTGGCCCATCCCGAAGCTCGCCGCCCAGAGGGCGAGCCCCGCTGTTGCATCGGCGAACAGCGCCGCCAGCGCCAGCGCCGGCACCGCGACGATCAGCGCCACCAGTGTGTAAAAGGAGGCATGGAGCGGCCGCTGGTAGAGGTAGGAAAACGCCGTCGAGATCGCCTGAAAACTGTCGCCCCGTTCCACACCGACCGCCGCCACCATGAGCGGCCAGCCCACCACCAGGCCGCAGGCCAGGATCGCGAGCACGAATCCCCCGGCGAGGAACAGCGGCCAGATCGCCCCCATGGCCGCCAGGCCCCAGTCGGTGCGCATGAGGAAGCCGAGGAGCATGCCGGGGAGCGACAGGCCGAGCATCCCCAGGAGGGTGAACAGCACCGCGCTCGCCGGGGCTGTCCAGAGCCGGGAGCCGAAACGCACCGCACCATTCAGGCCGATCCGTTCCTCCCCCGCCAGGTGCAGCCCGATCACCCGCGCGATGGCGGTGCCGAACAGCGACCAGACCACCAGGAACCAGGCCAACCGCGCCACTGCTCCCCAGAACGTGCCGGCGGTCGTCGCCGGCGAGAAGAGCGCCAGTGCCTGACCGATTGCCGCAGTGGCGGGCGCCGGAAGCAGGCCCGTGAGCGCACCGAGCACGGCGGCTCCGTCAAGGGGGCGGACGACCGAGACCGGCGCGGAGGCGTAGCCCCCCAGAGGGCCGACGGCCGGAATCCCGAGTTGATCGGCGAGTGACCAGCCTGCCCAGAGAGCTGTCGCCCCGAGCGCGCCGAGGAGGATCACCGTCGGGGAAAACGCCGCGCCGGCCGCGCGGAACAGCAGCCACCAGGGAAGGGCATCGCTCCACTGGATCTCGTGGATGATGCCGTCGCCCTGAATTCCCGCGCCACCAAAGGGCGACACCGAGGGCGGCACGTCGGCCCCGACTGCCGGCATGTGGGCCCCGACTGCCGATATGTCGGCCCCGACTGCCGATATGTCGGGTCGGGCAGTGTCGCCGGCGGCAGCGACCGGGCCCGCCGCCACCGCTTCGACCGGCTCGCTGCCCGTGGAGGGAACCGCGTCTGAGGCGGGCGTGCCCGGAATCCCCGACATGTGAGGTCTTGCCCCTGCTGTGGAACGACTCGTCGTGCGACCCGTCAGACTGACGGCCGACGCGGGGACGAGTATACGACCAGGCGGCCACGGGCGCGGAGCGCTCCGCGGGTCAGCAGGCTGTGGATACCCAGCCTCCAGCACCTCATGGATGAGGTCCCGGGAGCGCAGCTCCCGCGAAAAGCGCAGCGTTTCGGGTGGCCAAAGGCCAAGGATGGACTTTGACCACGGGCTGTCAGGCCGGGCGCACCGTCCGCCGGCGCTGGCTCATCCCGCCATCTCGCTCACTCCTCGAGATCGGGATCGGGCCGGGCTGCCCCCCCGTCGCCACCAGCGGATTCGCCTGCGGACTCATCGTCGCCGGCGCGGCGCACGTCGGGCACGGAATACGACTCGTCGAGCCACCGGCCCAGATCGACGAGCCGGCAACGGTCGCTGCAGAAGGGACCGGTCGGCGAGGCCGTCAGGTCCACCGCAGCATCACAGACGGGGCAACGGGGCATCGGTCCTCACTCCTCCGATCATCCCGGGCGGGTCCCCGCACCGACACCACTCACACCTGCCAGGGTCAGTCCTTGCCGCCTGCACCACCACGCGCTGCGTCGCTGCCACCGGCGGGCTTCGCGTCCTTACCACCGGCGGGCTTCGCGTCCTTACCACCGGCGGGCTTCGCGTCACCACCGGCGGGCTTCGCGTCACCACCGGCGGGCTTTGCCGACGCGTCAGCCGCCGCGGCCTTCTTGTAGGAATCACTGCGGTAGTCGGTCTTGTAGAACCCCGAGCCCTTGAACATGATCGCACCCCCGGCGCCGATCAGGCGCCGGAGTTTCTTCTTCTTGCACTTCGGGCAGGTCTTCTTCGTCTCGTCGGTCATCGACTGGAACAGCTCGAAGGCGTGCCCGCAGCCGTCGCAGACGTAGTCGTAGGTCGGCATCGTTCAACCCTCCTTCGCGACGATCACCTGGGCCGGTCTCACCACCCGGTCGTGGAGCCGGTAGCCACGGCTCGCCACCCCGACGACGGTCCCGGCACTGCTCCCCGGTACGACCTGTTCGAGAATCGCCTCGTGCACGTTGGGATCGAAGGGCCGGCCAGCGGTCTCGATCGACTTGCAGCCGTGCGACTCCAGCACCTTTTCGATCTGCTGGGCGGTCATGCGGAAGCCCGCCTTGAGGCTCTCCACGTCGGCGGTCTTCTCGGCCGCATCGACCGCCCGGAGCACGTTGTCGAGCACCGGGAGCAGGTCGCGGAGCAGGTCGATCTCCCGGTAGCGCTGCGCTTCCTCGTATTCGCGGCGCGACCGCCGCCGGAAGTTCTCGAGTTCGGCCTGGGCGCGCAGCAGGCGGTCTCGCGCGTCGGCCAGCTCACGGCCGACGGCATCGGTCGGGCGGTCCGCAGCCACTTCCGCGGCATCGGTGCCGAACACCGGCGCATCGTCGGCCACGGTGGCGTCGTCAGAACGCGTCTCGTCGTCCCCATGGCCGGCGGAGCGGTCGTCGTCTTCTCGATGGTTCATCGTTTCGGCTTCTCCCGGCCGCCTTCGGGGCGGTCGTCGTGGGCGTCATCCTGGGGTGGCTGGACTCGAAAGTATTCGGACAGCCGCTCGAAAAAACCCGACCGCTTCGGGCTCACCGCCGCCTGCTCCTCGGCGGCCAACTCGCGGAACAGCTGCTCGGCACGCGGGGAGAGGGTCTTCGGCACCTCGACCTGGACATGCACGTGGAGATCGCCGACGCCACGCCCGCGCACCTCGGGCATTCCCAGGCCGCGGACCCGGATCACGTCGCCGGGCTGCGTGCCGCGTTTCAATTCCAGCGGCCGAGGTCCGTCGAGCGTGGGCACGTCGAGCGTCGCCCCCAGCGCCGCCTGGCTCACCGTCACCGGCACCTCGCAGTGGAGGTCGCGGCCCTCGCGGGTGAGGAACGGATGCTCCTCGATCTCGATCACGCAGTAACAATCCCCCGGCGGCCCACCGGCACTCCCCGGCTCCCCTTCGCCCGCCAGTCGCACGCGCACGTCACTGTCGACGCCGGCGGGGATCGACACACGGCGCTCGACATGCTCCTCGGTGAGCCCCTCGCCGCCGCAATCGGGGCAGCGGTCGCGGATGACGCTGCCCCGGCCCTGGCAGGCGGGGCAGGTGGTCTGGAGGCGGAACACGCCGGCCGACTGCACCACCTGGCCGCGGCCCGCGCAGTAGTCGCAAGGGGCGGGGGTCGATCCCTTGCGCGCCCCGCTGCCGTCGCACGCGGCACAGGCTTCGTGCCGGCTGAAGGCGATCGTCTTGGTCACGCCGCGGGCCGCCTCGAGCAGCGTCAGCGACACCGTGCTGAAGACGTCGCGCCCCGCACGCGGCCGCGGCGATCGGCGCTGCCCGCCACCAAACACGCCGCCACCGAAGATGTCGCCGAACGCCTCGAAGATGTCGGCGATGTCGTTGAACTCGTGACGGCCACCCCCGCCCTGGAGGCCGCCGTGGCCGAACCGGTCGTACCGGGCGCGAAGGGCGTCGTCGGAGAGCACCTCGAAGGCCCGCGCCGCCTCCTTGAAGCGCTCGGAGGCCTCCTCGTTGCCGGGATTCTTGTCGGGGTGGTAGCGGATCGCCAGCTTCCGGTAGGCGTCGGCAATCTGGCTGCCGGTCGCCTGCCGTTCGACGCCGAGGACCTCGTAAAAGTCACGCTGCTGGGACATGGCTTGGGCCATCAGACCGCCCGGGGTGATCCTTCGGCCGTGGCGCTCGCGCGCCCGGGACAACCGGCCGCCCCTTCGGCAGGGGGCCGTGGCCAGATTCAGCCCTCACCGGCCGCCCGACCCGGCGCCCGATTCAGCGGACGGAGCCCTCCGCCCGGTGCTTCTTGGCGTCGTCCTTGTCGAGGTTGGTGACCAGGGCCTCCGTCGTGAGGAGCAGGCCGGCGATGCTCGCGGCATTGGTCAGCGCCACGCGCACCACCTTGACCGGATCGATGATCCCGGCCTTGAGCATGTCGACGTACTCACCCTTGTTGGCGTCGTAGCCGACATGGATCGCTTTGCCGGCGACCTCGTCGGCCACCACCGACCCGTCGATCCCGCCGTTCTCGGCGATCTGCCGGATCGGCGCCTCGAGGGCGGAGAGCACGATGTCGACGCCGATCTTCTCGTCACCCTTCGCCTGGCTGCGGGCCTTCTCGACCGCCTCGCGGCAGCGCAGCAGGGCCACGCCACCGCCGGGGACGATCCCCTCCTCGACGGCCGCCCGCGTGGCATGGAGCGCGTCCTCGACACGCGCCTTCTTCTGCTTCATCTCCGCCTCGGTGCCGGCACCGCCCGAGACGATCGCCACGCCGCCGGTGAGCGTCGCGGGCCGCTCCGGGAGCTTCTCGCGGTCGTACTCGCTTTCGGTGGCGTCGAGCTGGGTGCGGATCTGCTGGACGCGTCCCTGGACATCGGCCGGCTTGCCGGCCCCCTGCACGATCGTGGTCTCGTTCTTGTCGACCGTGACACTCTTCGCCTTGCCGAGGTGCGAGAGGTCGAGGTTCTCGAGTTTCAGGCCGAGGTCCTCGCTGATCAGCGTGCCACCGGTGAGCACGGCGATGTCGCCGAGCATCGCC
>SXGQ01785924.1_pt1 | contig 18958 bp, 20 predicted proteins | sample 3178371 | NCBI WGS metagenome assembly SXGQ01 (sample SAMN11356859, study PRJNA531348) | freshwater metagenome | isolation source: freshwater sample F1-20 | place: China: Fuxian Lake, Yuxi | collected 2017-12-25 | reverse complement strand
GATGGTAGTTTCGCCTGTTGCGACGCTAGAGTAGGTCACCGTCAGGGTCCTTATCAAAGAAGACCCCGTGAGCCGTAAGGTTCACGGGGTTTTTCTTTTGGTAATCTGAACGCTATGAAACGTAGGAATTTCCTTTCCGTGGCGGGTGCGAGCCTCGCGCTGGCCTCGATCGAGGGTCTCGCTCTCGAAAAATCCAAACGCCCCCTACGACTGCTCATCTTGGGTGGCACTCGATTTATCGGGCTGCACATGACCGAGCTCGCGATTGCTCGAGGCCACACGCTTACGTTCTTCAATCGCGGCCGTACGAATACAGATCGATTTCCCGATATCGAGCGTCTTCGTGGCGATCGAAATGGCGATCTGAAATCGCTCGAGGGACGGGAGTGGGATGCCGTCATCGATAACTCGGGTTATGTGCCGAGGCAGGTTCGTGACGCCGCCACGCTGCTCGAGCCCCGCGTTGCGCGCTACGTCTTCATCTCGACCATTTCCGTCTACGAAAGCTTCGTAAGAGCGAATGACGAAACCTCGCCCGTCGGCAAGCTTGCCGACGAAACCGTGGAGACTGTGGAAGGAGCGACCTATGGTCCGCTCAAAGCCCTTTGCGAAACCGCTGCGTACTCCGTCTTCGGCGAGCGGCGAACTTCGATCATTCGACCGGGATTGATCGTCGGCCCTGACGACAACACCGATCGATTCACTTACTGGCCCGCCCGAGCTGCACGCGGCGGTCAGATGATTGCGCCGAATTCTCCGCGTGATCCAATTCAGCTGATCGATGTACGTGATTTGGCAGCCTTCACCTTGCGCCTTATCGAGGATGGGGCCGGCGGGACATTCAATGCGTTGTCACCGACGGGCCAGTTCACGATCGGAGATGTAATCAATGAATCGATCTCCGCTGCCAAAGAAATGGCTTCGCCTTCGGTTATGCCTAAGGCGCGGTGGATCGAAACGAAGACACTGGACGAACAAAAAATCACCCCATGGGCAGACATGCCGGTATGGGCGCCATCGGAGGGAGACAATGCGGGCTTTGCCAGCACCTCGGCTGATCGTGCGCTCAAGGCTGGGCTCTCGATCAGATCGATGCGTGAGACGGTGCGCGATACGCTCAGGTGGCACCTCGCACGACCTGAATCCGACCGAGCGAAATTGAAGGCCGGGCTTTCACCCGAGAGAGAGGCTGCAGCTCTTGCGGCGATCGCGCAGAGCGACTCTAAAAAGAGGTGAGCATCATGCCGTTTTTCCGCATTATTTCAGCCATTTTTCTGAGTGTTTTCATGGCTGCTTCCGTGTCGGCCGCGCCGGTTCCGGAGTCCGAGCGAATCCCCGTCGATCTTCGGCGAACGACGCTCGTCGTACGGGATATCGACAAGTCGCTACCGCTCTACCGAGATGCGCTAGGACTCAAGGTCATTTATGACCAAGTCATCAGTGGGACCACTAGGCTCGTTTTGCTGCGCGCCAACGACGATTTCATCGGCGTGCTCGGCTTGATGCAGAGACTGAATCAAAAAGATCCGCCGCCCGCCCCGGAGTTCCGCCGGGCTCAGGCGGGAGATCCGATCTTGGTGTTCAATCTTCAGGATCTCGAAAGTCGATTCGAGCGTATTCGAGCGACACCCCACGTCACAGTGGCCGAGGCGCCGCGCCGGATTGATTACCCGTCGGCAGACGGCGGCGTGATTCCCGTGATGTTCAGCGCCGTGTGGGATGCCGACGGCAACTTCATCGAGATGAATCGGATCATGGGGACGCCCGCGGGCGTCGGACGCTGAATCAGAAGCGGATGCCCACTTTGGTCGAGGCGCCAAGGTTATCACCCGTCTGTTCGACCTCGATCGCGAGACTGCCGAGGAAGATACTGAAGTTGAGTCCTACAAACACGCGCACCATATCGGGGGACTCTTTCGAAAGCGGCACGAGGCCGCTCAAAGCGGACTTTTGAGGCGTCACGTCTCCCCAAACCTTGCCAATCCCTGCGTAAGGGGTGAAGTTCAAGAGGCCCTTGCTCACTGTGAGCTCGAGACTCCGGGTATCAAGGTCGAGTTGCTCGATACTGGTCAGTTTGGTCGTCGCGGCTCGGATGGCGACAGCGGGTAACGCCACGTTACCTTCGACCAAAGCGTATTTGACCTCGGCACCAAAGAATTGGATGCCCGTGCCCGGTACTGTGGCGTAGAAGCCGCCGACGTCGAAGTCGAAGGGAAGCCCTTTTTGGAGCGAGATGCGCGGCACGGTGAGGTAGCTCTTTTCGGTGCCAAGCGCGATACCCCAGGGGAGGTCCGAATCGGTCTGGATCAACGATAAACCCACTCCCACATCGAACCCCGTGATGCCGAGAGGTTGCGCGGGGGTAACGGCTTTGTAGCTGAGAGCTGAGACGAGATCTCGAGAGAAAGGCTTGAACTGCGCTTGGCTCAGAGAGCCGATGTCGTCGATATCCGCCCTGCTCTCGAGGGGTGCTCCGGCGATGGCGAGCGACATGAGGCCCAGCAGGATGTATCGGGCTGAGCGTAGGTTTGAAAGAACGATCATGGAATCCACCATTGAGCGAGGCACCGGCATTACCCGGAGGGGTAGCGCAAACTTAACGTGTAACGCGCTTGAAGAGATGACTCGGGCTAGGGATACGAGTCATTTTCTAGTATTGAATAGGCGAGGCCTCTTACATAACCTTTCCGCATGCGTCGTGCGGGTTTGTTTTTCTTATTCGTAGCTATTTCCGCTGCTGCCTGGTGCGTCTTTGTCCCGCTGTTCGTCCTGGTTTTTTCCTGGACCGAATATATGTCCGGAATCAACTGGCTTTACCTGCCGCACGGGTTGCGGATGATGCTGGTATTGCTGTTCGGCGTGGCCGGCGCGATCGGTTTCTCAATCGGAGCTCAAGCCCTTAGATGGACGGAGCTCGACGGCATCACGGCCAATCCCTTGGTGGATTTTCCCTTGGTGTTCGTTCCGGGCATCGCGGCTTATGGTGCCGCTCTGTTGACGCTTCGTGCCTGGCCGGGAAAAGGATTGCTCCCGCGGATCGGGCAGGGCATCCCCGCCTTTGATGGGCGCCGTCTCATTCTTCTGGCTTTCGTATCAGCGATCCTCAATTCCGCCGGTCATGCGTTCGTGCGATCTACGGTAACGAGCAAAAATCGATGGACGACGATTTTTTAATCATGCTCGTCGGTGATTTCTTCGGGGCATTGGTATTGCATACACTCTGAAGCACGTTGTCGTATTCTTTGAAAGTCGCAGGTCAGACACGAGACCCCTATAATCATGCCAAAGCCAAAGAAGGAACTGGTGGAGCTCTATCTGAGGTTTCGTTGGCTACTCGGGGCGCTCAAAGATCTTCCCGAGACGGACTTGCTCTCCACCCCCAACACTGAAGCGCTGCTTGCCGAAATCGCGCAAGCTTGGAAGCGGGGTGAACCCTACCCGATGTACAAGTTGCTCATCCGACGCGATCTCGGCCACATCAACACCGTGCGCAATCGAATCAATCAACTGAGGGATGCCGGATTCGTCAAATTTGAGGGTATCGAGGACGATGCTCGTGTCAAGTTAGTCGTTCCAACGCAAAAAGCCCTCGAGTATTTCTCGGCTTACGCATCGCTGATTCGCGAAGTCGGAAAATAGATTTTTCCATCGCCTCGGCGCGTTGCGTTTAGTACAATCTTTGGAGCAATATATTTTTTTCCAAGGTGTGATGAAGTATCTCAACTTAATCCCCGCACTGATCATCGTTGCGCGATTTAACGGCGATTCGATTTCCAGTCTCATCGGTGCCCTTCGGGCGGAAGGGCTCGGCGGTTATCGAGCCTGCCGTAAACTCATTTATCGGCTCGAGAAGCTGGGTTCGCTCGGCATAGGTGTTGGCACACGCGAAGATCGGCGTGAAAAATCCGTAGCATTAACCGAGCAATCTCGAGACGCCCTCCGGAACTTCAAAGAATTTTTATCGCAGTTCAAGTAATGTAGCCGTATGCGAAAGCTCATCGTCGCCGCTGTGTTTTTCTTTGGCGCAGGCGATGGCATGGCGCAGACGACGCTCGACGCCGAACTCGCGACGTTGCTCGGTTGGGTGATCGGCGAATTCGACAATCGGCAGCAAGTCGTCCGCGGCGAGAACTTCCTGCTCGAATCGGCGCCTGATCCAGCGCGTTCTCCCGATCTCTTGTTCCCCATTTTCGCGAAAGTTGAGGCGCCCTCGCTCGGGGCCCACGTCATCTACCTGCAGTGGTCCATCGGCAGCCCTGAAGGTCGTTTGCAGCGGCAGCGAATCTGGACGTTCGCGATCGACGAGCAGCGCAACGCGTTGGTGATGGATTTCTTCACGCTACGCGATCCGGACCGCTGGCGCGACGCACATCTAAAGCCAAAGACAGCACTTCGTGATATCACTCGGAAGGATTTGATTCCTTATCCAGCTGCTTGTCGATTGCCGTTCCGCCGTCATGCCGACGTATTCATTGGAGAGATACCTCGCGGGGAGTGCCGGATTATTTCTCAACAAACCCGCACCGATATGACGATCAACGCCAAGATTGTCGTCGCGCGTGATCAGCTCTGGTACGAGGAGTCGGGTGTTCGGCAGGACGGCAGCACGGTATTCAAGGTGCCGGCGAGTGGGAGCTATCAGTTTCGCCGTCGGAGTCTTTGAAGCGCAGCGGCCATGACCCGGCGAGCCAAGATCCTCACGTCAGTGCTGATCGGGGTCATGACCGTGATCGTAGGTCTCGAGATTTATTGTCGAATTCCGCTCAAGGTCCGGCTACCGCCTCTCGGGCTTTCGAATGAGTCTGTAATCACGCTCGTCTTCCACGGCAGCGTCGATGCGGATAACCCTCAGTTTCCGCGACTCGTCGAAGCTTTAGAGCAGCAGGGAAAGATCGTGACCTTCGTACGCTGGGACCCTTGGTCCGATACGCGCCTGCGCGCCGCCGCAAGTGCGCGCCAGGCAGGGGAGCAGGTGGCAGAGCAGCTGATCGAGCAGTGGGAGAAGAGTCCGCGCACGCGCGACCTCGAGCTTATCGCGCACAGTTCTGGAGCCTACGTGCTCGATGCGGTCTGTTCGCGATTACGTGAGCGAATGGCAGCACCCCCGCGTATCACTATGGTTTTTGTCGATCCGTTTCAGATCCGCGGATTTTTAGACTGGACCCATGGCGCCCGAGAGCATGGACGCTGTGCCGATAGTGCCTTAGCAATCATCAACACCGACGATCCGGCCCCGTCTACTAACCGTCCGCTCGCACGCGCGCGCAATATCGATGTCACTGCCGACCCCCGTCGTGCCTCATTCAAGGACAACGGGCACTACTGGGCGTTGGAGTATTTGATCTTAGAGGCGGGATCCTTCTCGCGGTAAGTCGTCCCCACGAATGAGGCTGTCAGCGACAATCACGTCAATCAAAGAATTCCAGTCGATGGCCGGAACAGGGTCGGGGACAATGTCATCGACGACTTTTCCCAGCGTATATGACTGAATGAAGACAGCAACGGCTCGACTCGAGATATCTCGGCGCACCCAGCCGAGCTGCTGGGCACGAGATACGATCTCGCTGATGCTGTCCGTCAGGCGCTGCTGGGTCTCGGCAAGCAAACTCAAGGTGTTCGGATTGTCATCCGAATAAGCGATTAATCGAACCCTCGCGAAGCGATTCGAGCGACGATCGGTACCTTGGCTGACCTCTGTAATCCGATTGAGGGCAGATCTGAATTGCTTTGCGGACTTCGACTCAGCGATTGCGGCGTTGAGCATCGCAATATTCGCAGCGACGTATTCCGAAAACTCCTCGACCATTGCGGATTGGATCAGGGTCTCCAGATCTTCGAAATGGTGGTAGAGCGAGCCGCGGGCAACCCCTGCCTGCTTGAGAAGCATCGCAGTGGTGATTTTTTTCGACCCGACTTCAGCCAGCAGGGTGCGGCAAGCGTCGATTAGCTGCTTGCGTATCTCAGTGCCGCGGCTACGGGCGGCCTTAACGCTGGGGATTGCGCCATCCATGGTTACTGGAAGACACCTTAACGGATCTGGGGGTGGACTTCAGAGTCGACGCGGATGGATTCGGGCGCAAGAAACGGGTATCATCAGCAGATATAAAGATTGTTTTGCAAAAATAGCATACAAAAATAGCATCCGTAAAGGATAACCAGTTTTAGGGAGCCCCGGTACAGTTCGCCGCTAGATTTTCTGTCTAGCCGCCTCCCGCAAAAAAGGGCTCAAAAATGGTTAATTTCCGATATTCCGTTGCGGTGTCTGCCGCTGCGATCGTTTTGTCGTTTACGACTGCCGAGAACGCGTTCGCAGCGGCCGGCACCAAATTCCTCGATTTCTCCAATGGCACGACGAACTTCGGCGGAATCGTCAAAAATTTCACCCTAACTGCTGAAATGTACTCATTCGCTTGGGCCTACTCGGCCGGCGACTACTTGCCATTTACAGACGGTGTGTTTTGGTCTTTGTCTGGTGGCGGGTTCAATCAATTCAATTTGTTGGCGCGTAATGGTGATAGTTCCAAGACCCCTGGAGTTTCCGGTTATCCCGCGGGCACGGTCATCCTGCAGAGTTTCGGCAACACTGCCTGGATCACGCAGACGTTTGAGATCACGGCTGACGGTGTCTACACCATTGGTTTCGGTGGCTTCAATGCGCTCGATACGGCGCTGGATCCCGAGCTCTTCATCTCGGGTATAGAAGGTACGTTCACCGGAACTCCTGTGGCCACCACAGGTGGAAGTGGCGGCGGCGGCGGCGGAGCGACCGACATTGGTACGGGTCAGACTTCGACGATTTCGCAGCTTGGCAATTCGTTCAATGCGGCGCTTGCGGGCGGAACTCTGAGCCTGTCGTCGGGTGATTCCTCAGCCTCCAACTTTACCGTCTCGGCAGCCGGCGGCACTCTCTCGCTTTCGTCGGGTACGGCGAGTTTGTCGGGTGTTTTCTCGGGTGCGGGTGGTCTGACCAAAACCGGCGACGGCGTTCTGGAGATGACCGGTGCCAACACCTACACGGGTGGTACCACGGTGTCGGGCGGTACGCTCAGCGGCAACACGACGTCGTTACAGGGTGCGATTACCAATAACGCAACGACTGAGTTTGCGCAGTCGACCAACGGAACGTATTCGGGTGCGATGTCCGGAACGGGTTCGCTGGTGAAAACTGGCTCGGGTACTTTGACGTTATCAGGAAACAACTCGTACACGGGTGGCACGACGGTGTCGGGCGGTACGCTCCAGGGCAACACGACCGCGCTCCAGGGCGCGATCACCAACAACGCGACGACGCAGTTCGACCAGAGCACCAACGGCACGTATGCCGGTGTGATGTCGGGCACGGGTGCGTTCGTGAAATCTGGCAGCGGAATGCTGACCCTCTCTAGCCTAGTAAATCTCACCGGAAACGCGGCCGTTATCGGCGGCGGTCTGAAGGTCTTCGGGATCGCCAGCTTCTCCAACTTGCTGTGTGCTGGTGCGTCGGCAACGTCGCTTTCGGGAACTGGCACGGTGAATGGCGGTGTAGTCGTCGGCGCCGGATGCACTCTCGCGCCGGGCGCGTCGCCGGGTACATTGTCGTTCGGCGGAAATGTCACGCTGGCCGCCGGATCTTTCTATGATGTCGAAATCGACGGCAAGGTCTATAACGCCGCGGGCGGTGCGGGCACGTACGATCGCGCGGTTATGACTAACGCTAGCGCCGTATTTACGGCCGGCGGAACGCTGGTTCCGAAGCTTCGCGGACTCCAGGGGGCGGCCAACAATAACTTCACGGCCACGATTGGCGATCGCTTCACCATCGTCACGGGTTCGAATGCCGGCGCCTTCGCCTCGGTCTCGCAGCCCACCGCAGGTCTCGTGGCGAATAGCCGTTTCGATGTGCTTTATGGTACGAGCAACATCGATCTCATCGTGACGCCGAACAGCTACGCTGTCCTCGGACAGTCCGATGGCTGGACGAAGAACGCCATCAGCGCAGCCACGGGTTATGACGCGACGCATCCCGCTGCTGGTGCGCGTACGGGCGCTACTGTGGGTTTGTACAACTCGTTGTATCAGACCAATCGTTCGTCGCTCGGTGCGGCGTTCCATCAGATGTCGGGCCAAATCTATGCCGATGCGATGCAGTCTGCCCGCTTCACCATCGAAAATGCTCAAGACTCGATCTTGGGCGCTTCGATCAATGATTTCGCCGGGACGGAGTCGGGAGAAGTGGCGGTCTGGGCAGATGTGATCGGACGGAATTCTGAAGGCGAGAACGACGGTACTGCCCTCGGCTACGAAGACGAGATGAAGGGCGTCGCTGCTGGTGTTGCGCTCGGTCTCGGTGACGGTTCGCATATCGGACTCGGCGCATCCTACGGAAGCAGTGAACTGCAGGCCGCGTTGGGCAGCCGCGCGGACGTCGATGTCAAATCGCTGTACGGTTTCGGCGGCAGCAAGCTGTCCGATCGTTGGTCGTACGCCTTGATGGCTGGCGTGTCGAAGTACGACGCGGCGACCACTCGAGAGTTGACGCTTGCCAATGTCACAACTCGTGCGAAGGGCATTGGCAGCGGCGGGTCCAAGCAGGTGGGCGGTTACCTTCGCTTCTCGCAGCCGGTCTTCGGCAGCAACCGGATCAACCTGACGAGCGGAGTACAGTCTTACTGGTTCAACACGCGAACTATCACTGAGAACATCACGGCGGCCGACGGCGGCTTGACTGTTGCCAGCGAGAATTGGCAGCAGACGCGAGGCGTGGTCAATGATGAATGGGTGATCGGTAGCGGCCGTGTTCGTGGCGTGATCTTCGGTGAGCTGCAATACGACTTCGACAGTAGCGCGGTTTCGGATAGCCGTAAGGTCATGAATAACTATGGTGCGTCTTGGATGGTCTCCGCTCCGGAGGTTGATTCCACTCAGAACTCATACGGCTTGGGTGTGAACGCGGATATCGGCGAGTCCTCAGGCATCCGCCTCGAGCTGACGAAGTCGAAGCGTGGCGATGGCTTCTCGGATACGGGTGGTTTCCTGCGGGTGTTCTTCAACCGCTGATTCAGCCCACAGACGATTCGTCAAAAAAAGACGGGGGAGTCGAGCGATCGACTCCCCCGTTTTCTTTCCGGGTTTGCGTTTTAGACCAGCGTTTTCAGATATTCCCGTAGCGAGCGACCCGGGCGTCCCATGATTTTCTGGAAGGTGTCGGTCTTGTGGCCAGGCGTACGGCCGCTCGCGATTTCAGCGAAGAGCGTTGCGACCGCATCGGAGTGCCATTGATTTCGGTGGAAGGGACGGATCGCTTCCTGGAAGGCTTTGGGGTCGCAATCGTCGTACACGACCGGCTGACCGATGACTTCACTGATTACTTTCGTGACGTCAGTAAAGGCCATAACCGGATCTGGACCGGTGATGTCGTAGCACTGCTCATGATGACGCGCGGTATCAGCGTCGGTAAGCACGTGAGCGATGAATTGCCCGGCGTCGTTGTTATCGGTCACTGCGATCGTGCCATTGCCCATGGGCATGGAAAGTTTTCCGGTGGCTTTCGCGGCCTTTACGGAACCACGAAAGTTTTGCATGTAGAAACTTGGGCGGACGAAGGTCCACTTCATACCCGAGGCCATGATGGCATCCTCGGCCGCGATATGGGCGAGCGGAATCGGGCTCGTGGTGCCGCGAACCGCCTCGGGCGAAGAGAGCTTGATGATCCAGGGAAGACCCGCCTCTCGAGCCGTACGGATGAACGAGAGCTCGAGGCGTTCCTGTGTCTCGCCATTCGGCAGGACCAACAAGGCGCGGTCGACTCCGGAGAGCGCGCGGCGGATGGACTGCGCATCGTCGAAATCACCCTGTACGAGTTCGACGCCTTGATCGGCCCACGCGCTTGCCTTGGCCAAATCGCGCACGAGTGCGCGGAACCGCACGCCTTGGGCGAGCAGCGCCCGCGCCGTTGCTCCACCGATATTGCCCGTGATGCCCGTCAACAGAATCATGATCGACCCCCTCAAGTCTCGAGACAACCCGCCAAATCGGCGGCGTTTGCTATCGTACCTGCCAAGGTCGATTCCTCCCCTGGTAGCAGGATCCGACGGCCGTTCTGCGGGGCCGGAATATACGGACTGGGTCGTTCTGAGGGTCAGGCCTACAATCGAACCATGAGTATCTCCACAACCAAAATTGGCGCCCCCATCGTTCAAACCTTCTTCGACCCCCCGACGGGGACATTCAGTCATGTGGTGTCGGACCCGAAGAGTCGGATCGCCGCGATCATCGACCCCGTGCTCGACTACGATCCGTCGACTCGAACGACTGCAACCACCTCCGCAGAGGCGTTACTCGATCATGTGAGGCGCGAACAATTGCAGGTCGACTGGATTCTCGAGACCCACGCGCATGCCGACCACCTCACGTCGGCGCAGTGGTTGAAGGCGAGACTACCCAGTGCGCGCGTCGGCATCGGCGAAGGGATCCGCGAGGTTCAGCAGACCTTCAAAGCTCGTCTCAGTCTCGAGCCGGATTTCCCCTCCGACGGAAGACAGTTCGACGCGCTGTTCCGGCCGGGTGATCGATTTTCGCTAGGTGAGGTACAGGTCGAAGTCATCGCGACACCGGGCCATACGCCCGATAGCGTCACTTATTTAATCGGTGACGCTGCGTTCGTCGGCGATACGATCTTCGCGCCGCGTTACGGAACAGCGCGTTGCGACTTCCCGGGCGGTGATGCTCGAACGCTGTATGACTCGATGCAGCGTCTGCTGTCGTTACCCGAATCTACTCGAATATTTCTTTGCCACGACTACCCGGGCGAGGGGCTGGAGCCGCAATACCTCACAAGCTCAGCAGATCTTCGCGACAACAATATCCACCTGAAAGGCGGCGTGACGCGGGAGCAGTTTGTCGATATGCGAGAGACGAGGGACGCCACGCTCAAGGCACCGAAGCTTCTCGAGCCGTCCTTGCGCGCGAACATCCGAGCAGGGCACCTCGACGACCCTTACTTCAAGGTTTAGGCCGAGCCTTAGGAAAGCGGATGCGTACCGTTTTTCCGTCTTGGAGTCGGAGTAGCTCAAGCGTGAGCCCCGCACGCGTCGCTCGCAAGCGCATGTTCTCCAGCCCGCCCCATTCGCCGGGTCGAAAATCTCCCTCGCCGTTATCGATGATATCGAGCGTCGCCAGAGAGTGGGTAGCTGATCCGGTGAGCCGAAAGATGATTTGTCCGGCGTTCGCATGCTTGATGATGTTGGCGACCGCTTCCTCGACGATACGCAGCACGGCGATCGATTGATCCGCATCGAGTCGAAGCGGTGCCTCGAGCTCGGCAACCTCCCATTTGATGGGCAGGCGGCCGCCACCGATTCGCGAGTAGAGGTGTCGAAGATCAGCCAGCAAGGCATCGAGAGAAGTCGCCTCGGATGCGACAGCGCCATGTATCAATCTGACCTCGTGGATCAGCGAATTGATTTCATTGACGAGCGTGGCGTCCTGACTGACCTGTTGGGCGTGAAAGGATAGGGCGACTAGGCGACTGCCGATTCGGTCGTGGAGATCTCGGAGCATTTCCTCGCGTCGGATCGTTGCCTGCTGAAGTTGCCGTTCGATTTCGCGCTGATCGGAGGCGCGTTTGACAAGTGCTGCGACGGAGAGCGCCAAGACGGCAGGGAGCGTCCACGCTTGTAAATATTGATCGGAGAGTGTCGCGCTGCCCAATTGGATGAAAAGATCGTAGGCGCCGGTTGCCAGCGAAATGGCGAATGCCGAGGCGATCGTGATGCCGACCGCGTCCGCAGCGTTCCGTAGGCGGATGATGAGGCGCACCAAAAATACCGCTGCAACCAACGTGATCGTCGAGAAGATCACATTGATGACGAGTTGACTGTCCAGGATGGATGCAGGAATGGCGAACGATACGGTGACGAATGCCATGGCAGCCAACAGGGGTTTTCGAGTGGGGCGATCACCTGCGAGATAGGTCGCAACCACCTGTACGGCCAGGATTCCTGCCAAAGCGAGCAACCACAAGCCGAGTCTTTGCCAGAGCAGGATAGGCCCGGGTGCGTCGGTCACGAGATTGTGCAGACAACGCAGCCCGCCGACGATCGAAAGCCATGAGGTCGTAATCAGGATGCGAGAAGTGGTGTTGCGTTGATCACCAACAGTCAGACCGATGATGCCGGCGAAAATCGCTGCCAACGCAAACGCCCCGTTCAGAAAGACCTCCGACTGCAACTTGGTTCGGTACTCATCCTCGATGATGGGTAATGGTCCGATCGTTATACCGCCGAGTCCGTTCTTGAGTTCCGAGTGCGCGCGAGCGGTGACCTCGATGACCAGTGACTCCCCTTTTCTTTCTTCGACATTGAAGTAACCCATCACGGGCCAGTAACGCCATCGTTTGGGTCGCTCGGCATCGAGAGCGTCAATGATGGTTTGCCCATCGACACGCACTCTTCCGTCCAATGCGAGACGGTTGAGGATCAGTCCGTAGACACCGGGTTTGGGTCGCTGAAGCTCGATGCGATAAATGCCGACGGATAGCCCTTTGCGAGCGGGAATCCAGCTATGGGGTAGCGTGACGATCTCGAACTCCCAGTTAGCGGTTGAGCTCGTTGTCTCGGGCACCGACGAGATCTCGCAAAAACTCGAGCGAGTGACTTGTACGGACGCTGCACCACTCGGATGTACGGGCGGGAAGAGGAGTGTGCAGATCGCGAAGGCTAGAAAGACGCCGAGCCCTCTGCGGCTAATCATTGAGCAGGCCGTATCGCCTCGCTTCGAAGACTGCCTCCGCCCGCGAGTGCACCATGAGTTTTCGATAGACACTTTTGAGATGAGTGTTGACTGTGTGGCTCGAGACTCCGAGCACCTCGGCGATCTCGGCGTAGCGCAGGCCTTTGGCGCAGAGTACGAGCACCTCTGATTCGCGCTGCGATAGCAGGCCCTGAGAGTCGGTCGTCTCTTTAGGAGGTCTGAGTCGATTGATGAGCGATCGAGCGATTGCGGGACTGATCGGCGATCCACCGGACTCGATGATCGAGACGAGACGTCCGGCGAAATCGGCAAGATCGGACTTCAAGATATATCCGAACGCCCCCGCTTCGAGGCTGCGAATCACACGCCTCTCGTCGGCGAAAACCGTGATCACCAGGATTTCACAGGCAGGATTAGCCTGGCGGAACTCCGAAATCAGAGCGAGACCGTCGCCGTCGGGCAAACCCAGATCGAGGAAGACGGCGTCCAACGGGTGCTTGGCGAGCTCGGCGCGCGCTGCGGCGAGATTGCCCGCGGCGAGTACCGACCAATCCGGCGCTCCGGCTGTCGCGCGGACGAGATGATCACGCAGTAGACGATCGTCTTCGACGATCAGCAATCGGCGAGTGGTAGCGCTCTCGGGGAAGGAGTCGATCATGACGCCCACCCGAGCACATGCAAGATTTTATAGCCCGAAAATACAAGAACCGCGGCGATGCCCGTCAGTAAAAAGATCAGAATCTCCTTGGTCGATTCCTTCATGACACTCGCGACGGATTACCTCAAGGAACTCAGAGTCGATCGGCAGATATCGAGGTGCGCGTCGTCGAGTCGACCATCCTTGGCAACCTCGATGACGGTTTCCAGAACAAGCGCAGCCATCTCGACGTCGTTTCTAGTGCCGGTGAGTTCGGTGCGCAGATCCTTGATGAGTTTGTCCCGAGCATCAAGTTCACGGATCAAAGGATCCCAGTGCGGCGCTCGGTGGCGCTCCAGCAACGTGTCGACGACATCATCGTGGGTGCTTAGATAATCGGGGTTGAAGTTCGGAAGACCAAAGTTGCGCAAGCTAGGGATGGCAGCAAGCGTCGATTCAGTGACCCGCTCGAAGCCCATGCTCCACTCCGAGTATTGGCGCTCTTTTATTTCGTCGCGACGCAAAATCTTGACGTCGCGATGGCGAGGGTCTTTGGAGATGCGTTCGATGAGCGGATCAACGACCGCAGCTTCGCCCTCGATCGACTGCAAGAAAGTGCCGTTGCCGAAGAGCAGCATTCCCGTAAGTCCCTTTGCGGTGTTGTTGCGATGGCACTGGGAGAGCAGCCCAAGCAGCCCGTCGGCGGAAAGAGGCTCGGACGCTTGGCTGAGATACGTGACGCGAATCATTGATTTGACCTTAGTTGATCGCCCGAATCGGGCTGGGGTTTATGGGATACCGATCGCATTTTCGAAAGCATGTGCAACCCGAACACCCCGATTCCGCCGATTAGGAGGACGAGAAGGCCAACCATGCCGAAAATCATTTCACTGAGAGAGAGCACGCGAGACGCTCCTCAAAAAAAATTGCCAAACCCCCTGGGCGTCATTGTCGATGATCGGGCCGGTATTGACCAGAGGTACGGTGCTGCTCGAGCGGTTCTACCTCCGACATTGAAGGGTAATAATCGTGGTTGAATCCGAGCCCTCGATCGGCTCAAATCGGACCCATGACCCGTAAATCCGCGCTCGATCGTTTTCTCGATGTCGTCGAACGAGGGGGTAACGCCCTTCCTCACCCGGCGACTCTTTTCGCCTTGTTGGCGCTTGTTGTGGTGATCGCGTCCTGGTTGGCCTCGTTGGCAGGCCTTGCCGTACAGCATCCGACCACCGGCGCCACGGTCACAGCGGTCAATCTGCTGAGCCTCGAGGGCTTGCATCGCATCCTCACGAGTCTCGTGACCAACTTTACGAGCTTTGCGCCGCTTGGCACCGTACTTGTCGCCCTGATCGGTATCGGCGTGGCGGAGCACTCGGGGCTCATCGGCGCCGCTCTGCGCAAGTTGGTGCTCGCTGCACCGCGCTCCTTGCTGACACCCATCGTGGTCTTCGCCGGTGTGATGTCGAACATGGCGAGTGAAATCGGCTACGTACTGTTGATTCCGCTCGCAGGGCTCATCTTCAAGTCGGCAGGGAGACATCCCATCGTCGGCATGGCTGCGGCGTTCGCAGGTGTCTCCGGTGGATACTCCGCCAATCTGTTAATCGGCACCATCGATCCGCTGCTGTCGGGGCTCTCGCAAGAGGCTGCGCGTATCGTTGATCCTGACTACACCGTGAGCCCGGTCGCCAATTGGTATTTCATGATGGCCTCGACTCCGGTCATTACCGTGCTCGGCTGGTTCGTGGCCGAGCGATTCACCGCCCCTCGGTTCCCCGACGATACGCCCGTCGCAGCGACGGGTGATTCTGATCTCGCTGGAGAGCTTTCTAACGAGGAACGTCGCGGTCTGCGCTACGCCGGATATGCCAGTCTGCTACTCACGATCTTGCTCGTGTGGTCGATGCTTCCCTTGGGTTCTTTGCCGGGGGCGGGCTTCCTACGAAATCCGGTGGATGGCGATCTGCTCAAGTCGCCTCTGTTATCCGGTGTCGTCGCCATCATTTTTTTGTTTGGTGTGGTGAGCGGTATTGCCTATGGCGTCGGCGCACGGACCATCAAGAACGACAACGACGTGATCAAGGGTATGAGCGCCAGTATGGCGACGCTCGGCGGTTATCTCGTGCTCGTATTCTTTGCTGCACAGTTCGTGGCCTTCTTCAACTGGACTCAGCTCGGACTGATTTTCGCCGTGAACGGCGCCGAGGGTTTGAAAGCGCTTGGTCTGCCGGCGATTCCGCTCTTCGGCATGTTCATTTTGTTGACGGCCACCATCAATCTTTTGATGGGGTCGGCCTCGGCAAAGTGGGCGTTGATGGCGCCCGTATTCGTACCGATGTTCATGCTGCTCGGCTACTCGCCTGAGCTCACCCAGACGGCTTATCGCGTAGGCGACAGTGTCACGAACATCATCTCGCCGATGATGAGCTACTTTGCGCTGATCATCGCGTTCTTCCAAAAGTACGAGCCGAAGACGGGGCTGGGTACGATCGTGGCGGTCATGCTTCCGTACTCGTTCACCTTCCTCATCGGTTGGTCGATCGTCTTCGCAATTTGGCTCACCCTCGGCTTGCCGATAGGGCCTGACTCGCCGCTTGTTTATCCGGCGAGTACGAACGAATAAACGAGGGACGCGGCGACCGCGATCAGCACGGCGACAGCCCAGCGCACCGCGATGAAAGAAAAGAGCGGGCGCACCGGGAAGACGTGGGTCGTGTCGATGGCGGCCCACTTGTGGACCATCACGTCCTTGCCGACGACGGCACGGACGCTGCGGATGAAATCTCGACGACTCCGGTAACGGATCATCGCGACCACCTGCCAAGGCTCCGCATGTTGCGGCTCGATGAACGAACCACTACGGCTTGAAATGAAGATCGGCACGTTGCCGTAGCGAAGCAGATAGGGAAAAAACGCTCTTGCATAACGCTTGTCGGCTTCGATGGCGCTATCGCCGTAAGGGGAGCCGGGCGGGTAAGTTGCTTTCTCACGATATTTGATGAGGTTGACCATGACGAACTCGCGTCCGTCGTCACGTGAGAGCAGCCTCTTCAAAGACTCGAAAAGCTCAGGGTCTTCGCGATCGATGCCGCGAGATGTCATCAAAGCGAGAAAATCCTTGACCTCCTCATCGACGAGCGGACGCCCCTGGCCTCCGTACCAAATGAGGAATAGTGCGTAGGTGAGCAGGGGGATCAGCAAAGCGATGGTCATTTCTGTGCCATGAAACGATTGATGTGCTCGACAAGTTCGAGCGGTTTATCTTCTTGAACGAAGTGTCCTGCTCCACGGATTCGCGTGTGGGCTTGATTGGCCGCTCCGGGTATGCGTGCCTGGAAGAGGCGCTCTCCGCCTCGGGTTATCGGATCGCGCGTACTGAAGAGCGTCAGGAAGGGTTTTTGCCACGATTCGAGGACCCGCCACGCCGCTTCATTCGCCTCACGCTCAGGATTACTTGGCTCCGCAGGTACGAAGCGGGGAAACATCCGGGCCGCGACGCGGTAATGACGCGTCGGGAAGGGCGCGTTGTAGGCGGCGATCTCCTCGGCGCTGAGCGGTTTAGCACAGCCGGTCGCGACGATACGTCCGATCGGAAACCACGGGCTCCAGCGTGCAAAGGCACGCCAGACCTTGAAGGCGGCGGGGACGCTTCGTCCAACGCCCGTGGGCAGACCTCCATTGGCGAGAACAGCACGTGAGAAGCGGTCGGGGTTCGCCGCGAGCATGCGTAAGCCAATCAATGACCCCCAGTCCTGACAGAAGAGCGTGATGTTTCTAAGGTCCATGGCTTCGAGCCATGCGTTCATCCACAAGACGTGGTTACGGTAAGAGTAGTCGGCGGGATGGGAGGGTTTGTCCGAGCGACCGAAGCCGACGAGATCGGGTGCGATGACGCGATGTCCTGCGGCGAGCAAGGGCGGGATCATCTTGCGATAGAGAAAAGACCATGTCGGCTCGCCATGCATGAGCAGTATCGGCGCAGCATCTCGAGGACCTTCGTCGATAGCTGCGATTCGCAAAGCATCGATTTGAAGATAGTGCGGATCGTAGGGGAAGTCGGGCAAGCGGGCGAAGCATTCGTCCGGCGTACGCAGCACACGATCGGCGTGAATGACAGGCAGTGTTGCGGTGGTCATACGTGCGCGACCTAGCGAGAGAAGAGGCTGCGAGTATCTGGTGACACTGGGCCTCTGATGATGAAGATCAGCGAGGCTTCAATGAAACCCACCGTATAGGTCAGCGCAACAAGTCGAATCAGCAGCGTTGTGTCGATGAAGAACGACGCTAGCATGACCAGAAAGAGGAGAACCTCCGAATATCGACTCACGTGCGTGTGCAGCATGATGATGCGCCCACACCTTCTGCGTGAGATCAGTAGTGCTCCTGCAAGCGCCGTAAGAGTGACGTAGATGTAGGGTAGGTTAGGGGTGAGGTAAGACGGAAAGAGGATGGCCAACACCACGGCGGAGCAGGGATAGAATACGAGATCGGCTACCGCATCGAGCTTCGAACCGTAGTCGCTCGTTTGGTTCCAGCGGCGGGCCAGTGCCCCATCGAGAGCATCCGACAAACCGAGCAGAACGAACCAGACCACGACCCACAGTTGGTTCGCTGTCTGACTCAAAGGCAGTAACAAAGGACTTCCGAGAAGTCTGAAGAAGGACAGCGCGTCCGGGATCGTGAGGGTGCTCAAGCAGAGAGGTCCACGGGTGAGAGAGTCGGAGAGGACGATGAGGCTGCAGCTCGTGCCACAGAGACCTCTACGCCATTCAACGCCGAGTTTCCGCAGAGCTCGTCGATGAAGGTCTCATCGGTGAGGTCGTTGACGCTCACGCCTGCGTGCTCTTGCGCAACACGAAGGCGAATGCCAGGTCGATGATGACCCCAGCCGTGCGGAATGCTTACCACGCCCCGCATCATGTCGGCGTTTGGTTCGACGGTAATCTCCAAGCTTCCGGAGCGCGAACTGACGATCGCCATATCTCCTGCCGCGAGACCGCGTGAGGATGCGTCATCGGGGTGTATGAGCAAGGTACAGCGCTTCGGTCCTTTGACGAATCGTCGTGAGTTATGAAGCCAAGAATTATTTGTGCGCGGATCTCGGCGACCGATGAGTCGCAATGAGTTTGGCGAACGAGCTTGTTCTTTCACCAGCGATTTGGCGAGTCGGCGCAGATCTGCCACCAGGGGCTTTGGCGCGAGGTCGATACGTTTATCTTTGGTCTGGAGGCGGGCTGGGAGGCATGGCTCAAGGGGTCCAAGATCGATACCGTGAGGGTTTGCGGCGACTCTTGAAAGCGTGAGTCCCCGCGAAAGTGGATTCCATCTTGCTCCACGACTGCCAAAGCGAATACCGAGCGCAACGCTGCGTTTTGGTGTGAGCACCCTAGACATCCACCGAGCCAGCCCCGTCGGTTTACGCCTCGGATCGATCGACTCGAGCCGTACGCTCAGCCGATCGAAGATTTCGAAATCATGCAGTGCGCCACGGGGCTTGTCGAAGAGCGGCTTCGAGTACTTGACAGTGTTGCGGATCGCGAGCACATGGAAGATGAGGTCGAAGTGATCGCGCTCCAGCGCCGAGGTCGGCGG
>SXGQ01426082.1_pt1 | contig 18959 bp, 17 predicted proteins | sample 3178371 | NCBI WGS metagenome assembly SXGQ01 (sample SAMN11356859, study PRJNA531348) | freshwater metagenome | isolation source: freshwater sample F1-20 | place: China: Fuxian Lake, Yuxi | collected 2017-12-25 | reverse complement strand
GCAGCAATAATCTCAATTGTCCAAACCTATGGCAAACGATACGAATTGATTCCTGAATTACACAATATTGAAACTAAACCTTAAAAACCTAATTTAGAAAGTTCTTTTGGATCAGATTGCCATTCAGGAGCAATCTTGACATGAAGATCTAAAAACACTTGCATACCAATTAGTTTCTCAATCTGGCGTCTTGAAGTTGATCCTATTTCTTTTAGGCGAGATCCTTTATGACCAATAATAATTCCTTTTTGACTATCTCTTTCAACATAAATACTGGCGCGAATGCGCATTAATGGTCTATCACTTGGCCTTTGCTCATCTGGTTCAATACATTCAACAACTACAGCTAATGAATGCGGTAGTTCATCACGCAAATCATCAAGAGCTGCTTCCCTGATAAATTCTGCGACCATTGTTTCAACTGGCTCATCAGTCAAAATACCTTCAGGATACAAGGCAGGACCTTCGGGCAATAAAGGAATTATTAAGTCTAGAAGTTTATCTAAATTTGCTCTTGTTTTAGCACTAACTGGGATTAATTCCTGCCACTGGATTTGGCATTCTTTTCCTAATTGATCTAATTCAACAAGTCTTTCAGCTATATCTGCCTGACTGGCAGAATCTAATTTTGTGACAACACCAATTTTTGGTTTCTTTGATGCATTACTTAATTCTTGCGCAATAAATTTATCTCCTGGGCCAACTTTTTGATCTGCTGGAACACAAAAAATTGCAACATCTACTTCACTCCAAGTGTCTCTCACAACATCATTGAGTCTGGAGCCTAAAAGTGTTTTAGGTTTATGCACACCTGGTGTGTCAACCAAAATAAGTTGTCCGTCTTTTCGATGAACTAATCCTCGAATAGCATGCCTAGTAGTTTGGGGACGCTTTGAAGTGATTGCAACTTTTTCACCAACTAGTTGATTGGTTAAAGTTGATTTACCAACATTAGGTCGACCTACGATGCAGGCAAAACCACTTTTAAACGATTCCATGGTCATATCGTCGCAGATAGGTTATTTACTTTATTTTCAGCCAAGAGATGAACGTGAAGATTTACTAATTTACTCAGTTTCTTTTACTTCACTTTTTCGAATAAGAATTGTGCCAATTTTATTTCGACGGCCAGCTGCTCTCTCGGCCACAAATTCCCACCCTTCAATATCTATAGAAGTACCAGGAATCGGGACTCTCTCTAATTGCTTTGCTAGGTAACCTGAAAGTGTGTCAACACCTTCGTCATCACTAGATAGATCTAAATCGATTAATTCTGCTAAATCATCAAGATGAATTCGAGAACTTACTCGATAAACATTTGGCCCAAGTTCATTTACTTCTGGCAGATGAGTGTCATACTCATCTGTGATTTCGCCAACGATTTCTTCTAAAATATCTTCAATTGTAACTAAGCCTGCTGTTCCACCATATTCATCTATAACAACAGCCAAGTGAACTCTGGCAGATTGCATGTCTCTTAATAATTCATCTGCTGGCTTACTATCGGGAACAAAATAGGCAGGACGCATTAATTGTTCAACTAATTCAGATCTTTCAGCTTCTGAATTTTCAAAAATTCTTCTGGAAATATCTTTCAGATAAACAACGCCCACAATGTCATCTGAATCATCACCTATAACGGGGATTCGTGAATAACCAGATCTTAGCGAAAGAGAGATAGCCTGTCTTAAGGTTTTTCCTTTTTCAATCCAAACCATGTCAGTTCGAGGCACCATAACTTCTCTAGCAACAGTGTCTCCTAATTCAAAAACAGAGTGAATCATTTGACGTTCTTCATCTTCAATCACATCTGCTTGTTCTGCTTGATCTACTAAATCCCTTAGATCTTCAGCAGTGGCAAAAGGTCCTTCTTTAAAACCTTTTCCTGGCGTAAGTGCATTTCCTATTGCTACTAGTAATTGTGCAACGGGCCAAATCACTGGTTTAATAGCTAGTGAAATTGGTGCTGCCAAAATAGAAATTTGATCTGATTTTTGTTTACCAAGAGTTTCAGGGGCAACACCCAAAACAATAAATCCAAGAAGTGAAACAACAACAATAGCCATGATTAATGCCGAATTAACATTTAAATTAGATTTCAAAAATACGAAAGTAAGTAAAACTCCTCCAGTTGAAGTAAGCGCAAGTGCAACTAATTGCAACACAGCAACATGCTTAGCTTTCTCAGCAATAACTTTTTGAAGTTTTTCAACACCTCTGGTTTCTTCTTTTCTAAGTTGCTCGACTCTTGATTCAGAAACTTTTAAAATAGCGGTTCTTCCTGCAATAAAAAATGCAGCCAGAACTTCAACAAGAATTGCCAGGGAAATAAATAGGGTTAAATTAGTCAACGTTTTTTCACGATCCTCAAGGAATTCATAATACCCTGCTCCTTTTTCTGCATAATGCCCCGCTGACCTGAAGCCTGGTGATCTTGGCCTAGCAGGTGCAAAATTGCGTGGGCCAACAAAAACACTAAATGTTTAGCTGGAGGAATAGATTGTTTGATTGCATCTTTATATGCAATAGAAGGACAGATAATGATATCGCCCAACATTGATTGTTTTTTTAAACTTTTTTTATTGGATAGTAAAACATCATCCATGGGAAAACTCATTACATCAGTAGGTCCTGGTTCTTTCATCCATTTTAGATGCTGACTAGCCATTTCGTTTTCTTCAACAAACAAAATTGAAACATATGACTCTTTATTTACGCCCAAATATTTAAGCATTTGCCCAACATAATTCTTAACATTTTTTTCATCAATAGAAAAAGAACTTAAATTCTCAATATCAATCATTCAGTTATTTAGCCTCAAGGTTTTTCTTTTTTTGCATCCCAGAATTCGTATGCTTCAACTATCCGACTGACTAATTTATGTCGAACAACATCTTTAGAATTTAATTGAATAAATGCCAAATCCTCAACTTGATTTAGAATTTCCTGAACTACTTTAAGGCCAGATTTAGTTCCACTTGGTAAATCTATTTGAGTCACATCTCCTGTAACTACCATTCTTGAGCCAAAACCTAATCTAGTTAAAAACATTTTCATTTGCTCTGGGGATGTATTTTGAGCTTCATCCAGAATTATAAAAGAGTCATTCAAAGTTCGACCACGCATGTAAGCCAATGGTGCAACTTCAATGGATCCATTTGTCATCAGTTTAGGAATTTTTTCAGGATCAATCATTTCCTGTAAAGCGTCGTAGAGGGGTCTTAAATATGGGTCAATTTTTTCAGATAATGTTCCAGGTAAGAACCCAAGATGTTCACCAGCTTCAACTGCAGGACGTGTCAGAACAATTCGGTTAACTTGTTTTGCTTGTAATGCCTGAACTGCTTTAGCAACTGCTAAATATGTTTTCCCCGAACCGGCTGGACCGATTCCAAAAACTACAGTGTGTTTATCAATAGCATCCACATAAGCTTTTTGATTTATAGTTTTAGGTCTAATCGATTTTCCTCGAGATGTAAGAATATCTGCAGTAAGCAGAGAACTTGGTTTTATATCACTTTCACTTCTAAGCATTCCAACGGTTCTCTCCACTGTTTCAACACTTAATGCTTGACCAGTTCTTAAAACTGTTATTAACTCAGAAAATAATTGATTAGCTAATTTGACTTCATCTGCGGGACCAGAAAGATTAATTTCGTTTCCTCTGACATGTAAATTGATCCGAGGAAAACTATTTTCAATGGTTCTTAAATATTCGTCACTGCTGCCAACTAGTGCTGGCATTGATAAGGATGGGGGCACAACAATTCTGGATTGGAAGTCGCTACTCACACTTGTCATCGTCTATTAATAGTATTCAGTTACTAATTTTTGTCTAATTAGCCTGGTGGCCAAGTGAGGCTTCGCCCACCCAGGACATGAGCGTGCACATGTTGCACTGATTGACCTGCATCCGGTCCAGTATTTAAAACAACTCGAAATCCTTTTTCAAGATTTTCAGATTGAGCAACTTTTGACACCATTTCCATCAGACCTGCCGTTAAATCTAAGTCTTGAAAACTGAGTTCTGTAATGTCCTCAAAATGCTTTTTTGGAATTACTAATATATGAATAGGTGCTTTTGGGTCTATGTCTTTGAAAGCTAAATAATTTTCACTCTCAAGAACCAAATCGCAAGGTATTTCCTTTTTAACAATTTTGCAGAATAAGCAATCACTCATCTTATTACTTTATCCATCTTGTTTTAGAAAGTAAAATTGCTGCAGCAATTCCACCAGCAGTAGATGTTCTTAAAATAGTTTCCCCCAACGTTGCACTCTGTGCACCGGCTGAGGTAAAAAGTTCTATTTCTGAGTCATCCACTCCTCCCTCAGGTCCGATTATAAGTAAAACACTTTCATCAATTTCCTCAATTAAATCATTAAACAGAATCTTTGAGTCTGGGTCTAACAAAATAACTTTTGAATAATTCTTGAATACATTGATTAACTCTTTGCTATTAACACATTCTAAAATTTCGGGAAAGAACGCCCTTCTTGATTGCTTCGATGATTCTCTAGTAATCTGTTTCCACTTTTCTATTCCCTTATGTGATTTTGTATCCCATTTAACAATGCATCTATTTGCTTGCCAAGGAATAATTTCATCAACTCCAACTTCAGTCAACGATTCAATTGCAAGATCAGATCTTTCACCTTTTGCTAAAGCTTGTGCAACACACACAACTGGTTTTTGTGGTGCCCTGGTCTTTTTATTAATAACTTTTACAGTTAATTGCTCTCCAGGACCAAGGTTTAAAACTTCAACTTCGCCTACTTGGCCTATTCCATCGGTTACAAATAAAATCTCTTTTTCCCTAACCCTTCTAACCCGTAGAGCATGATGGGCCTCAGTTCCTGAAATATTAAAAACAGGTGAGTCTAAATCAGCTGATGTGACTAAAAAATAGGCTGGTTCCATATTTATGGACGAGTAAACGCGTCTCTTAATTTACTAAATAAACCTGAATCATTAAGTTTTTCTGGCTCAACCACTAATGAGTCTTCTTTACGCAATTCTGAAAATTTCTTAAGTATGCCCTTTTGCTCATCGTTTAACCCAGTAGGAGTTTGCACCACTATTTCTATGTGTAAATCACCGCGGCCCTCTCTTCTTAAGTGAGGCATTCCTCTACCTCGTAATGAAATTACGGTGCCAGATTGGGTTCCTGCTTTTACTAATATTTGCTCGGTAGCATCTAAAGTTTTAAACTCAAAAGAAGTTCCCAGGGAGGCAGCACTCATTGGAATTGTGACAACACTTTGTAAATCATCTCCTGAGCGATGAAATGATTTATGTTGTTTGACCACTATTTCTAAATACAAATCACCTGCATCTCCACCACCTGGTCCAACTTCCCCTCGTCCAACAAGTTGCACTCTTGTTCCAGTATCAACTCCAGGTGGAATTTGTGCATTTAAAGTTGCTCGTGTTCTAACTCTTCCTTCACCAGAACATTCAGCACATGGACTTGGTAATACGGTTCCAAAACCAGAACATTGCGGACATGGGCGGCTAGAAACTACTTGACCAAGTAATGATCTTTGTACAGCTTGAACATCTCCTCGACCTCTACACATTGAACACATACTTGGAGAAGTTCCCGGAGCACAACATGATCCATTACAAATGTTACAAACTACAGCTGTTTCAACTGTTAAATCTTTATTTATTCCTGTTAGTGCATCTAAGAGCTCTATATCTAATCTGATTAGTGCATCTTGACCTCTTCGTGTTCTAGATCTTGGTCCTCTTTGTTGTGTTGACCCAAAGAATGCATCAACAAAGTCACCTAAACCACCAAAACCAAATCCACCAGCAGAAGGACCGTTTCCAGAAAAACCCAAATCATACATTCTTCTCTTTTGATCATCACTTAGAGTTTCGTATGCTGTTGTTACTTCTTTAAACTTTTCTGAAGCTGCCGGATCTGGATTTAAATCAGGATGTAATTCTCGCGCGAGTTTTCGATAAGCTTTCTTAATTTCGTCAGAGCTAGCTTCGCTATCAACACCTAAAACATCATAAAAATCGTTTGCCATTAGCTATTTCCTAAAATTCGACCAAGATATCTTGCAACAGCTCCTACAGCAGCCATTGTTCCTGGGTAATCCATACGCGTTGGTCCAACTATTCCTAATTTTGAAAGTGAATCACCACTGCTATAGCCAGATGCGACTATGGAAGCAGAATGTAAATTAGAGGCTTTATTCTCATGCCCAATTCGAACAAAAATATCATCAGTACTAGCCATTTCACCTAAGAGCTTAAGCACCACAACATTTTCTTCAATCTCATCCAAAACTGGAAGTAGATTTTTACTAAATGAAGAATCTAAGCGAGCTAAATTACCTGCACCACCAAGCATTACTTTTTGATCAGAGGATTCCTTAGCTAAAAACTTTAATTTATCAATAATTTGTTCAAAACTACTTATTTCTGAGAGATCAACTATTTTTGAAAGATTTGAAGTTAAGGATGCGACATCTGAAAACTTTTTATCCGTTAAAGTTAATTTTAATTTTGATCTTAAAGTATCCAGGGTAAAGACAGAAATTGGTTTAGATAGTTCTACAGTTGCTTGCTCTAGTCGACCAGAATTCGCAACCAAAACAATCATAATTCTAGAATCAGTCACTGATATTAGATCAATATGTTTAACAACTGAATTAGATAAAATTGGATATTGCACAACTGATACTTGACCTGTTAGTTGGGCTAGAAGCTTTACAGTTTTTTGCATGACATCGTCTAAGTCAACTGCCCCTTGTAAAACTTGGGTGATGGCTTTACTTTCTGCGGTGGAAAGTGGTCTTACTTCATTTAATCTGTCAACAAAAGTTCTATAACCCTTGTCAGTTGGAATTCTTCCTGCGCTGGTGTGAGGTTGAACAATGTAGCCTTCCTCTTCCAAAACTGCCATTTCATTTCTGACAGTGGCAGGTGAAACTTTTAAGCGATGGCGCTCTACCAAACTTTTTGAGCCTATAGGTTCTTGCGTTGCTACATAGTCTTCAATGATTGCTTTTAGAACAGCAAATTTTCTCTCATCCACTTTGGCAATCACCACTTCTACATATCTTTAGCACTCAAGACTTCTAAGTGCTAGATTACTTGTTCTTCACAATTTCTGCTAATTGAACTCTTAAATTATGCTGAAAATACTTCTTGCCAATCCAGATATTTACTCGCTTAAGTGCCTAAAAACAACATCAGCCAATAATCTGCCCTTTAGTGTCAAAACGATATTTTCGGATTCTTCATATATAAGGCCCTGCTCAATCAAACTATTTCTCGCAGAGCTTTTAACCTCTTTAGACTTAATTCCTGTTCGCAATCTGCTTAGAAGCATTAACTTTTCGTCTTTAATTTGACGTTCTGAAAGTACTTCACGTGCCAGGGCAGGACTTTGATTTCGAGTTAATTTCTCACGCCAATTTTTTGGAAGTTTTTCATTCCACCAACGCACTCCATTTATATGTGAATGGGCACCAGGTCCAATTCCCCACCAATTATTTCCACGCCAATAATTTAAGTTATGTTGACACTGCATTTCAGATCTAGACCAATTGGAAATTTCATACCATTCATATTTGCGGCTTGAAAAAATTTGTTCAGCAAGACTGTATTTATCTGCTGCATCGTCATCACTTACATTACTTATTTCATCGCGGTTTAATTGAGCACCCATTTTAGTTCCAGGTTCGATCACAAGTGAATAGGCAGAAATATGTGGGGGTTCTAATGCGAGAGCGTCATTTAAAGTTTTGTCCCAGTCTTCTAAACTTTCTCCGGGAGTACCATAAATTAGGTCTAAACTATAGTTAATAAATCCAGCATCTCTTAGAATTTTTACAGAGTTTAAAACATTCTCTGGATTATGAGTTCTATCAAGAGTTTGCAGCACATTCTTTGTGGAACTTTGCATTCCAATTGAAATTCGATTAATACCTGAAGCTAACCAATAATCAGATTTCTCTTGGGTAATTGTGTCAGGATTTGCCTCTAGAGTTATTTCAATCTTAGGTTTTAAAGAATATCTCCTTGAAACATTTTCTAGAAATTCATTTATCACTTCAGGTTCGAGCAAAGATGGCGTTCCTCCACCAAAAAAAATAGTATCAATGACCAGATCTTGCTTAGTGACTTTTTTGATTAAATCTAGTTCTTTGATCGCAGAAGTTAACCAGCTTTGTATTTGGTCGTCCTTATCTAATTCTGATGGAACATAAGTATTAAAATCGCAATATCCACATCGTTTTGCGCAGTAAGGCACATGAACATAAAGAGAAAATGGTTTACTTTTTAAATCACTCTTATTAGGTAATTCTCCATCAATCGGTGCTGGATCACCCTCAGGTAATGCCGCCATTTAATCCTTTTTATTTAAATACGTATTAATCATTTTCAAATGCTAGATTACTTGTCTTTGGAAGCTGAGTCGGCATTTGTTTGCAAAGCGGCCACAAAAGCTTCCTGTGGAACTTCGACTCTTCCAACCATCTTCATTCGCTTCTTACCTTCTTTTTGCTTTTCTAATAATTTTCTCTTTCGACTTATGTCTCCTCCATAGCATTTTGCAAGCACGTCTTTTCTAATTGCTCTAATTGTTTCCCTGGCAATAATTCTCGCCCCAATGGCTGCTTGAATCGGAACTTCAAATTGTTGACGTGGAATCAATTCTTTTAGTCTTCCCGTCATTTCTACTCCATATGCATAAGCTTTATCTTTATGAACAATAGAAGAAAATGCGTCCACTGGATCGCCATGAAGTAAAATGTCTACTTTAACTAATTCGGCTACTTGTTCTCCGGAAGGCTCATAATCAAAAGATGCATAACCTCTAGTTTTTGATTTGAGCTGATCAAAGAAATCAAAAACAATTTCAGCAAGAGGTAGGGTGTATCGAATTTCTACCCGATCCTCAGATAAATAATCCATATTGTGCATTTGTCCGCGACGATCTTGAGCAAGTTCCATAACTGGACCTATGTAGTCACTTGGTGTAAGAATTGTTGCCTTCACCACAGGTTCATATATTTCTGTGATTTTTCCACTGGGAAATTCACTTGGATTTGTTATTGAAATCTCTTGACCATCTTCCAGTAATATTCGATAACCAACACTGGGAGCAGTTGAAATAAGACTTAAATTAAATTCTCGATCTAATCTTTCTCTCACAATTTCTAAATGAAGTAAACCTAAAAATCCACATCGATAACCAAAACCAAGTGCCACAGAAGATTCTGGTTCATAAACTAGTGCGGCATCATTTAGTTGTAATTTATCTAGAGCATCTCTTAGTAGTGGATAATCACTGCCATCAATTGGAAAAAGTCCTGCGAAAACCATTGGCTTAGGATCCCTAAATCCAGCTAAAGCTTGGGTAGCAGGCTTGATCGAATCTGTGATGGTGTCACCCACCCTTGATTGGCGCACATCTTTTACACCAGTTATTAAATATCCAACTTCCCCAACACCTAAACCTTTAGTTGATTTTGGTTCCGGTGAAATAACTCCGATATCTAATAGTTCATGAGTTGCACCAGAGGACATCATTTTAATTTTTTCGCGGGGAGTTAGTTTGCCATCGATAACTCTGACGTAAGTTACTACTCCACGATAGGTGTCGTAAACAGAATCAAAAATCATGGCTCGCGCTGGAGCCTTTGGATCTCCTATAGGTGCTGGAACTTCAACTACCACTAAATCAAGTAATTCTTTTACTCCTTCTCCTGTTTTTGCACTCACACGCAAAACGTCACTTGGTTTACAACCAACAATGTTTGCTAACTCAGCTGCATATTTATCTGGTTGAGCTGCAGGCAAATCAATTTTATTCAATACAGGAATTATTTTCATATCATTTTCTAGTGCAAGATAAAGATTTGCTAAAGTTTGCGCCTCTATTCCCTGCGCTGCATCAACTAATAGAATTGTTCCTTCGCAGGCCTCTAAAGAGCGACTAACTTCATAGGTGAAATCAACGTGACCTGGTGTATCAATTAAATTAAGAATGTAATTTTTATTATCTAATCCAACCCAAGGCAATCTCACTGCTTGAGATTTAATTGTTATTCCTCTTTCACGTTCAATATCCATTCGATCTAAATATTGAGCACGCATATTTCTTTCTTCAACAACCCCGGTAATTTGTAACATGCGGTCGGCAAGTGTTGATTTTCCATGATCAATATGAGCGATGACGCAAAAATTTCTAATTAATTCAGGCGGAGTTGTGCCAGCCGGATTTATCTCAATGGTCACGATGATCCTGGTGGTCTTTCCTCTTATTAACGGAGCATGCTTAAGGGTGCTCTCCCCTTGCATTACAGTCACACGCTACCCTTGAGAGGCTGTGGTGTGCACATGTGCCTCACACAGAATCTAAAAAAGGAAATGAGTTTTTAACTGTGGCCAATATAAAGTCGCAAATTAAGCGCATCGGACAAAACAATGCTGCGCGCGATCGTAACAAAGGTGTTCGTTCATCTATCAAGACTGCAATTCGTCATTTTAATGAGGCTTTAGAAAAAGGCGATGCTAGTGCATCCAAACTTGCGAAAGAAGTGGGCAAGCAATTAGATAAAGCTGCATCAAAAGGCGTGCTACATAAAAATCAAGCCGCAAATCGCAAATCTGCTATTGCAAAGAAATTAGCAAAAAAGAAGTAATTACTATTTAGCTGAAGCACCGATTTTTTGAATTGTGCTCTCAAGTAAAAATCTTTTCTGATTAATATCTAAGTAAACTCCCTCATAGCCTGCTCTCATAAAGGCATCTACTCTGGCTAATTCAACAACAGCGTTCGCTAAAGAAGTAGGTGTCCAATTTTTCAATTGCGGCCTAAGGTATTTAACTTGCTTTGGGTCAATTCCAAGTTCTTGTGCAACTTGAAAATCTGAAGCACTTGAAGGTAGGGCAGCTAATTTAACAAGTTTTCGAAGCGAGCTTGCCAGAATTGAGACGATCAGAACACCTGAATTACTATCTTGTTCTAATAAATCGTTTAAATTTTTTAAAGCCTCTCTTGTTTCACCATTCCATAGGGCATTAGAGATATCAAATACTTTAACTGCAGCATTTCCTTGATAGTACTTTTTAACTGATTCAAAAGTTATGACTTCATCTACCACGTCAAAACAGATTTGACTTATCGCACTTGACAATACTTCTAATTCCTCACCTATAGAATCTCGAAGTGCAACTAATGCATCTTCCTCTACAACTTTTTTATGTTTCTTAAATTCTGACCTCATGAAAGATAGGTATTGCTCTGGAAATTTAATTGATTCACACTTTACTTCAATTGCATTTTGCTTCAGTAAAGCTTTTAAGATTCCTGTTCCCCCAGCACCACCTCTATGGACTACAACTAAAAAATTATCTTCAGACAAATTATCTTTTAAATTCTTCAAAATCTCAACGAACTTTTCATCTAGTTTATCCTCGGCAACATTTATGTTATCGATTATTACTAGATTCGAATTACCAAAAAGATTAGGTGACATAGCATCAATAAATTGGGTTAGTGCATCTTCAGATCTTGCGTCTATTTCTCTTTTTTCAATTTCTGAATTTTCTTTTCTTAAGCTATTCCATATTTTTTCAATGGCTCGACCAACTAATAAATCTGTGTTTCCAGTTATGAGTGTTAATTTGGGTAGGTTTGTCATAAGTCTTCAAAACTAACACTAGTCTTGGGTGCTGACTTGGATCGAATCGTCGTCACTTACTTTAATCGCAATTGAACCAACTACATCAGTAGTTAACACTTTCATACCTGAATCCTGGTACAAATCTATTGCTTGACTTGATGGATGTCCGTAAGAGTTTTCTTTACCTGCACTGACAAGCGCCAGTCTTGCCCCTGTCCAATAGGGAAATTCTCTATCCTGAAATTTCGAACCATGGTGAGGAACTTTAACAATATCTACTGGAGGGATTTTCCAAAGATTTCTAATAGCTTCTTGTGCTGGGGGTTCAATATCTCCTGTTAACAAAAAAGATGCATTTTTTATTGCTATTAAGTTAACGACACTTGAATTGTTTGGAATTGATCCAACCATGATTTTTTCATTATTTGGCCACAGACATTGAATATTTATATCTCCAATACTAATTAGTTCACCAGCTTTCATGTGCTGGATCTTAAAACTGCCTAATATTTCTTTTACTTTTTTAACTTCATAAATTGGATCCTCAACCCAAGTTGCATAAATTTTATCTATCTTGTAGCGATTGTTCACTAGTTCTAATCCTTCAACATGATCAGCATGAAAATGAGATAGAATTAAAACATCAATTTTCTCAATTTTTAGTTGTTTAAGACACGAAGTCATTATTTTGCCATCTGGACCAACATCTACCACCACAGTGTTTCCTTTGTTATCCCTTATGACTACTCCATCACCTTGACCCACGTCACACATCACAAATTGCCAATCAGTTATGGGCCATGTTTTGGAATCTTTATTCTTCAAAAACAAAAAACAGATGACTATAATTATGAGAATTATTCCTAATTCAAAAGTATTTAAAATACTAAATCTTTTATTTGCAAATATCAGTAAATAAACTAGGCCTAAAAAGATATTAACTAAAATGAAGCCCAAGATACCCTTAGGAACAGTAATGATGCTTATATTTTGAGCAGCAAAATAGTGAGCTATAAAGCCAATCCAATTAGCAAAAATTGATGCTAGTAAAGCAAAAAGATATGCGATTGGTGAAAAAATATTAGAGAAAAATAGAGCAAGGTAGCCAAGGACTGTAACAAACGGGATAACTGGCGCTGCGAGAATATTTGCGGGGACACTCATGAGAGTAATCTGACCGCTAAATCCTGCAACTAGTGCCGCAGTTGAAACTTGTGCCGATAATGCAACCGCTAAAAGTATCGACAAAGTATTTGGGATCCTGGGAATTTTTAGTGATATCCAATCTGCAAATCTCTTAGTAAAAAGTAACAAACCCGCAGTAGCAAATACCGACAAACTAAAACCCCACGATTTTGCCAAAAAAGGATCTAATAAAAGTGATACACAAATTGTCAATGATAGGGCAGAAAGCCCGTGTCTTCTCGTTCCGTTAAAAAGTCCTAAAAGAGAAATAGCCCCCATAAAAGATGCTCGCACCACACTTGGTTCAGTTCTTACTAAGAACGCAAAAAATATTAAAGAAATTAAACCAATTAAAATCTGTTTTTTTAAGTTAAACTTTAATTTTTGACTAAACCAAATTATGGCAAGAAGAAGAATTGCAATATTTCCTCCACTAACAGCAGTTAAATGGGTAAGGCCACTATTTCTCATATCTTGCTTTAAAGAATCTGACTGATTTCGAACATCACCAAGAATCAAACCGGGAAGTAATTGTTGTGCATCTCCACTTAGTTTATTTGTTTGACTTAAGAAATTGTCTCTAATTCGATTTATTGTTCTATTCAAATAGCTTGAAGATTCTAATATCTTATAATTTTCAACATCTAAAGTGTATGCAATATTACCAAAATCATATTTCTTTAATTTACCTTTTACTATAAGTCTAGATCCAAATTCAATACCTGAATCAATTTTTGAAAACTCTAACTGAACTTGGGACTTAAAATCATATCCCTTCGCATTATTAATTAAATCTTCTTCAATTCTTATAGTTTTAGCTCTGAAGACAAACTTATCTTCTTCTCTGTATATTCCAATGTTTCTAGATCTATTTTTAGCCATATCGGAAGTAATTTTTACTTCTATATTTACAGGTATTCCAGGAGCAATTACATCAATCGATTTATTTGACATTCTAGATTGGGTAGAGATTATTGCCACAAAAACAACAAAATAGAACAACAGAAATCTAGTAGAAAACTTGCGCAAGGATGAAACGATGAACAACACAGTTGTAGAACAAACAACTAATATTGTTATTTTATTACTAAACGTTAAAAGAGTACTAATCCAGATAATTATTGCTGCAGGTAAGAATCTAGCGTCAATATCTAGACGCATGTTTTTACACTTATTGTTGAAAACTTCGACTTTCCAATTCCCCCTACTTCACTTAGTTGCTCAACAGATTTGAAATTTCCATTTGCTTCACGCCAGTCAATAATTCTTTGAGCAAGTACTGGACCAACCCCAGGTAGAGTATCTAATTGACTCAATTGAGCAGTATTCAAATTTATACAACCACTTGATTTATTGGAGTTCTTTACTTTTGAGTTATTCGTGTTTGGATTATATTTACTGAAATCAACGTGTTCACCATCTGCTAAAAGTCGAGCTAAATTGTTTTCTCCTATCTGTCCATTTTTAGTAAGTCCTCCAGCTTGATTAAGTGCATCGATAACCCTTGATCCACTTGGTAATTTATAGACTCCAGCTTTAGCAACATCACCTGAAACATATACAACGACTTCTGAAACAGCTACCTCTTGCTGATTAGGGGTTTCAACTGATTCTGTGGCATCAATTGTCAAGGTTATATTCTCATCCCCAATGATTCTTGAGTCCCACCAAACTAAACCCGACAGAAAGATAAAAAATATTAAGATTATAGAGATAGTTCGTATATTTTTCTGTGTTAATTCAAAACGCCATCTTTGAGTTATCTCATTACGATTTTTAGTACTTGGTTTTAATTTTCTTTTTGCAATTTTAAGTATTTCTTGTGTTACTAGTCTTTCATTATTTCTATCATAATTTTCAGGCATCTAACCATTATTAAATAAAGTGGCAAAAGACTAAGAAGAAAGAATTATTTTGTGGAAAAGTACTGCCTGTGGATTACTCTGGAACTATATTTACTAATTTTGGTGCTCGAACAATGACTGTTCTAACTCCCTTACCATCAAGGGTTTTAATAACATTTGGTGATTCCAGGGCAAGTTTCTCTAATTCTTGTGCCGAAATATCTGGAGATACATCAAGTCTTGCTCTTAGTTTTCCTGAAACCTGTACAACGCAAACCACTGATTCTCGAACTAATAATTTCGGATCAACTTCTGGCCAACCTGCTTTTGAAACAAGTTGTGGGTGTCCTAAAATCTGCCACATTTCTTCAGCAGTATAGGGAGCAAATAAGGACAAAATAACTGTGATTGCCTCCACTGATTCTCGTACTGCTGGATCTTGAGGACCACATCCGGAATTAATTGCTTTTCGTGTCACATTTACTAATTCCATAGTTCTAGCTATTGCCACGTTGAACCTAAATGATTCAATCAAAGTTGTAACTTCATCAATTGTTCTGTGTGTTGTTTGTCTAAGACTTAAATCACCTTTTGAAATATCAGCATCAACTTCTGATTTAACATCTTTGGCTAGTCGCCAAGCTCTGGCTAGGAATTTTTTAGATCCACTCGGTGAGACTTCTGCCCAATCAATATCGTCTTCAGGAGGCCCTGCAAAAACCATTGTTAAGCGAACAGCGTCAACACCAAACTCTGCAATTTGTTCTCCTAAATCAACCATGTTGCCCTTTGATTTACTCATGGCAGCACCATCAAGAATTACTTGACCCTGATTAAGAAGTGCTGTGAAAGGTTCATTGAAATCTACTAATCCCAAATCATTTAATACTTTTGTAAAAAATCTTGAGTAAAGCAAATGCAAAATAGCATGCTCTACTCCACCCACATATTGCTCAACAGGAAGCCATCTTTTTAATAAAGCTGGATCAAAAGCTTTTGAGTTATCGTGAGCTGATGGATAACGTAAGTAATACCAGGATGAATCAACAAATGTATCCATCGTATCTGTGTCTCGTTGAGCACTCTTCCCACACTTTGGACAATTTGTATTAACCCAAGTTGTTGCTGCTGCCAAAGGAGAAGTACCTTTTGGAGCTAGTTGTTCTCCAACTAATTCAGGTAAGCGCACTGGAAGATCAGATTCTGGAACTGCTACTTCTCCACAATCCTGGCAATGAATTATTGGTATTGGTGCTCCCCAATAACGTTGGCGAGAAATTAGCCAGTCTCTTAAACGAAAATTAACGGCACCTTTTCCTTGCTTACTTTTCTCTAAAATTTCATTAATTTTCTTAATGGCACTTTGCTTATCAAGCCCATCTAATGGTCCAGAATTAATAAGTGTTCCATCTCCAGGTGTTGCTATACCTGAAATACTTGGATCTTCTCCTTCTGTTTTAACAACGACTTGAATTGGTAATTTGAACGTCTTAGCAAAATCTAAATCTCTCTGATCGTGGGCGGGAACAGCCATAATTGCACCAGTTCCATAATCAGCCAAAACATAATCTGATGCCCAAACTGGAATCTTTTGACCATTAACTGGATTTATTGCAAATCGATCTAAAAATAATCCAGTCTTAGGTCTATCTGTTGCAAGTCTTTCAATGTCAGTAGATTTCCTGACTTCTTCAACGTATTTATCTAATTCTGCTTTTTTCTCTTTCGTAACTAGCTCTTGAGCAAGTTTTGAATCTGCTGCTACCACAAAAAATGTTGCCCCAAATAAAGTATCAGGTCTAGTTGTAAAAACAGTAACCATTTTTTCTATTTCATCAATCTTGAAGTCAACATAGGCACCTTCAGACTTACCAATCCAATTTCTTTGCATGGTTAAAACTCGTTCTGGCCATTTACCTTCAATTTGAGACATATCATCAAGTAATCTCTGAGCATAATCAGTAATTTTGAAATACCACTGCGTTAATTCACGTTTTGTGACAACTGAACTACATCTTTCACATTCCCCTGCCACAACTTGTTCATTAGCTAAAACTGTTTGACAAGAAGGACACCAGTTAACATTGCTTGCTTTTCTGTAAGCTAAACCTTTATTAAAAAATTGTAAAAATAACCATTGTGTCCATTTGTAATATTCAGGATCTGATGTGTGGAGTCTGTGCTGCCAATCAAATGAAATTGCATAACGTTTAAATGATTCTGCTTGGGTTTCAATATTTGTATAAGTCCATTTAGCAGGATTTTCACCACGCTTAATAGCAGCATTTTCAGCCGGCAGACCAAACGAATCCCAACCAACTGGATGGAAAACGTTATATCCTTTTTGAAAGTAATATCTTGAAACAACATCACCAATTGCAAAAGCTTCAGCATGACCCATGTGTAAATCACCAGAGGGATATGAAAACATATCTAAAACATAAATTCGCGGACGATCATCATCTGGATCATTGGAAACATTAAATGGTTGTTTCTTCTCCCAAATTGGCAACCACTTTGCTTGCACAGCCTCAATGTCCAAGGTTGAATTTGACTCTTGGTTTATATCTGGGTTACTCACGAGGTAAAACTTACCGATTAGTCCTCACGAATTGCGAACTGGTGTCAATATTCTCCTTAGAATCCCCATCAACCCAAACATCACAAATTTCTTTAGTCTGATACTTCAAGAAATGTTTCGTTTCAAGTATTTGCCACTTTCTCATCTCTGCTTCGATTTGGTCACCATCTCTATTTAATACGCGCAAGAGACCAACTTCTGGCTTGGTTTGAACCCATATTTTTAAGGCACAATATTGAATAACTGGATCAATAACTGACCCGACTCCTTCGATTATCAAATATTTTGGATTTTCTATTCTCACTCTCTGATTTCTTTTCATCAAATTCCAGTCAAACTTATAAAATTCAATTGGTTGTTTACTTATCAAAGGTGAAATAATCCACTTAGTTAAGTTATTAGTGGTATTTTCTGTTAAGGCCTGTTCCCATCCATCATAAATTTCATCCATATGAATTAGATGTGCTTTGTCTAACAATTTAGATAAAGATGTGGCCAGGGTGGTTTTACCAGAACCAGCTGGCCCATCAATGCAAATTAACTTTGTTTCTCTACAAGTAACACTTGATGAATCAATTTGATGGATCAATTCAGTTATTGGTGTAACTTGGGTCAAATGCTGTTTGCTTTCTCAAACCATTTTTTCCAACCAACAAGAGCAATAAAGGTAAATACTACATAAAGTAATGCAGTAAACCATAAATCTTGTCTGGCATAGTGAATAGTTGCAACCACATCAACAACAAACCAAATTGGCCAGGCTTCAAATTTTTGTCGAATCATCAAAATTTGTGCCACAATGCTTCCCAGTAAAATAAAAGAATCCAACCACGTTGCAGCAGCACCAATTCTTGCTAACGAAGGTGCCAAAATTATCCAGGATCCAAGTAATATCACTAACCAAAGCAATCGTTGTTTAGTTAGCAACTTTCCAGGTTTAGCTCCAGTTTTTCCCCACCCAAACCATCCCCAGATGCCACCTGCAACAAAAACTAACTGCAATGCTGCACTTGCAAATAGTTGGTATTGAATAAATAAATAACCATAAAGCAAAGAACTTAAAACCCACCAAGGCCAAGTAAATCTTTTCCCCGTAGTACCTAGCCAGACTCCAATTAGTCCTGTTATTACTGCTGATAATTCCAGAATTGTTACTTGATAATTCCAAGCTGTAAATAGAACAAACATATTAATCTTCTCCCTGTCTGGCATTACCCAAACGGTTAAACGGTCGGCGACTCTTGGTTGTCGCCCTCTCAGTCCAGAAAAACTCCGAACTCCCGGGGCTTACACTATATCACATTTTTTTTCTAGGGATTCTCTTTCCAATTCTAAAAAATATAGAAATAAGTGGAATTAATTTAAAAATAACGGCTGCACTTAAGTTATGCCGTGCCATATCGATTGGTTTAGATCCAAACCACCAATTTAAATAACTCCATATGATTGTAATAAATAGAATTGAAATAAATAATTTATATTCTTTTAAATATCCAAAATAATTAAATAAACATAAAGAAATTCCAAATAATAATATGAAAATTGCTAGTGCCAAATAAGCTTTCTCGGGTTCATCAGGCCAAAAATAACTTCGTTTTAGTATTGAACCTTCAAACCCAGCAAATTCTGAAGTTAAATCAGTCCCTTGGCTCCACCCACTCAACAGTGATTTTCTAAAGTTTAGTTCTTCAG
>SXGQ01237877.1_pt1 | contig 18960 bp, 17 predicted proteins | sample 3178371 | NCBI WGS metagenome assembly SXGQ01 (sample SAMN11356859, study PRJNA531348) | freshwater metagenome | isolation source: freshwater sample F1-20 | place: China: Fuxian Lake, Yuxi | collected 2017-12-25 | reverse complement strand
CCAACCGACGAATCGACCTGCGCCAGCAGCGTGGTGGGCAGTTGCACAAAAGGCACGCCGCGCATGAAACTGGCCGCGGCAAAGCCGGTCATGTCGCCGACCACCCCGCCACCAAGCGCAAACAGCACCGTCTTGCGGTCGCAAGCCTGGCCCAGCAGGGCGTCAAAAATCAGGTTCAGGGTTTGCCAGGTCTTGTGCTGCTCGCCATCGGGCAGCACCACCTCTTGAATTTGCCGGTACTTGCCCTGCAGCGCGCCGCGCAGGCCCTGCAGGTAGAGCGGGGCCACCGTTGCGTTGGTGACGATCAAGGCCTGGCTGGTCTCTGGCAGGTCGGCGTAGGTCTGCGGCTGAGCAATCAGGCCGCTGCCAATTAGGATCGGGTAACTGCGCTGCGCCAGGTCGATGCTGACAAGTTGGGCGGGTGCATGCTTCATGTCAGCGAGTTTAGGGGCTGCCGGGGCCTCGGGCGCAGCCCGGGCCGGCCCAGCTCAGGGGTTTTGGCCGGGCAACACCCCGAGCAACTCGAGCTGCATGATGATCATGTTGACCAAGGTGGCCACCGACGGACGACCGGTCTCGATCACAAAGTGCGCGGTTTGCCGGTACAGCGGGTCGCGTGCGGCGTACAAGTCACGCAGGCGCGTCAAGGGATCGGCGACTTGCAGCAGGGGCCGCTTACCATCGTGGCGCAGGCGGCGAAACAACTCGTCTGGGTCTGAACTGAGGTAGATGACATGCCCGCGTTCGTGCAAATGCTGCCGGTTGACCGCCCGCAGCACCGAGCCGCCGCCGGTCGACAGAACCAGTGCGGGTGTTTGGGTGAGCTCGTCGAGCACCGCGGACTCAATGTCTCTAAAGCGCTCCTCGCCCTGATGCTCAAAATACTCGCGAATCGAGCAGCCGATGCGCTGCTCAATGACCAGGTCAGAATCAGAAAAGGCCAGGCCCAGCCGACGCGACAATTGCCGCCCAACTGTGGATTTGCCCGAGCCAGGCAGGCCAACAAGACTGATCATGAAAGAATTATCACCGGCTAGGCTGGCATGGCCTGCGGGCCTGCCGCGGCGCTAACGCGAGAGTATTCGCTGCGCCAACACCTTGGGCGTGATGAAGACCAGCAGTTCCTGCTTGTTGGAAACGCGCGCGCGGCTCCTGAACAAATTGCCCACCAACGGCAGGTCGCCGAGCAGGGGCACTTTGGTCTCGGTGTCTGACTCGGTGAGCTCGAAGATACCGCCAATCACCACGGTGCCGCCGTTCTCCACCAGCACCTGGGTTTTGATGTGCTTGGTGTTGATGGCAAAGCCGGCCGCAGTGGACTGGCCGACACTGTCTTTGTTGACATCAAGGTCCAGGATGATGCTGCCCTCGGGGGTGATTTGTGGCGTGACCTCGAGCTTGAGGTTGGCCTTGCGAAAAGCGATTGAGGTCGCGCCACTGGCCGATGCCACTTGGTATGGCAGCTCGGTGCCCTGCTCGATCAGGGCCTTGATCTGGTCGGCGGTCACCACCCGCGGGCTCGATACCACCTTGCCCTTGCCATCGGCCTCCAGCGCCGAGAGCTCAAGGTTCAAGAAGCGGTTGGCGGCCACACCGAAAATCGACACCGCAAAGGTCGCCGCACTGTAGCCGCCCTGACCAAGCGCTGGCAGGTTGACAAAATTGCTGCTCAGGTCAACCACGCCCCCGGCGCCGCTGCTCGCCACGGCATTGCCATAACTGCTGCCAAAGGCCAGGCGGCTGTCACCGCCCAAGGGAAAACCGGCCTCGCCGCCGCGTGCCGAGCGCAGATCGCTGCCACCCAGACGCACGCCCAGCGATTTACCAAAAGCATCCGAAGCTTCGACGATGCGCGCCTCGATCAGCACCTGTCGCACCGGGATGTCGAGTTTGGCGATCAGCTGCTGCACCTGCTCGAGCCTGCTAGCCACATCGGTCACAAACAACTGGTTGGTGCGGGTTTCCCAAATGGCACTGCCGCGCGGGCTGAGCAGGCGTGAGGCGCCGGCCAAGGCGGGCGGGACTGAGCTTGTCGCATCCGCAGAGCCGCGGCCGGTGATTTGCGCTGCAAGCTCCGCCGCCTTGGCGTAATTGAGCTGGAAAGACTGGGTAGGCAGCGGCTCCAAGCCCTGCAAGGCAGCAGCGGCCTCAAGGTCGAGTTTTTCCCGGGCACCGATTTCCTCCCGGGGCGCGACCCACAGCACATTGCCAGTTTTGCGCATGGCCAGGCTCTTGGCTTGCAGGATGATGTCTAGCGCCTGGTCCCAGGGCACCTCTTGCAGGCGCAGGGTCACCGAGCCAGCAACAGCATCCGAGCTGATGATGTTGAACTTGGAAAAATCAGCAATCACCTGCAACAGGGCGCGCACATCGATGTTCTGAAAATTAAGCGATATTTTTTTGCCGCTGAAGGCCGCAGCGGCAGACCCCCGTGCGCCCTCGGCCCGCAGCGGTGCGACATCCAGCACAAACTGTCGCTCGGCCTGGTAGGCGGTGTGGGTCCAGGCGCCCTTGGCCTCCACGACCAGGCGCACCCGATCGCCCGCCTGGCTCAGGCTGACGGTTTGCACTGGGGTGGCAAAGTCAGTCACATCCATGCGCCGGCGTAAACCTTCGGGCAGTGAGGATTGCAAAAATTCGGCCACCAGGGTCTGCCCCTGCTGGCGCACATCAACCCCCACCTGGTCGTTGGCGAGAGCCACAATAATTCGCCCTGCCCCATCTGTGCCAAGCCGAAAGTCAAGGTCTCTCAGGGCCTCAAGGGTGCGACTGCCGGCCGGCGACAAAGGCGCAGCCGCCGCGAGCACCGTTCCCGCAGCGCCTACATCGCCGACAGCACCCACGGCACCTGCCGGCGGCAATAAAAGCACCACCAGCGAGCGCCCATTGAGGCGCAGGCTGTACCCAGTTGACTCCTGCAGGTTGAGCACCAGGCGCAGGCGCTCGCCCGACTGCACCAGGCTGGCTGATTTGAGCCGCCCCAAACGAAACTCGAAACTCGACCGGCCGGTCTGGTTGAGCATGCCCGGCAAGTCCAGCGCGATGCGCGCAGGCGACTGCAGCACAAAGCCAGTGGGCAGTTCGCTCAAGCCCTGCGCCAAGTCGAGCGTGACCATCTCCTGCCCGCCCTGCATGGCAGCGCTGAGCCCTTGTAGGCTGTTTTGTCCCAGCGCGGCCGTGGCCGAAAGAATGATCAGGGCGCTCAGCATGCCGCGCCCCACAGCGGCCATCGCCGCAAGCCCAAACCAGTTGCCTGTCATTTCGCTGTCTCCTGCAAGTGCAATGTCGCGGTACGTTCAACCCAGGCACCGCTGCCATCCTGAACCAGTTCTCGCAGCGTCACTGCGGACTCGCTGATACGCACCACCCGCCCGAAGTCTGGCCCCAGGTACTGGCCTGGGCGAACCTGGTAGAGCAGTTTGTCAACCCTGACCAGGGCCAGCGCCTGACCCGGCTCGGCCAGTGTGCCAACCAAAGCCATAACAGCCAGGGGCCAGGCTTCCAGCGGCTCTTTGCGGCGCCCAGGTTCTGGCAGCAGGCCAACACGCGGGCGCAGCAAACTCAGCGGCGCCGCCTTGGAGGCCTGGCCTAGCCGCTCTGGGCTGAAGGGGTCAGGCAAAGCTGCCGGTGCCGGCATTGGATCTGTCAAAGAGCTGGGCGCCAAGCTGGGCAACCCGGCTGCCGTGGCCTGACTCTTTTGTTGGCGCATCCAGGCCTGCAACTCCGGGTGTGCCGAGTCAGCGCAAGCCGCCAGCAGGGCAGCAAGCAGCAGTAGCACAGGGCCAGACAGCAGGGCGCGCAGGCGGCTCATTGGTTTGCCTTTTTATTGGCTGCAGCCTGCGCAGCCAACTCCTGCGGATCAAGACGCCGAAAGGTTTTGACCGTACCGTCCAGGCTCAGCAGACCCTCGCCCGACCCATGTCTTTGCAGGCTGATGTTGGCCAAGGTCACCAAGTGCGGCAGGGCCGCGACATCAGCCAAAAATCCGCCTATATCCTGATAGCGCCCGACAACCCGCACAGCCACCGGCAATTCGGCATAAAAATTTTGCGCCAAAGGCTTGCCCGGGCGCAACAGCTCAAATTGCAGGCTACGGCGCAAGCCGACCTGGTTGATGTCTGACAACAGGGCCTCCTGCTCGGCCTGGCCGGAGAGATTTTTTTCCAGTGCGGCAAGCGCTTGACCGAGTTGCTCGCGCTGGGTGCTCACTGCAGCCAAGCCCGCCGACCGCAGCAGTTTGCGCTGATAGTCCTGGCGCAAATCGCCCTCCCGGGACTGCTCGGCGGCCCACTGCTGCCAATAGCCCTGCAGCAAAACAATCCAAACCAGCGCCAGCACCAGGGCGATCACCACCACCAACAGCGCCAGCTGCGGCACCAGGGGCCAGGCCCAAGGCTTTCGCAGCTCAAGGCCGACACGCTGGGCCTGCAGGGCAGCACGCAGCCGCGCCAACGTGAAGTGGTGGGCAGGGCGGGGCAACATGGGTTTTGCGCTCAGGCGCCAGGCTCAAGGGACTTGCGCTGGGGCGCGGGCGAAGTTACAGCTTTTGGCCCGTTACCGCTGCCAGGTAGCGCTGGCTCCAGGCGCAGCCTAATGGTGAAATTCGCGCCCCGACTCGGTGCGCGCCCGGGCAGTTCCAGGTTGGCCGCCACAACCTCCACCAACTCGGCGCCGGAGAACCAGTCAGAGCCTGGGGCCAGTTGGCGTAGGAATTCAGACACCCGATCATTGGACAAGGCAAAGCCGCTCAGGTTGAGGGTTTTTCCATCCTGGCGCAGGCTGCTGATGACCAATCCCTCGGGCAGATGGCGCGGCAATTTCGTGAACAGCCGCAGCGCCAACAGGCGCTCGAGCTGCAGGGCTTGCAGCGCCTGCTCCCGCGCCTTCAGCAGACCTATCTCGGCCTGCAACACGGCCAGCGCTTTGATGCCTGCGTCAAAACCAGCGATGTCTGCTTCCAGCAGCTGGTTTTTTTCTTGTTGCACGCTAATTTGGCGCTGCAGCCCAACCAGGCCCAGCAGCGCCAACAGCAAGCCCAGGCCAGCGGCCAAACCCAGTTTGCGCCGGAAGCGCTCACGTTGGTGCTGCCGGGCCAAGGCCCGGTGCGGCAAAAAATTGAAGGCGATCATGGGCTGAAGCTGCGCAGTGCCAGGCCGCAGGCCGTGAGGTAAGCCAGCCCTGGGTGTTCGGGCTGGTCACTGCCCACAGAGGCTAGCTCGCAGCGGTCCATGCCCTCAAAGGGATTGGCCAGGGCACAGACCACGCCGGTCTGCGCGCGCACCGCTTCGATCAAACCGGGCAGGCCCGCCGCCCACCCGGCCAGCAGCACGCGGTCGACCTGCTTGTGCGCCGTGCTGTTCAAAAAGAACTGCAGCGCACGCGCGAGCTCGCCGGCCGCCTTTTCACAAAAATAAGCCAGCACGGTGTCCGGGTAGTCCTCGGGCAGGGCCTTGGCCCGGGCCCGGCGCTCAGCGGTTTGGGCTGACCAGCCGTACTGGGTCATGATGCCCTGGATCAACCCGCCGGCGCCAAAATCCTGGTCCCGCTCGTAATACAGTGTCTCGCCTTGGAACACTTGCAGGCTGGTGCTGCGGCTGTTGATCTCGAACAATGCCACCAGCAACTGCTCGCGCGCCGTGGCCGGGTTGGGCGTATGGTCGAGCAGGCGTGCAGCGGCACGGCGTGCCGCATGGGGCTGGATGTCCAGCACCGCCAGTGTCAACCCGGCGGCTTCAGCCAGACCCTGCAGGTCTTGCACCTGTTCCTTACGCGCCGCGGCCATCATCACCGCCTGCTGCTGGCCGGCTGTGGACTCGGACTCCAGCTGGCAAAAGTCGAGGCTGGCCTCGTCGAGCGGGAAGGGGATGTATTGGTTGGCCTCGGCTTGAACTTCGAGCTCAAGCTCAGCCTCGCTCAAGCCCCCGGGCAACTTGATCTGCCGGGTGATCACCGCCGACGCAGGCAGGGCCATGGCGACCTGCCGCAACTTGCTGCGGCTGCGCTGGAGCAGGCTGCGTAGGGCCTGCGCCACCGGGTCGAACTGCTCAACCTGGCCAGCATGCACCCAACCCGGCTCCAGTGGCTCTGTGGCACAACAACGCAGCTGCAGGCGGCCGCTGGCCAGGCGCCCGAGCTCGACCAGCCTGGCCTGGGATGTGCCGATGTCCAGCCCCAGCAAAGGCAGGGCTGCACGAGCGAATACCGATCCAAAAGACCACACGACTACCCCCTTAGACTCGCCACTTGGGCGCGTATCTCAATCGCATGCTCATCGGCACGTTCGGTACCATGCTAGCAGCAAGGCCGACCCGTTACAGCCAATCGGCCACAATTTTTTTATGGTCTGGGTCAGGCGGCGCTACTGCCTGCGAGCCTCTTGCCCAGGCCTTTTTATAATGCGCAGACCGCCTCGAAAAGTAATTTATGCCCCCTAAAAAGCCGATTGCAGAAGCGCCAGAAATACCCTTATCGGGCGCCTGGCTGGGTCGCTGGGTGCTGCGTGTTGCCCTGTGGAGCCTGGGGCTTGCTGCAGCCGGCGTACTGTCGGTTTTGGTGCTGGTGGCAGTGGCCTTGTCGGTGGCCTATCCAAACCTGCCAGACATCTCCGAGCTGTCCGACTACAGGCCCAAGCTGCCGCTGCGGGTGTTCTCGCTTGAAGGCTCTTTGATTGGCGAATTTGGTGAGGAGCGGCGCCAGCTCACGCCCATTGCGCAAATCCCTAAAGTCATGACCGACGCCGTGCTGGCCATCGAAGATGCGCGTTTTTATGAGCACGGCGGCATCGATTACAAAGGTGTTCTGCGGGCTGCCCTTGCCAACCTGGGACGGGTCAAAAGCCAGGGCGCTTCGACCATCACCATGCAGGTCGCGCGCAATGTTTACCTGTCTTCCGAGAAAACCTACACGCGCAAAATTTACGAAATTTTGCTGACCTTCAAGCTCGAGCATCTGCTGAGCAAGGACCAAATCCTTGAGATTTATATGAACCAGATTTTTCTGGGTAACCGCGCCTACGGGTTTGCCTCGGCCGCGGAGGCCTACTTTGGCAAAGACCTCAAGAGCCTGAGCATTGCCGAGGCCGCCATGTTGGCAGGCCTGCCCAAGGCGCCCTCGGCCTACAACCCGATTGCCAACCCGAAACGGGCCCGCTCGCGTCAGTTGTACATCATTGAGCGCATGCTGGAAAACGGTTTCATCAATGCGGCGCAGGCGGCCGCGGCCAAACAAGAGCAGCTCAAAGTCAAGACCAACTCCGACAACAGCCGGGTACACGCCGAGTTTGTCGCCGAGTCGGTGCGCCAACTCATGTTTGCCCAATACGGCGAGGACACCTACACCCGGGGCCTGAATGTTTACACCACGCTGCGCGCCGACCAGCAGGATGTGGCCTACAAAGCGCTGCGCCGCGGCATCATGGATTTTGAACGCCGCCAGGTCTACCGGGGGCCGGAAAAATTTGCCACCCTTCCGGCTGGCGGACAAGAGCTCGAGGAAGCCATTGATGAAGCCCTGGAGGAGCACCCCAACAATGGCGACCTGCTGTCTGCGGTGGTGCTCGAAGCCGACGCACGTCGAGTGCTCGCAACGCGCCAGAACGGCGAGACGATAGAGATCACAGGCGAAGGCCTCAAGCCGGTTCAGTCCGGCCTGGCTGACAAGGCGCCAGCCAACATCCGCATCCGCCGTGGCGCGGTGATTCGGGTCGTTAAAACAAACAAAGACACCTGGGAGATCACCCAACTTCCCGAGGTCGAAGGGGCTTTTGTGGCGCTCGACCCACGCGACGGCTCGATCCGAGCTCTGGTGGGAGGCTTCGATTTTGAAAAAAACAAGTTCAACCATGTGACCCAGGCCTGGAGGCAACCGGGCTCGAGTTTCAAGCCGTTTATTTACTCGGCTGCGCTCGAGAAAGGCTTCACTGCGGTCACCGTGATCAATGATGCACCGCTGTTTTTTGATTCTGGCGTGACCGGCAGCCAGCCCTGGGAACCGAAAAATTATGACGGCAAGTTCGAAGGGCCGATGAACCTGCGCCGCGGCCTGGCCAAATCGAAAAATATGATCTCCATCCGCATCCTGCAGGCGCTGGGGCCGGCCTATGCCCAATCCTGGATCACGCGCTTTGGCTTTGACGAAGACAAGCACCCAGCCTACCTAACCATGGCCCTGGGTGCGGGCTCAGTCACGCCATTGCAAATGGCCACCGGCTATGCCGTGTTTGCCAACGGCGGTTTTCGGGTCAACCCCTGGCTGATCAGCCGCGTGACCGACCAGCAGGGCCGGGTGCTGGTTCAGACCAAGCCGCTGCCGCAGGACGAAAGCCTGCGTGCAATTGATCCCCGCAACGCCTTCATCATGGGCAGCTTGCTGCAAGAGGTGACCCGAACCGGCACAGCAGCCTCAGCCCAGGCCACCCTCAAACGCCCTGACCTGTTTGGCAAAACCGGCACCACCAATGACTCGATGGACACCTGGTTTGCCGGCTACCAGCCGACGCTGGCGGCGGTGGTCTGGATTGGCTATGACACGCCACGCAAGCTCGGCGACCGTGAAACCGGCGGCGGCCTGAGCCTGCCGGTGTGGATTCGCTTCATGGGGTCAGCCCTCAAAAACTTGCCGGTCAGCGAGCCCCTGCCGCCTGAGGGAGTAGTTTACGCGGGTGGTGAGTGGTACTACGACGAGTTCGCCCGGGGCGCGGGCATCACCAGCCTTGGCCTGGAAGACAAGGCCGCAGGGCTCACCGACCCCGCTCAAGCGCCACTGCCCGCACCCGAAGACAAGAAAAAAATCCTCGACCTGTTTCGCAACTGATCCGCAGCGCTTGCGGTTCAGGGTGATTCAGGGCGCAAACAGCAGGGGGGAGCCCGACTGCTGGCTGGCGAAGCGGGAGAGGCACTCAAAAAATTCGCCTTGGCCCTTGGTGTCTAGCCACTGCTGGCGATCAAACCGGTAGTGGTAACCGCCCGAGCGGGCGGCCAGCCAGATTTCGTGCAAGGGCTTTTGCAAGTTGATGACGATTTGGCTGCGGTTGCCAAACACCAGCGTGACCATGGTCCCGACCCGTTGGTTGTCGATGTCTACTGTGCTGTCATCATTGATGCGGTCGCAACTGGCCTCGACGGCTTTGAGCAGGATTTCCGCCTGATCCATGAATTCTGGGTCGGTCATTACAATTTCATTATGTTGCAAGCTTGCAGAATTTTAGTCACCTCCCTTGCCCTGCTTGCGAGCACGGGGTTCTTGGGCGGCTGCGGACAGGCTGGCTTGCTTTACCTGCCCAGCGAGCCAGCAGCAGCCAAGCGCGCCACGCTGCCGCAAACCCTTGGGCAGCCCGCCAGCCGGCCGGCCAGTGCGCCTCTGCCATGAGCATGAAGAAACTCCCCGGCGAGCCCTATCTGGCCTACCAAAATGGCGAGCTGTGCCTCGAGTCAACCCGCCTGAGCGAGTTGGCGCGAACCCACGGCACGCCACTGTTTGTCTACTCCCAAGCCGCCATGCTGGGCGCACTGGCCGCCTACCAGCGCGGCTTTGCCGGGCGCCAGGTGCAGATCTGCTACGCCATGAAAGCCAACCCGGCACTGGGGGTGATTGCCTTGTTCGCTCAGGCCGGTTGCGGCTTTGATGTGGTCTCCGGCGGTGACCTGGACCGGGTGTTGGCGGCCGGGGGCGAGGCTAAAAAAGTTATTTTTTCAGGGGTCGGTAAAACCCGAAGCGAAATGCGCCAGGCGCTGCAAGCCGGCATTGGTTGCTTCAATGTTGAAAGCGAAGCCGAGCTTGATGTCCTGAGCGAGGTGGCCTGCGGCCTGGGCCTGCGCGCACCAGTGAGCATCCGGGTCAATCCCAACGTCGACCCAAAGACCCACCCGTATATTTCTACTGGCCTCAAAGAAAATAAGTTCGGCATTGCCCACGAGCGGGTGCTGCCCACCTATGTGCATGCCGCTGCCCTGCCCGGCATACGGGTGGTGGGCATCGACTGCCATATTGGATCGCAAATCACCCAGTCCGAACCCTACCTTGACGCCATGGACCGCATGCTCGACCTGGTCGACGCGGTGGAGGCAGTCGGCATCCCGATTGAGCACCTCGATTTTGGTGGTGGCCTGGGTATTGACTACAACGGCGACACGCCGCCCGATGCCGGCCAGCTGTGGGCCGCGTTGCTGGCCAAACTCGATGCGCGCGGCTTTGGCCAGCGCCACCTCATGATCGAGCCGGGCCGCTCGTTGGTCGGCAATGCCGGGGTCTGCCTCACCGAGGTGCTCTACCTCAAGCCTGGCGGTGACAAACGCTTTTGCATTGTTGATGCCGCCATGAACGACCTGCCGCGCCCGGCGCTCTACCAGGCCTACCATCACATCCTGCCCCTGCGAGAGAGCGTCGAGGCGACCAGCCTGTGGGATGTAGTCGGCCCAATTTGTGAAAGCGGCGACTGGCTAGGCCACGATCGCGCCCTGGCACCGCGCCAGGGCGACTTGCTGGCGGTACTGTCAGCCGGCGCCTATTGCATGAGCATGGCCAGCAACTACAACTCGCGTGGCCGCGCGCCGGAGGTGCTGGTCGACGGTGCGCAAAGCCACCTGATCCGCCGTCGCGAAACCATTGCCGAGCAAATGCAGCAGGAGCAACTGCCGAGGCATTGATTGAGCCAGCAGCCAGTGCTCCGGCACTGCCGCAGACCACTACCATGAAGCCATGACCCAAGACCTTTTCCGCCAGGACAGCTACCTCAGCGAGTGCAGCGCCCGCGTCACCGCCATCACACCCCAGGGTATCCTTCTCGAGCGCACAGTCTTCTACCCGCTAGGCGGTGGCCAAGCTGGGGACGCCGGGGTATTGCAACTCGCCAATGGCCAGCAGATAGCCATCGTCGACACCCGCAAAGGCAAGGCCGAAGACGGCAGCTTTAACGGGCAAATTTGCCATGTGCCAGCCCCCGACCTGCTTGAGGCCTTGCTGAACCAGTCCGCCTCTGCGGCCCTGCAACTGGCTGTGGGCGAGCCGGTGATCGCCCGCCTCGACTGGGCGCGGCGGCACCGGCTGATGCGTTTTCACACCAGCACCCATCTGCTGTGCCATCTGGTGCCGCAACTGGTGAACGGCTGCTCAATCACGCCCGACTACGCCCGGATGGACTTCAACATGACCGATCCACTGGACAAAGATGTCCTCACCGAAGGCCTGGCGCGGCTGGTCGCGGCCGGCCTGCCACTGGTGATGGGCGAAATCAGCGACGCCGAGCTCGACGCCAACCCGACGCTGGTCAAAAGCATGTCGGTGCAGCCGCCGCGCGGCAGTGGCAGCGTGCGCACCATCCGCATTGGCAACACCCACACCCTGATCGACCTGCAGCCCTGCGGCGGCACCCATGTGGCCAACACCGCCGAGATCGGCGCTGTGGTGGTCACCAAGATTGAGAAGAAGTCTGCCAGCACGCGGCGCGTGGTGCTGGGTTTTGCGGCGTGAGTCCGAAACCAGGCCCACCATGATGGCCGCCGCCCTGGGCCAATGGCTGCTGAGGCAGTGGCATGTCGTTTTATTTGTCGCAGCACAGGTCTGCAGTGCCGTGGCCACGGCACAAAGTCTGCCTGGTCCCGTGGTGACCACGCCGCAAGTGCGCGCCGAGCTGCTGGCGCACGCACCCGACGGGGTGGGTCCGGGCAAGACGGTCTGGCTTGGGCTGCAACTGACGCACCAGCCGCAGTGGCACACCTACTGGAAGAACGCAGGCGACTCCGGCCTGCCCACCACGCTGCAGTGGACGCTGCCCGCGGGTCTGACGGCTGGCGACATCGCCTGGCCACTGCCTCACAAGATCGCTATCGGCAACCTGGCCAACTACGGTTATGAGGACACGGTGCTGCTGCCGGTGCCACTCACGCTGAGTGCCGACTTCAAACCGCCGGCGCTGGCGAGCGAGGTTGAGATTCGGCTGCAAGCCAGCTGGCTGGTCTGCCGACGCGAGTGCATCCCCGAGGAAGGCAGTTTTGCCCTCAAGCTGCCGCTGCGTGGCTCAACCGCTCTGCATTCGGCTGCCTTCGACGCGGCGCTGGCCGCCGCGCCACGCCCCTTGGTGGGCCCGACCGGCAGCGCCCTGCCCGAGCCCGGCGCCCGGCTGGACGGCCAGAGCCTGGTCTTGACGGTCGCCAGTCTGCCGGCGGCACTGCGCGGTAAGCCGCTGGAGTTGTTCATTGAAACACCCGAGATCATCGAAACTGCAGCCACGCCCGTGCAAACCTGGGCGGGTGCAGTCTGGACCGCCCGTGTACCGCTGTCAGCGCAGCGCAGCAGCAGCCCGGACCGGCTGCCCTGGCTGCTTGTTGCCACGCAGGACGGCAGCCGCGTGGGCTACCAGCTCACGGCCTCGGTGGCCGGGCCCTGGCCCGTAGCCGCACCCAACGCAGCTGCGGCGGCCAGTGCCAGCCTGTCGCCCGCGCTGGATGCCGCGCTGCAAGCCAATGCCGCCCGGGTGGCGGCCACCCCCCAGACCTCACTGAGCCTGTGGGCCGCTTTGGCGGGTGCCCTGCTCGGCGGCCTGTTGCTCAACCTGATGCCCTGTGTGTTCCCGGTGCTGGCCATCAAGCTGCTGGGCTTTGCCAGCCAGGGGCAGAACCGGCGCGCCCAACGCAACAGCGGCCTGGCCTACAGCGCTGGCGTGTTGACCTCTTTTGTCGCCCTGGGCGCTCTGATGCTGGCGCTGCGAGGCGCCGGCGAGCAATTGGGCTGGGGGTTTCAGCTGCAATCGCCCGCGGTGGTGGCGGCGCTGGCGCTGCTCTTCGCCCTGCTGGGCTTCAACCTGGCCGGCCTGTTTGAGTTTGGCCAGTTTCTGCCCGGCCGATTAAGCACACTGGAGGCGCGCCACCCAGCGCTCAATTCGGCGCTCTCGGGCCTGCTGGCAGTGGCCGTGGCCTCGCCCTGCACGGCCCCTTTCATGGGCGCCTCGCTGGGCTTGGCGCTGGGCTTGCCAAGCTGGCAGGCCCTGCTGGTGTTTGCCGCCATGGGCACGGGCATGGCGTTGCCGTTTTTGGCGGCCAGCCTGTCGCCAGGGCTGGCGCGCAAAATGCCCCGGCCCGGCCCCTGGATGAACACGCTGCGCCAAGCCCTGGCATTCCCGATGTTTGCCACCGTGGTCTGGCTGGTTTGGGTGCTTGGACAGCAAAGCGGTATTGACGGCGCTGCTGCCCTGCTCGCCCTGCTGCTGGTCGTGAGCCTGCTGCTGTGGGCCCTGGGCCGCAGCGGTGCCGGCCGCGTGAGTCTGGTCTGGCTTGCCACGGCGCTGCTGTGCGCCATGCTCTGGGCACTGGGGCCGCTGATGCTCAAGAGCCTGCCACCTGCGAGCGGTTTGGCAGAGCGCGCAGGCGCAGCCCAGACCGAGCCTGGGCAGTGGCAGGCCTGGACGCCGCAGCTCGCCCAACAGACCCTGGCCCAGGGCCGGCCAGTTTTTATTGACTTCACCGCAGCCTGGTGTGTGACCTGCCAGTACAACAAACAAACCACTTTGGCAAATGCCCAAGTGCTAGCCGATCTGCAAGCCCGCCAAGTGCTGCTGCTGCGCGCCGACTGGACCCGGCGTGACTCGGCAATTACCCAGGCGCTGGCCGAACTCGGGCGCAGCGGCGTGCCGGTTTATGCGCTGTACGCGCCCGGCAAACCGCCGCAACTGCTGCCCGAGGTGCTCAGCGTCGCTGCGCTAAAGGCGGCGCTGGCGGCGCTTTGAACGGTGTCTGTGGTTGACGGTCAGGGGGCGGCCAGGCCCGCATGAACCAACATCCATTCTGCGCTGTCGTTCCACACGTCCATCTGCGTGATCAAGCCGTTTGTCACCACATAGCGGTCGACATAACGGTTGCCTTCAAAGGGCCTGCCATCGGGCCACTCGCCATACAAGCTGCCAATGCTGTACACCACGGTTTCTCCGCGCTGTAGCTCTTCAGGGGTTGCAAGCACCACATCGGTGCGCTCGATGCGTTTTTTCACCCATTTGTAGCGCCCTGCGTTGAATTTGGTGCATTCGGCGGGCTCCCGCATCGCCCGCTTGCCGGTAAAAACAATGCGCATGTCAGGCGCTGTGTAGCGGCTGGCAGACACCGGGTCGGGCAACATGATGAGCCGCAAGAACTCATTGACCACCTCTGACGCCGGGCTTGATGCGGCCGGCATGGCTGCTCGTGCTGATGTGGCCGAGGCCAGAGGGGCAGGGTTCAAAGGCGTTCTCCGCAGAGTGTCGGGCGACAAATAAGCTGCAGATTATGTGATGACTTCCACATTGGCCAGCTTGGCCACACTCCGCCAGGTCTCGATTTGTGCGTTGATGATCTGCACAAAATCGCCCCCCAGCACCGGCGTCTTGCGCGGCAGGGTTTGCAGCTCTTCGAGCCTGGCCAGCACATCGGGCTTGGCAAGAATCTCGGGTATCAAGGTGCTCAGGCGCTGCACGATGGGAGCCGGCAGGCCCTTGGGCGCAGACAGCCCCAGCCACTGCGAGCCGGTCAGCTTGGGAAAGCCAAGCTCGGCAAAAGTGGGAATATTGGGCAGGGCTGGCAGCCGGCTGGGTGTCGACACGGCCAGGGCGCGCAGCGAGCCGGCCTTGAGTTGGGCCACATTGGTGGTAACTGGATCAAGCAGGCTGTCAATCTGCCCACCCAAGAGGTCGTTCATGGCGGGCGCACTGCCCTGGTAAGGAATGTGGTCGTGCTGCGGCGCGCGCCCCTCGATCTTGAGCAACTCGCCAAACAGATGGTTGGCCGACCCAATGCCAGAAGAGCCATAGCGGACCGGTCTGGTTTTGGCAGCAGTGATGTACTGCTCAAGGGTCTGGAAAGGCGATTGGCCCCGCACCAACAAGGTCATTGGTGCTTCGACCAGCATGCCCATGTGAGCGAAATCATTGACCGGATCAAACGGCATGCTGCGCCGCGTGGCGGTGGCATACACATGCACCGAGGCATGGCTCACCAGCAGGGTGTAGCCGTCAGCGACCTGCTTTGACACATACTCTGTGCCCACCAGACCACCGGCTCCAGCCCGGTTTTCAACCACCACGGTTTGCCCGAGCGCCTGCGACAAGTGCGGCGCAATCATGCGCGACACCGTATCCACCAAGCCGCCGGGCGGGAACTGCGCCACCAGCCTGACCGGGCCACGTGTTGGCCAGGCCGCGCTTTGGGCGCTGACCAGAGCAGGGGTGGCGGCCAGAGATGCAGCGGCGCCAAGCAACAGACTACGACGTTTCATGAATACCTCCGAATAAAGGCCACCACAATTGCGCAGCCAAGGGTTTTAAAAAGCCCCGACAAATTCCGGGAGCAGAGATATTAGCAAACTGTGTGCCGCCGAGCCAGTTCGTGGTTTCCGCATTTCAAGCGCTGGGGCTGTGGGGCCGGCTGGTGCGAGCGACTGCTTCCGGAAAATCGCCACCTCATTGATGAAACCCGCGGGGTCCCTCTTGGCGGCACTCAGGACGGCGGTGTCGGACAGCGGGTCGACCAGCAGCGGCGCCAGATGTCTTGCATGCAAGATTCACCCGCCTGATGGGTGCGCCGCTAAAATTTAAGCCCATGCCCTACCGACTCCGAGCCGTTCTGATGTTGCTGGCCATTTTGTGGCAAAGCTTGGTTATGGTTGGTCCGGTGACAGTGTCTGACCGGGGGCAGGAATTTGAGCATGCCGTTTTGCACGCGCAAGCGGCTGATCACCACCACCATGACGACCTGTCGGTTCATGTAGAAAACGCCGATGGCGCGGCGCAACACCTGCATGCGGACGGTGGATTCAATAACCCAGCCTGGTTGCCAGTGGCCGGGTTTGAGCCTTCAGCCGCGCAGCTTTTGGCCCCGATTGACCGAACCCGTGCGGCGGCGTCTGCCGACCTAGACCGCTTGCTGAGGCCGCCGAAGCACTACGCCTGAGGCAAGCGCCATGCCCGCTCCTCTGCGGCGCACACGCGCTGGCTTTGGCCATTCCTCACTTTGCAAAATCCCGTTGTCATCACGCTGCGCCAGTGGCGTTTGGCGCTTTTTCTAATATTAAATTCAGAAAGTCATTTCATGCACAAGTTGCCATTCAATCGACTTCTTCCTTTGCTGCTTTTGGCTCTGCCATTGCTGGCGGCCGCCCACGGCATCTCTGACGCCGACCGCCAGCACATGCTAGAAGGTGCTTATCTGCGCTACATCTCACTGGGCGCAAGCCACATGCTCACGGGCTATGACCACCTCTTGTTCCTCTTTGGCGTGGTGTTTTTCCTGACCACTTTCAAAGACGTGGTGAAGTTCGTTACGGTGTTCACCATCGGCCACTGCATCACGCTGGTTTTTGCGACGTTTTACAAGATCACCTGGAACTACTACCTGGTGGACGCCATGATCGCGCTCAGTGTCATCTACAAAGGCTTTGACAACAACGGCGGCTTCCAGAAGTATTTCCAGATGGCGTCGCCCAACCTGCTGGCTGCGGTCTTTGGTTTCGGGTTGTTACATGGCTTTGGCCTGTCCACGCGTTTGCAGCAGTTGCCGCTGGGAGATGACAGCACGGCCATGCTGCTGCGCATCCTGAGCTTCAACGTCGGTGTGGAGGTCGGTCAAATCGCCGCGCTCACTGCCATGCTCGCGCTGCTGGCCATGTGGCGTAAGCGGCCATCGTTCGCGCGGTTCAGCTTTGCCGCCAACCTGGCGATTGTGTATGCCGGTGTGTACCTGCTGTTCACCCAACTCCATGGCTACCAGCATGACAGCCACCCCGATAGCTTCCGCTTCCCGGCCGAGGAACATCGCCACGCCCATGAAGACATGGATATCGGCAATTCGACAGATGACAGTCGCAACTCCCTGAAATAGTTGTGCTGCATCACCGTTTCACCCCAATCTCAATCTGAATCTCACCTCAAAGGAAAGAACCATGAAATACGCACTCAGCACCGCCACCATCCTCGCTGCCACCTGGATGGGCCAAGCCGCCATGGCCTCGGAGGGTGGCAGCTGCCACTTCCACGGCAGCAAGCCCGCCGCCGAAGCCACCGTCCTGGGCTGCGCCCAGCAACGCAAGGAGGCATTGGTCAAGGCTGGCAAGATCGACGCGCCTTGGCAGGCCATCAAGCATGACAAGGTTGAAGCGGTCGATGGCAAGAAAGGCAAGGAATGGAAAGTGACCTTCAAAGACCCTGCAGCCAAGGACAAGGCCAAGGAGACGCTCTACATCTTCTTCACCGCCCCCGGCAACTTCATCGCGGCCAACTTCACGGGGCAATAGTGCCTTGAACACCCGGCTAGTTCAGCGGTTCAGACAAGGGCTTGGTGCTCTCACCACAGCTGCTTTAAGGGCTTACTCAGGGCGCGGCGCCTCTTTACGCTCCAGCATGCCGTAATCGCGCACCACGCGAAACGCACGGGCGCTTTGCAGGCCAGGCACCTGGCCCCAGGCGCGAACGCTGGTTTGCGCTAGGCTGCGCTTGCCTGCATCTTGCAGGCTGATGTACTGACCTTGGTGATTCACACTTTCAAAGCCGGCGTTGGCAGGCACTTGTCCGTCGGCTGTCTGGCTGTAGGCGGCGATCACAAAGCGGCCTTGGTCGGGTGCCTGCGTGGAGTCTTGCTCTGCATCGCTGAATTGACCATCGACCCATTGGCACGCCAAGCTGGCCACGCGGATGCGGTAGTCGGCAAAGTGCGCATAGCGCCCGGCCTGCTGCGATTGCAGGTGCAGGCTGTCGCGGCGCCAGGCCAGTATGGCAGCCTCGTCGCGCCAATGCTGGTGCGACAGCAACACTGCCTCGTCGCTCAGCGAACGGTAGCGGTCTAAAAACAAGAGCCCCTGGTGCCTGGCCAAGGCCGGGCGCAGCCTGTCCACATGCTCGAAATAATGCGGCAAATGCCCCGGTTTCGGGCGGACTTCGAAAAATAGAGCGTACATCGCGGCCGCAGATAAACACGTGGCAATGATCAAGAACCCACGAGCGACTTATTGCTTGTACAACTTTCCATCTTTCACAATCACTTCAATGTGATCGCCTTGGCCTAACAAGCAAGAAATATCAGCTAGCGGGTTGCCATTGACAAGCAGCAAGTCGGCGATGGCACCGGGCTGCACGACTCCCAATTGCCCCGACATGTTCAGCAACTCAGCGGCATTCAAAGTGGCTTGCTGCAAAGCCGCACCATTACCCAAAATGCTGGCACGAATGCGCAACTCCTCAGATTGATGGCGATGTGACTCGCCCAACAAATCAGACCCCAAAGCCATTTTCACGCCCGCCTTGGCCAAAATTTCTAAAGCCTTTTGACCTTGGCTGCGAACAGTTTCAATTTTGGCCACTGACACGGCGGGTAAACCTAAGCTTGCACCTTCGTTGGCCAAAGCTTCATAAGTGATCAACGTAGGCACCATGTAAGCATTTTTCTCAGCCATGAATTGAGCTGTTTCTTCATCAATCAGGTTGCCATGCTCAATGCTGCGCACGCCATAGGCCACAGCACGGTAAATGGCTTTGGGGGTGTATGCATGGGCCATCACATAGGTCCCGGCATGTTCGGCTTCTTCGACAATGGCTCTGATTTCAGCTTCTGAATACCCAAGATAATGAATGGGGTCATTGGGTGAGGCAACACCCCCAGACGCCATAATCTTGATTTGATTAGCGCCTTTCATGATTTCCTCACGGACAGCCAGCCGCACGTTGTCCACACCATCGACCACCCGCGCCAAAGTACCAACTCGACTAGAACAACTACAGGGCTCAATCACATCACTGCGGGGACGACCATCGCCATGGCCACCCGTTTGCGACAGTGCACGGCCGGATGCAAAAATACGGGGCCCAATAGTCATGTCGGTGCGGGTAGCCTCTGCCAAATTCCAATCACCGCCACCAGCATCGCGTACCGTGGTGAAGCCGCGCATAAGCATGCCCTTCATGATGGGCAAGGAACGCAATGTGGCAAATACATTGGGCTGGTTGGCCGTGAT
>SXGQ01142435.1_pt1 | contig 18961 bp, 10 predicted proteins | sample 3178371 | NCBI WGS metagenome assembly SXGQ01 (sample SAMN11356859, study PRJNA531348) | freshwater metagenome | isolation source: freshwater sample F1-20 | place: China: Fuxian Lake, Yuxi | collected 2017-12-25 | reverse complement strand
CGCGCCTCGGCGATGCGGGCCGTGGCCGTGCGGCCGGCCGCGGCGGTGCTTGCCAGCCGCGACTCCGCCTGCCGGACCGCCGCCTGGGCCTGGGCGATGACCGCTTCCTGCCGCGCCCTGTCGGCCACCAGCTCCGGAACGGCGATCTCGGCGAGCAGATCGCCCGCCGCGACCGTGTCGCCGATGTCGACGGCGATCCGGGTGACGATGCCCCCGACCTTGGCGACGAGGAGGGCGGTCTCCGCCGCCTCGATCCGCCCTGGTTGGCGCACCGTCCGGCGCAGCGTTCCGCGCACCGGTTTCACCACCTCGACCCGCGGTGCCGGGGGAGCCGCCGCCGGGCCAGGGGGGGGAGCCGGGGCGGGGGCCGGGCACCCGGCGAGCAGCACCGCGAGGAGCGCGACCGGTAGGGCGACGTGGGCCGGTGCCGGGCCGGCGTAGCGCGGGCTGTCGGGATCGAGTGGATGGAGCGATCCGCTGCCGATCGGCCTTCCCGCCATGATCAGCGTGTAGGTCGCGGGGATGACCAAGAGCGTGGCGAGCAGGGAGGCGAGGAGCCCGCCGATCACGGCACGGCCCAGCGGCGCCGACTGCTCACCCCCTTCGCCGAACCCGATCGCCAGCGGCAGCATGCCCGCCACCATCGCCAGGCCCGTCATCACGATCGGACGCAGCCGGTCGGCTGCCGCCCGCCGCGCGGCGTCGGCCGCCGGGAGCCCAGCGCGCCGCTCGCGCTCGGCGAACGACACGAGGAGGATCGCGTTGGCCGTCGACACGCCCAGTGCCATGATCGCCCCCATGAAGGATTGGAGATTGAGTGTCGTGCCGGTGAGCCGCAGGGCGACGATCACCCCGGCGATGACCGCCGGTGCCGCCGACACGGCGACCAGCGCCAGCCGCGGCGACTGGAATGCCGCCGTCAGCACGAGGACGATCACCGCCACCGCCGCCAGCAGACCGATCGAGAGCCCGCGGAGGATCTCGTCGAGCGCCGCCATCTGACCGCGCAGATCGACCTTCACCCCCTTGGGGGGCGGGCCGGCGGCCGCGACCGCTGCCGCGACATCGCGCGCGGCGCTCCCCAGGTCCACCCCGGCGATGGTCGCGGTGATCGACACCGTGCGGCGCATGTTGTACCGGTCGAACTGGCCGGGCATCGAGCCGCGGGTGACGTCGGCCACGTCGCGGAGGAGCACCCCCTGGCCCACGCCGTCGGTCGGACCCGACCGGTGATCGACGGGGAGGCGGGCGATGTCGTCGATGCCGGTCATCCGCTCCAGCGGGATCTCGAGTTGCACCTGGTAGCCGATACCGGTCTTCGGGTCGGGCCAGTAATTGGGGACGACGAACCGGCTCGACGACGTGGCCGTCACCAGGGACCGCGCGATGTCGTCGACGGCGACGCCGCTGGCGCCGGCCCGGCGCCGGTCGATGCTGACCTTTACCGTCGGATAGTCGAGAGCCTGTGCGAAGCGCACGTCGCGGAGGCCGGGAAGGGAGGCGAGGGCCGCCCGGAGCCGCTGCGCATGCGCCCGCGTGTCGTCGAACGACGGGCCGCTGACCGCCACCTCGATCGGGGTCGGCGCACCGAGGCTCATCACCTCGCTGACGATGTCGGCCGGCTCGAACGAGAACGAAACCTCCGGCATCTCCGCCGCCAACCGCTCCCGGAGGCGCGCGACGAGGGCCGCAGTGTCGATCTGCCGTTCCGGTCGGAGGGCGACCCGGAGCAGCGCTTCCTCCGGGCCGGCGGTCCACTGGTAGATGGCATTGATCGGATAGCTGGCGGGGATCAGCCCGGCATACCCGACGGAGATCTCGACGGCATCGGCCCCCGCCTCGTCGCCGATCGCCGCGAGCACCCGGTTGACGATCACCTCGGTGCGTTCGATCCGGGTGCCGGTCGCGGCCTCGATGCGCACCTGGAACCGACCCCCCTCGACACGCGGGAAGACCTCGAGCCCCAGGCCGCGCGCCCCGAGCCCGATGATCCCGGCGCAGGCGGCGAGCGCCGCCGGCACCACCACCCACCGGCCCGTGACCGCCGCCCCGCCGAGAGCCCCGAGGGGGGCGGCGCCGGCTCCCATGCGGGGCGTCTCCACCGCGTGGCCGGGGGCCCGGAGCAGCCAGGCGGCGGCGACCGGCACGAGCGTGCTCGAAAGGAGGTAGCTCGACGTCATCGCGAACACCACCGCGAGCGACAGCGGCACGAACAGCGCCCGGGCCGTCCCCTCCATGAAGAAACTGGGGAGGAACACCGCCACGATGCACGCCAGGGCGAGGAGCCGCGGCAGCGCGGTGTCCATATTGCCCTGGCGGACCGCCGCCGAGACCGCCGCCGGTCCGCCCCCGGCCTGGCGCATCAGCCGGGCGTGGATGTTCTCCACCTCGACGGTCGCCTCGTCGACGACGATCCCCACCGCGAGGGCGAGGCCGCCGAGAGTCATCAGATTGAGCGACTGGCCCGTGAGCCACAGCCCCACGAGGCCGCCGGCGAGCGCGAAGGGGACCGTGATCACCACCACGACGGCACTGCGCCAGTCGCGGAGGAAGACGAGCACCACCAGGCCGATGAGCGCGGCGCCCGCCAGCGCTTCGGTGACGAGGCTGGCGATCGCCCGGGTGACGGTCGGTGACTGGTCGAACTCGAAACCCACGCGGATGTCGTCGGGGAGCACCGCCTGCATGTCGGGAATCGCCCTCCGCACGGCATCGACGACCGACAGGGTGGAGGCGTCGGTGCGCTTCGTGACGAGGATGTAGACGGCGCGCCGGCCGTTGACGAGGGCATAGCCCGTCGTCACGTCGCTGGCGTCGGCGACGGTGCCCACGTCGCGGAGGAAGACGACGGTGCCGTCGGTTCGCCGCACCGCGAGATCGAGGAGGTCGGCAGCGTCGCGGACCAGGGTGTTGGCGGTCACGATCGGCATCTCGTCGCCGATGCGGATCACGCCCGAGGGGCTGATCGTGTTGCCGTGGACGAGGGCCTCGAGCACCTCGTCGGGGCTCATCGCCAGCGCCTGGAGGCGGTCGGGGTCGAGGCGCACGACGACGGTCCGCTGGCTGCCGCCGAACGGCGGCGGTGCCGAGACCCCGGGCAGGCCGGCGAACATCGGCCGCACCTTGAACAGCGCCTGATCCTGGATCTCGCCGATCGTCTTGGTGGCGCTCGACAGCACGAGGTATCCCACCGGCACGCTGCCGCCGTCGAACCGGGTGATGAACGGCGAGACGGTGCCGGGGGGCATGAAGGCCCGGGCGCGGGTCACGTAGCCGATCGTCTCCGCCATCGCCTGGGCCATGTCGGTGCCCGGATGGAAGACCAGTTTCATGATCGCCATCCCCTGCACCGAGCGGCTCTCCACATGATGGATCCCGGCGATGTAGAGGAAGTGGTACTCGTAGTAGTTGGTGAGCAGCCCCTCCATCTGCGCCGGATCCATGCCGCCGTAGGGCTGGCAGACGTAGACGACCGGCGCATCGAGGTTGGGGAAGACGTCGATCCGCATGCGCCGCACCGCCACCCCGGCGAGGAGCAGAAGCGCGATCACACCGACGACCACCGTCCAGGGGCGGCGCAGGGCCGAGTCGATCGGGTTCATGCCGGCTCGAACGCTCCGAGTGGGCCGCTCCCGGGCGGCGATGGCCGGCTTGGCGGCATCTCCCGCCGGAGTCGCGGCATCGGGACCGGATCGCTGCCATCCGCTCCACCGCGTTCGGGGGGCGGATGCGTGGAGAAAACCGTTTCCGGGCTGCTAGTCTACTGCCGCTGGTCGAACCCCGGGGGCGGGTCCGCCGCGAGGCCGGCCGCCTCCGCCACCGCCCCAGCCCCGGAGGCGCCCATGCACCTGCAGCCGCTCGACTGGACGGTGATCGGGGCGTTCCTCGCCTTCACGCTCCTGGTCGGCCTCGCCGTGGCGCGCCGCGCGGGGCGCTCGTCGGCCGATTTCTTCCTCTCCGGGCGCAGCCAACCCTGGTGGCTGCTCGGCACCTCGATGGTCGCCACCACGTTCGCGGCAGACACGCCGCTCCTGGTGACGAGCATCGTGCGCGAGCAGGGGGTGGCGGGCAACTGGGCGTGGTGGGCGTTCCTCCTCACCGGGATGCTCACCGCCGCGGTCTACGCCAAGCTGTGGCGCCGTTGCGGGGTGGTGACCGACGTGGAGTTCTATGAATTGCGCTACGGCGGCCGGGCGGCAGCGTTCCTCCGCGGCTTCCGCGCTCTCTACCTCGGGCTCGTGTTCAACGTCCTCGTCATGGCGAACGTGACCCTCGCCGCGGTGAAGATCGGCGGGGTGATGTTCGGCTTCACGCCGCTGCAGACGATCCTCGCCGCCACCGTCGCCACGGTGGTGTTCAGCGCCGTCGGCGGCCTGACGAGCGTGCTCGTCACCGACTTCGTGCTCTTCGTCGTCGCCATGGTCGGCTCGGTGATGGCCGCGGTCGTGGCCCTCGGCCTGCCGGAGGTCGGGGGGATCACCGGGCTGATGCGCCATGCCGCCGTGCAGCAGCGCACCGGGATCTGGCCGGTGCTCGACTTCTCGACCACCGCGGGGCGCGACCTGGCGATGACGATCTTCGTCGTGCCGCTTGCCGTCCAGTGGTGGGCGGCGTGGTATCCGGGGGCGGAGCCGGGGGGCGGCGGCTACGTCGCCCAGCGCATGCTCGCCGCCAGGGACGAGCGCCACGCCACCGGCGCGACGCTGCTGTTCAACGTCGCCCACTACGCCCTCCGACCGTGGCCGTGGATCCTCGTCGCACTCGTGTCGCTGGTGGTGTTTCCCGACCGCGCCGCGCTCGAAGACGCGCTGCCGGCCGTCGCCCCGGCGTTGATCGGCGACGACCTCGCCTACCCGGCGATGCTCACCCGCCTCCCGGCCGGTCTGCTCGGCCTCGTCGCCGCCTCGCTCATCGCCGCCTACATGTCGACGATCTCCACGCAGCTCAACTGGGGCGCCTCGTACGTCGCCAACGACCTCTGGCTGCGGTTCCTCCGGCCGGCGGCGCCCGAGCGCGAACTGGTGGCGGTGGGGCGCGTGATGACGGTCGTGCTGATGGTCCTCGCCGCGTTCCTCGCCGTGCAGCTGGGGACCGTCTATCAGGGCTTCCTCGTGCTCCTCAAGGTCGGCGCCGGCACCGGGCTGATCTACATCCTGCGCTGGTTCTGGTGGCGGGTGAACGCGACTGCCGAGATCGTGGCGATGCTCGTCTCGTTCCTCCTCGCCGCCGGGTTCTTCGTGGCCGAGCGCGTGCGGCCCGGCGCCGTGCCGCCGGAGTGGCAGCAGTTCCTCTGGATCGTCGGCGCGACCACGCTCTGCTGGCTGATCGCGGCATGGTGCGGCGTGCCCGAATCGGATGCGACCCTCGAGCGCTTCCTCGCCCGGGCGCGACCGGGGGGGCCGGGCTGGCGGCGGGTGCTGGAGCGGGCCCACGCCGCCGGGCGGCTCACCGATCTCGACGGCCGCTGGAACGTGCCGGTCGAGGTGGTGTTCGCGATCGGCGGCTGTGTGGCGATCTACGGCACCCTGTTCGGCACCGGCTACCTGCTCTACGGCCAGTACGGCGCGGCCGGCGCCGCCCTCGCGGCCACCGTGGCCGGGGCGATCGTCGTCGCCGTGACCTTTCGCCGCGCGGTCGGGTGAGGGCCGCCGCGTGGTCGGGTGAGGAACGGTCGTCCGGTCAGGCCGTCAGTTCCGGCACCGGCGCGCCGTGGTCGACCAGCGGTGTCGGTCGGCCGTTGAAGTCGTCGATCGTCACCCGCGCCGCGTCGATGCCGAGGTGCCGGTAGAGCGTGGCGAGGAAGTCGCCGGCGGTGATCCGCCGCTCGGTCACGTCCTCGCCGCGGGCGTCGGTCGCGCCGATGACGATGCCGGGGGTGACACCGGCGCCGAACCAGATGTTGGAGTAGGCCCGCGGCCAGTGGTCACGGCCGGGCTGCTTCGTGCCGGCCGGGGCGCTGGCATCGCCGGCGCCGGTGCTCGGCGAATACTCGATCCGGGGCGTGCGGCCGAACTCGCCGGTGACCACCACCAGCACGTGGTCGTGGAGCCCGCGGGCGAACACGTCCTCGACGAGGGCCGACACGGCGCGGTCATAGGCACCGGCGCGGAAGCGCAGCGCGTCGAAGACATGGTGGTTGACGGCGTGGTCGTCCCAGTTCTGCACGCGCCCGCAGAGCGGGCCGGCGAGGCTCGTCGTCACCACCTCGACACCCGCCTCGACGAGCCGCCGGGCGAGGAGCAGCTGCTGCCCCCAGGCGTTGCGGCCGTAGCGGTCGCGTGTGGCGTCGTCCTCGAGGGTCAGGTCGAAGGCGCGCCGTGCGGCGGGCTCGGTGAGCAGCCCGACGGCCTGGGCCTCGAAGGCGTCGATCGCGTCCATCTCCAGGCGCCGGTCGAACTCGCGGCGGAAGGAGTCGAATTGCCGGCGGAGGCGGAGCCGGGCATCGAGCCGGCGGTCGCCGTCGGCGGGGAGGCCGAGGTCGGGCACCGCGAACGACGGGCTGTTGGGATCGCCGCTGACGGTGAACGGTTGCCAGGCGTCGCCGAGGTAGGCGGGGCCGTTGTACTCCAGCGGCGGGTTGACCCCGACGTAGCGCGGCAGCGGTCCGGCGGGGGGGCCGGACCGGCTCCTGAGGTAGTTGGTGACGCACATCCAGTCGGGCAGCTTCGGCTTCGGTTTGTCGCGCGTGTCGGGATCGCCGGAAAGCATCTGCATCGACCCCGCGGGATGGCCCCCGGCGGTCTGCTGCATCGAGCGGACGATCGCCACCTTGTCGGCCAGCGCCGCCTGCAGCGGCAGCAGTTCGGTGAACGCCACCCCCGGCAGCTTCGTGGCGATCGGATTGAACGGCCCGCGGAACTCGGCGGCCGCCAACGGCTTGGGGTCGTAGGTGTCGATGTGCGAACAGCCGCCCGGCAGCCAGACCATGATCACGGCGGTGCGCCGCCCCCCGGGAAGCGGGTGCTCGGCCCGGAGTCGGAGCACGTCGGGCAGGGCGAGGCTGCCCGTCGCGGCGAGCCCGAAGCGGAGGAAGCCGCGGCGGCCGCCGAGCGGACCGGGGCAGGGGGCTGTGCGGCGCGGTTGGTCATGGCTCATGGCAAATCTCCTGACACCCGACGTGGTCGGGAATCAACCGGAAACGGATCGATCCTCGGCGCTGATCACTCGGTTCCCCGTGTTGGAATGGCTGACCGGGCAGACGTGGCACTCCACCGCGCCGATCACTCCGTTGCCGGCGCGGGTGCGACCTGGATCCGGATCGGCTCCGACACGATGATCTCGGCGATGTCCTGCGCGGCGGGCGGGGGGGTGGTCGCTCCCTTGGCGACCGGGCTGGCGGGACGGTAGGCCGTCACGCCGCCCCCCACCAGGCAGATCGTGTGCTCGCCGGGAGGGATCGCCAGCTTCTTCAGGTCGAGCGGCAGGGTGGCGCTGCCGCCGGTGAGCGGCACCTCGACCGCGCCCGCCTTGTCGAACGGGCCGCCGCAGACGGTGAGCCGGGCCGTCGTGCCGGAGAACTCCCCGCGCCGCTCGACGGCGAGGGGAATCTCCACCGTCGTCCCGGCCACCACCTGCACCGGCTCCCGGGTTGCGACCGTGATCGGGAAAGACTCGTTGCCGCCGACCGACACCGGCAGGTCGGCGAGCAGCCGGGGGAGGGGGATCTCCTGCCAGGCGTCGCGCACCGGCCAGGCCATCGAGGCCACCCGGCCGGGGCGTTCGACCGTGGCCCCGGCGATCGTCGCCCGGCCGACGAAGCGCGCGTGGGCGAGGCCGCGCGGAGCGTCGTCGCGTGCCGTCAGCACCACCAGACCGCGGTTGCTGCCCTCGGGAATCGTCAGCCCGGTGGCGCTCACCCCGTCGGGCAGGCCGTCGATCACCAGCTCGATCGGCCCGGTGAAGCCGTCGCGCCGCAGCGCCGCCACCTCGAGCGCCACGCTCCCGCCGCGCCGCAGGGCGAGCGGCTTGGAGAGGGCGGCGCGGTCGCCGTTGCGCAGTTCCAGGTGCAGCCCCCAGGCGACGATCGCGAAGTCGGGCGCGGCGGGGCGCACCACCATCCGCCAGACGTTCTCCGGTTCGGCCCGGGTGCCGCCGAAGAGATCGCGGAGGAGGATCCGGTGCCGGCCGGAGGCCTTGATCTCGACGCGGCCGAGCACGTCGGCGCTGCCGGCGTCGTAGGGGGGGCCGTCGTAGGCGTAGGCGTTGCTCGACGGCTTCAGCGGGCTGGCGATGTCGGCCGGCTCCGCCACATCCTCCCAGCGGCCGGGGTCGTCGCGCCGCTGCACCACCACTGCCGGATCGGTGGGGCGGCCGAGTCGCTCCGAGGCGACCTCGATCCACCACACCTCCCCCGCGGTGGCGTCGAACTCGAAGGCTTCGACATCGGCCGCCGTCTGGAACGATCCCTCGATGTCGCAGGGGAGCGTGATCGACTGCGGCTGCGCCGTGTCGTTGGGCTCCTGCTCGCGGACCGGTGCCGCCGGCGGCAGCCCGACCGGTGGCCAGGAGCAGGCCTGCACCGGCCGCGTGCCGGGATGGCGCGGGAGCGCCGCGTCTGGGGCGACCGCGCGGACCACGAGCCGGTAAAAGAAGGCCGGCCCTCCCTGGAAGGCGAGGTCGTGCACCTTGACGAGATAGGTGCCGTCGGCCGGCACGGTGAACACGAGCGGTTCACCGCGGCGATCGGCCACCAGGTCGCGGCCCGTGGCGTCGGCGACGACCACCACCGGGGTGAGCCGCGAGTCGATCCACCGCGCGGCGCACTCCACCACCAGCCGCGTGCCCGCAGTGGCTGTGAACGCATGGTGGTCGATCGCCTGCGCGGTCACCTGGCCGTTGGTGATGCTGTCGACGGCGATCGGCACCGCGGTGGCGGGGCCGGTGCCGGGCGCCGGCGGTGTCTGCTCCGGCAGGCTCCCCACCGAGAACACGCGCGCCGACGAGATCCCCAGCGCCGCCATCGCCGTCGCCTCGTACACCCCCTCCGGCACGTCGGCGGCGATCGCGATCCGGTAGCCGCCGGGCACCGGCTTCCCCTCGGCGTCGGTGCGCGGCACGGCGGTGATCCCCGGCGCGGAGAACACGAGCCGCTCCACCTCCTCGAGCCCTTCGCCACCGATCGTCACGTCGACGCTCGGGCCCGCCCGGCCCCCCGGGGGCACGAGCGTGAGGAGCCGCGGCAGCGGCAGGCAGACCCCCTGCCCGGCCGCCGGCGGTGTGCCGGCGAGGATGGCGAGGAGGACGAGGATCGCGGCACGAGGGATCATCCGCGGACTCCGGTGAGGACGGAAACGCGCATCTGGGATTGGTGTCGGCAGGTAAGGCGGTCGTCAGTGGTTGAAGAGGAACTCCTTGGTGTCGAGCAGCGCCCAGACGAGATCCTCGAACCGTTCGCGGCGCACCGTGGCGGGATCGGCACCGGACGGCGCGGGGGCATCGACGAAGGTTCCCGCCAGCAGCACCTCCTCCGGCCGTGGCTCGCGGGAGAGCGCCGTCAGGGTGAGCTCGTGGACGAGGGCCGAGGTCGGCCGCGCGTCGGCCGCCGCCCGCGCCGCCCAGCCATCGGCGGCGGTGAGCTTCGTGCGGATCCCGGCGGCGTTGAGCATGTGGAGGCTCTGGGTGAAGCTCGGCGTGTCGTTGCGCTCGCATTCGCAGACGCTGGCGTTGTCGGGGCGGCCGAAGACGCGGAGAAAAGGCGACGACTGCGTGTAGCTGTTGTCGGGCAGGGCGATCGCCCGGGTGCCGGCGGGGAGGTTGGCGAAGCCGGTACGGCTCCCGGTGACCCGGTCGATGGCATCGAGGAGCACCTCCGCCGACAGCCGCCGCGGCCGGTAGGCGGCGAAGCCCTGGTCCGCCTCGGCGACGGCGGCCCGCCCCGCGAGCTGGTAGACGCGCGAAGTGACGATCGTCCGGTAGAGCCGGCGCAGGTCGTGGCCGCCGGCGACGAAGTCGGCCGCCAGCGCGTCGAGGAGGAGGGGATCGCTCGCCGGGTTGGTCTCGCGCAGGTCATCCTCCGGCTCGACGAGGCCGCGGCCGAGGAAGTGCTTCCAGGTGCGGTTGGCGAGGGCCCGGGCAAACCACGGGTTGTCGGGCGCCGTGATCCACGCGGCGAGGGCGAGGCGCGGATCGTCGTCGGGGGTGATGGTCGGCACCGGGCCCCCGAGGGGGGCGGGGGGAATCGAAGCCCCGGAGCGCGGGTGGACGGCGGCGGCGCTGCCGCGGCGGTGGAAGATCAGATCCTCGCCGCGGATGCCTGACGGGCGCCGGCCCACCTGGGCGAAGAAGGCGGTGAAGGCCAGATGGTCGGTCTGGCTCCAGCGCTCGAAGGGATGGTGGTGGCACTGGGCGCACTGGAGGCGGACGCCGAGGAACAACTGGGCCACGTCCTCGGCCTGGGTCTTCGGGTCGCGGACGCGCTTGTACCAGGCCACCGGCGGGTTGCCGACGACGCTGCCGGTGGCGGCGAGCAGCTCGCGCACGAACCGGTCGAACGGTTTGTTGGTGAGGAACGAATCGCGCACCCAGGCATGGAAGGCGAAGGTGCCGGTGATGTCGCTCGTCTCGTCGCGCCGGTTCTTGAGGAGGGCGGTCCACTTGCCGGCGAAGAAGTCGGCGTGCTCGGCGCTGGCCAGCAGTTCGTCCACCAGCCTGTCGCGCCGGTCGGCGGCGGTGGAGGAGAGGAAGGCGCGAGCCTGCTCGGGCGTGGGCAGGCTGCCGGTGAGGTCGAGACTGACGCGGCGGAGGAAGGTGGCGTCGGCGCATTCGTCGGCCACCGGGATGCCGAGCCGCGCGAGGGTGGCGAAGACGTGGCGGTCGACGAACGTGCGCGGTTCGGGATAGACCGGCGCGGGGCCGTCGCGCGGCACGAGGGCACTGGACACCGACACCATCCCGCCGTAGCGCACCATGATCGCGCTGCGCCCGACCGGGCCGATGGCGCGGATCGTGCCCGACTCGTCGACCGACACCCGGCCGGCGTCGGCCGATTCGTAGAGGGCGAGCCCCGAGACGTCGCGCCGCGAGCCGTCGGAAAAGCCGGCCTCGACGGCCAGCGCCGCCGCGCCGCCGGCGCGGAGCACGACCTCGGCCGGGGCGACGGTGAGGCTCGTGAGCCGTGGCTCGTCGGCGTGCGGCGGAGGGGCGCCCGCGGCGATCCAGCGCACGAGGAGATCGCGGCCGGCGGAATCGGCGGCGAGCCGTTGGCCGCCGCGATGCGGCACGGCGGCGGTCGCCTTCTGCACCAGCAGGCTCTCGTCCGGAGCGGCGCGATCGATCCGCCGTCCGCGGGCGGCGGTCACGATCTGCTCGTGGTCCTCCTCCGGCTCGAATCCGAGGAGCGAGAGGCGGAAGCCGTTCTGGCCGGTGCCGGCCTTGGCGTGGCAGGCGCCGGCGTTGCAGCCGGCCTTGGTGAGCAGCGGCACGACGTCGTTGACGAAACTGGGGGCTGCCTCGGGATCGGTGCTGCCGTGATCAGAGGCCCTGCCGCTGGCGGCGAGCGTGAGCCAGGCTGCGGCGACGAGGGCGATGCGGCCGGCCGTCGGCAGGCGGCAACGCGGCTGCGGTCCACCCCGGCTGCGGTTCGGCGACATGGCGCTGGCCATCGCACCCTCCCGGGGGATCAGGCAAGTTCACCCTGAGCCCCTCACGGGGGATCAGGCAAGTTCACCCTGAGCCCCTCACGGGGGATCAGGCAAGTTCACCCTGATCCCCGCCAGGGGATCAGGCAAGTTCAACAGTCCGTCCGGTCCGAAACGATTCGTCCGCGGCGAGCACGATCCGCAGGCTGTTGATCGCGTCGTCGTGGTGCTCGCTCAGGTCATCGTCGCGGCGGATCGCGTTGAGGAAGGCCTCCTGCTCGAGCGCACAGAGGCCGTCGTGGTCAGGTTCGTCGGCGAAGCCGATCCACCCGTCCTTGCGGGCGAAGGCCCCGGTGGCATCGAGATCGGCATGGTGCAGCTTGAGGAGTGCCGCCTTGGAGTGGGCGTTGACGTCGTCGCTCGCCGCCTCCCCCTCGCGGACCCCGGTGATGCTCACGCAGCCCTTGGGGCCGACGACGTCCTTCACGAAGTAGGCCGTCTCGCTCATCATCGGTCCCCAGCCCGCTTCGTACCAGCCGACCGAGCCGTCGGCGAAGGTCACCTGGAGCTGGCCGTAGTTGTACATGCCCGGTGGCAGGTCGTCGGTGAGCCGGGCGCCGATCGCCGACACCCGGATCGGCTTGGAGCGGGTCATCTTGCACATCACGTCCACATAGTGGACACCGCAGTCGACGATCGGCGACATCGACTGCATGAGCATCCGGTGGGTCTGCCACTGCGGGCCGCTCGACTGCTGGTTGAGGTTCATCCGCATCACCAGTGGCCGGCCCAGCCCCGAGGCGATCTCCACGAACCGCGCCCAGGTGGGATGGACGCGGAGGATGTAGCCGATGACGAGCTTCTTCCGCGCCGCCCGTGCCGCCGCCGCCACCTCGCGCGCCTGCTCGACCGTCTCGGCGATCGGCTTCTCGAGGAACACATGGCAGCCGGCGGCGAGCGCCTGGAGGGTGTACGCGGCGTGGGTGTCGGGGTAGGTGTTGATCGACACGGCGTCGGGCCGCGTGGCGGCCAGCGCGGTGGCGAAGTCGGAGAACTGCGGCCGATCGACGCCGAGGGTCTCGAGGAGCTTCTGCCGCGAGGCCGCCCCGCGCGAGACCACCCCCGCCAGTTCGAAGCCGTCGATCGCCTCGTAGGCGCGGGCGTGCGAGGTGCCCATGTGCCCGCAGCCGACCACGAGGACGCGAACCGGAGCGGCCATGGAGAACCCCCTCGCGGTGGGTGTGCGACTGGGAAAAACCCGCTCCACCGCTCGAAAAAGCCTATCGCGGGGGGGGCGGACCGGCAATCGACCCGGGGGAATCGCTGCCGCCTCACCGGAGAACGCGAACTAGACTCGATTGATTGCACCTTCAAGCCGCCGACCGGCGGGGGCCCGTCCGGACATGAACACGATCCGCCGCCTTCAGCTCGCCACGCTCGCGCCCCTGGCCGCGCTCGGAGCGCTCGCGGTCTGGTCGTATGCCAACCAGCGCTGGCTCAACCAGACCCACGACAACCGCTTCGAGTCGCACCGCCTCGCCGAGGAGCTGCGGATGAGCTCCGAGGAGCTCACGCGTCTCGCCCGCACCTACTGTGTGACCGGCGCGGCGGAGCATGAAGAGGCCTACTGGCACCTGCTCGCGGTGCGCAACGGCACCGCGCCGCGCCCCGACGGCCGCACGGTGGCCCTGCGCCGGTTGATGGAGGAGCAGGGGTTCACGGCCGACGAGTTTGCCGAGCTCGCGCGCGCCGAGGACGAGTCGAACGCCCTGGTGACGACCGAGACGATCGCCATGAACGCGGTCAAGGGGCGCTTCGCCGATTCGTCCGGCGGCTACACGAAGCGCGGCCCCCCCGACCGCGACCTGGCGGTGCGCATCATGCACGACGCCACCTACCACGCCGACAAGCAGCGGATCATGGAACCGATCGCCCGGTTCGAGCGTGCGCTCGACGCGCGCACGGCGGGGGCCGTGGAGCGGGCGAAGCGGCGCGGCGAGTGGGCGCTGCTGGCGGGGATCGCGCTGGTCGTTCTGGCAGCGGCAAGCGCCGTGCTGGCGCTGGTCCGCCACGCCGCCTCCCTGCGCCGCACGATCAGCGGTGTGGCGGCCACGAGCACCGCGGTCGATGCCGGCGCGGGGCAGGTGGCAGCGTCGAGCCGGTCGCTCGCCGAGGGGGCCACCGAGCAGGTGGCGGCGGTGGACGAGATCACGGCGACCGCCCGCGGCCTGGCGGCGCAGGCCGCCGAAAACGTCCGCCGCGCCGAGGCGGTGGCGGCGCTCGTCGACCGTGAGCAGGGGGAGTTCTCCGCCACCGTCGAGCAGCTTTCGGCGCTCGTGGTGGCGATGGACGAGATCGCCACCGCGGCGGCGCGGATCTCGACGGTCAACCGGACGATCGACGAGATCGCGCTCCAGACCAACATCCTCGCCCTCAATGCCGCCGTCGAGGCGGCCCGGGCCGGTGAGGCCGGGCAGGGATTCGCCATCGTGGCCGACGAGGTGCGCGGCCTCGCGCAACGCAGCGCCGCGGCGGCGCGGGAGACGGCCGCCCTGATCGAGGCGTCGATCGACCGCACCCAGGTCGGCCGCGAGCGGATGAACGGCGTCGCGGTCGCGATCCGCGAGCTGGCGGCCCGGTCAGAGGAGGAGCGCAGCCTCGTCGGCCACGTGCGCGCCGGCAGCCGTGAACAGCAGATGGCCGTCGAGCGGATGACTGCGGCCCTGCGGCAGATCGATCAGGTCACCCAGGCGGCCGCCACCACCGCGGAGCAGGGATCGGCAGCTGCCGAGCAGATGGCCGCCCAGGCCGGCTGCCTCGCCGACGTGGTGACGGAACTCGAGCGCGCCGTGGGGCGTTCGCGCCCGGGAGCGGCTGCCTGACTCGCGCGACCGTGCCGATGGGCACGACCGTGCCGATGGGCGCGACCGTGCCGATCCATGCCGGGGGGTGCGGTATGCTCACGCGCTCCATCCTCCGGAGCCGTCCGCCGCCATGGCCGAGATCGACGATCCGTTCCGCGCGCCGCGCCTGGAGACGGGAGTCCTCCGCTGCCCGTTCCAGGGGGAGGGGATCCCGATGCTCCTCCGCCACGACGAGGTCCGGCGCGCGGCGAAGGACTGGCAGACGTACAGCTCCGACGCACCGTTCCGCGTGCCGATCCCCTCGGAGGAGCATCTGCGGAGCGTGCGCCAACTCCCGATCGAGGTCGATCCACCCGACCACGACGACTACCGGCGGCTGGTCGAGCCGTTTTTTCTCCGCGCCCGGCAGCCGGCCTTCGTGGCCCGGGTCGAGGCGATCGTCGAGCGGCTCCTCGACGAGTCGCTCGGCGGCGCGCCTGTGGAGATCGTCGAGGGGTTCGCCCTGCCGCTGCAGTCGCGCGCCCTGGCGGTGCTCCTCGACGTGCCCGACACGGAGGCCGACACCTGGATCGGCTGGGGCGTGCATGTCTTCCACGGTGCCGACGGTGCGGCGAAGGCGCGGCAGCTCGAGGCCTATCTCGGCGCGCGTTTCGACCGGGCGGTGGCCGCCCCGGGGGACGACTTCTTCAGCCTCCTCACGCGCGCCCACTTCCGCGGCCGGCCGCTCACGCGCGCCGAGATGCTCGGCTTCGCCAACCTCGCCTTCGCCGGCGGCCGCGACACGATCATCCACAGCGTGGCCTGCGCGATCGGGCATCTGGCCACCACGCCCGCCGATCTCGACTTCCTCCGCGCCGATCCGGAGCGGATCGTGCATGCCGCGGAGGAGTTTTTCCGGGTTTTCATGCCGCTGACGCACATCGGGCGGGTCTGCCCTGCGGGCGGGGAGATCCACGGCGTGACGGTGGCCGCGGGGGGGCGGGTGTCGCTCGGCTGGGCGTCGGCCAATCTCGACGAGACGGTGTTCGACGATCCGCTTGCGATCCGCCTCGACCGCCGGCCCAATCCCCATGTCGCCTTCGGCTTCGGGGCCCATCTCTGCCTCGGGGCGGCGCATTCGCGGACGATCATGAAGGTGTTGCTGGGCGCGCTCTGCCGCCGTGTGGCCCGGATCGAGGTGCTCTCCCACCGCGACCGGGTGGAGCGGACCGCCGCCTACGAGCGGCGCCTCGGCTACGACGCGCTGGTGGTGCGGATGGAGCCCGTCGCTGCCGCAGGCGGGTGACGGGCCGGGCGTTGCAGCGGCGGCTATGATCCTGCCATGGACGCATGGCTGCGGAAGACGATCGTGGCGGGCCTGCTGCTGGCGGGCGGAGTCTGTCGTGCCGCTGCGCCGGATGATCTGCTCCGGCTCGAGCCTGGGGCACTGCCGCTGGTGATCTCGGCGCCGCATGGCGGCGCGCTCGAGATCACCGGCAGTGCGGCACGGCGGGGGGAAGGGCTCGAGCGCAAGCCGGGGGGCTTCGTCGTGGCCCGCGACGGCGGCACGGAGGAGCTCGCCGGCCTCGTCGCCGACGCGCTCGAGCGCCGCCTCGGAGCCCGCCCCTGGCTGGTGGTGAACCGTGCCCATCGGCGCTTCATGGACCCCAACCGTCGTCCCGAGGAGGCCTTCGAGGACGAGGCGGCGGGGGCGGTCTACCGCCGTTACCACGATTTTCTCACCGACGCCTGCACAACGATGCGCGCGCGGCATGGCACCGGGCTCGTGATCGACTTTCACGGCCAGGGGTCGGCGGCGGGCACCGTGTTTCGCGGCACGGGCAACGGTCTTTCGACGGCGCTGCTCGCGCGCCGGTTCGGGCCGCGGGCGGTGGTGGGGGCGGAGAGTCTGTTCGGTGAGTTACGGCAGCGGGGGGTGGTGGTGCATCCCGCTCCGCTCGACGGCGTGGAGCAGGCGGGGTTCACCGGGGGCTACATCACGAAGCACTACGGGGCGGCGGGCGGCTTCGACGTGGCGGCGGTGCAGCTCGAGTTCGGCGCGAGGTACCGCGCCGCGCCCGTGCGCGAGGGGGTGGCGGAGGTGGTCGCCGATGCGATCACGGCGCACGCGGTGACCTTCCTCGGGTGCCGGCGCGTGGGCGCGGAGTAGGGGCCGGGGCGGGCGTTGACCGGAGGGGGCCCGGGGGCCTTCCGCCGGACCCGTTCACACGAGCATCTGCAGGCTGCAGAGCCGCCGGTAGGTGCCGTTGGCAGCGAGAAGCTCGTCGTGCGTGCCCTGCTCGACGATCCGCCCTGCGTCGAGGACGACGACCGTGGTCGCGCGGCGGACGGTGGCCAGGCGGTGGGCGATGACGAGTGTCGTCCGCCCCTCGAGGAGGCGCTCGAACGCGCTGTTGACGGCGTGTTCCGATTCGGCGTCGAGGGCGCTGGTCGCCTCGTCGAGGACGACGATGCTCGGGTCGGCGAGGAGCACGCGGGCGATCGCCAGCCGCTGGCGCTGCCCCGTCGAGAGGCGCACGCCGCGTTCGCCGAGGATCGTCTCGAACCGCTCGGGCAGCGCCTCGATGAAATCGAGGGCGTGGGCCGCCGCGGCCGCGGCGCGGAGCTCGTCGGGGGTGGCGGCGGGCTTGCCGTAGCGGAGATTCTCGGCGACGGTGCCCCCGAACAGGAACAGGTCCTGGGTGACGGTGCCGATCGCCCCGCGGAGGTCGGCGAGTCGCAGCGTGCGGACATCGATCCCGTCGACGCACACGGTTCCGCGCTGCGGGTCGTAGAACCGCACGAGCAGGCTCGCGAGCGTGGTCTTCCCCCCGCCGCTCGGCCCGACCAGCGCGATCACGTCGCCGGGGCGCGCCGCGAGCGTGACATGGTCGAGCGCCGGCACGGTCGGGTTCGACGCATAGGCGAACGTCACCTCCTCGAAGGCGAACGACCGCGGGGCGACCAGCGCCCGCGGCGCCGGCGGGTCGGCGACCAGCGGCGCGGTGGCGAGCAGGTCGCGCACGCGGCGCGTCGAGCCGGCGACCCCCTCGAGACTGCCCCAGACATGGGTCAGCGACGCGATCGCGGCGCCGGCGCTGCCGGTGTAGAGCATGAAGCTCGTCAGTTCTCCGGGGGTGAGCTCGTCGGCGAGCAGGAGCGACGCGCCGTACCAGATCACGAGCGTGCCGGCGGTGAAGGCGAGCATCGAGACCAGCGCCTGGTACGCCCCCCAGAGATGCGCCAGGCGCAGCGACAGGCTGAGCACGGCGTCGATCGCCCGGCCGTAGCGCTCGCGCTCCATCCCCTCGCGGCCGAAGGCCTGCACGGTGCGGATCCCGGCGAGCGACTCCTCGGCGGCGACGGTGCTCCGCGCGACGAGGTCCTGGCGTTCCTTCGAGAGCCGCGCGAACCGTGTCCCGAAGAGCACGGCGGCGACGGCGATCGGCGGGATCGCCAGGAGCATCACGCCGGTCAGCCAGGGGTGGATCCAGATCATCAGCACGAGGGCCCCGGCGAGGACGAAGCCTTGCTGCGCGGCGCCGACGATGCTGCCGGTGAGCACCTCGCCGATCGTGCCGATGTCGGCGGAGAGGCGTGAGACGAGCTCGCCGACCCGTTCGCGCTCGTAAAACGCCGGGGAGAGGGTGAGGAGATGGCCATGGAGCCGCGCGCGCAGGTCGCGGAGCACGCGCGCCGCGGTCGAGCGGAGGAGGTAGGCCTCGAGGTAGTCGAGGATGGCGACGGCGACGTAGAGCCCGACGAGGGTAACGATCCACCCCCGCAGGCCGGCGACGCTCCGTTCGACGAGGACGGCGTCCACTGCCTGGCCGGCGAAGCGCGGCACCAAGAGGCCGGCGGCGCCGGTGAGGAGCATCGAGAGGAAGGCGATCGCGAGCCGGCCGGCGTAGGGGGCGGCGAGCCCGGCGAGCCAGCCGAACCCGGTGCGCCTGTGATCGAGATCGGCGGCAGCGGCTGTGGGCGGCGTGGGGGGGGCGTTCACGTCATCTGCCGGCGTCGTCTTCCCGCACCAAGATCTCGACGTCGCCGTCGTCGAAGATGACGTCGTCCGCCGCTACCAACGTCTCGAAGTCGGCCTTCGCGGCGGCGTAGGCGGCGTCGGCCGATTCGCCGGCAGCGATCCGCCGGCGGATCTCGGCGAGAAACGCCTCCATGAGCTTCGCGTTCGCGGCGTACCGCTCGTATTCGTCGGGGCCCATGATCCCCGCGCCCTCATCGTCGCCGAACGGTGTCATGATCCGGTCCTTTTGGCGACGAGACGCGACTCTGGTTCATCGGGCCGTGGCCGGCGCGGCCAGGCGTTACAAACGGTTTCAACAGTGTAGCGACCCGAAGGCTTCGATGAATCACGAACCGACCGCCGAGTCTGCTGCCCCTGCCGCGAATCCCTTCCGCACCGCCTCCTCGAGCCGCGTGATCTCGTCGTCGCGGAGCAGGGGAAAGTGCGATTGCCGCTTCGCGGCCGAAAGAGTGCCGCCGTTTTGCTGGCAAAGGCGAATGAAGAGGTCGAGCTTCCGCGGT
>SXGQ01109815.1_pt1 | contig 18961 bp, 18 predicted proteins | sample 3178371 | NCBI WGS metagenome assembly SXGQ01 (sample SAMN11356859, study PRJNA531348) | freshwater metagenome | isolation source: freshwater sample F1-20 | place: China: Fuxian Lake, Yuxi | collected 2017-12-25 | reverse complement strand
GGCGCGCGAGCGCACCGCGCTGGCGGTCCGCCGCCTGCGCGAGCGCGGCGTGATCGTCGGGCACTCGGGCCGCGCCATGAACGTCGTCAAGCTGTCGCCGCCGCTCGTCGTCGCCGACGCCGACTGGGACCGGGTCCTCGACGACCTGGTCGACGTGATCGCAAACGAGACCGAGGGGAGTGCGGCGTGATCCAGTGCGCGCATCTGATCGACGGCGAGTGGGTCGCCGAGGGCGAGCGGTTCGAGTCGTTCGCGAGCTACGACGGATCGCCCGTCGGCAGCGCCCCGATCGCCGACGCCGCGACCGTGGACCGCGCCGTCCGGGCCGCGCGCCGCGCGCTGACCGAGACGGACTGGGCGACGCGGCGCGCCGCCGACCGCGGCACCGTGCTGCTCGAGCTGGCCGACCGCCTGGAGGCCGTGATCCCGGAGATCTCCGAGCTCGGCACCCGCGAGATGGGCAAGCCGATCCGGCTGATGCGCGACCGCGAGATGAAGGGCGCCGTCGACAAGTTCCGCTACTTCGCGGGGGCCGGCCGCCTGCTCGACGGCACGGTCACCGGCGCCTCGCCGGCCAACGTGCTGGACATGACGCTGACCCAGCCGATCGGAGTCTGCGCGCTGATCATCCCGTGGAACGACCCCGTCGACCTCGCCGTGCGCAAGATCGGCGCCGCCATGGCGGCCGGCTGCACGATGGTCGTCAAGACCTCCGAGGAGACGCCGGCGTCCACCGAGGCGCTGTTCCGCCTGCTCGACGACCTGCCCGGCCTCCCGCCCGGCGTCGTCAACATGGTCCACGGCCCCGGCGACCCGACGGGCGAGGCCCTGATCGCGCACACCGAGGTCGACAAGATCTCCTTCACCGGCTCGACGCCGACCGGCAAGCGCATCGCTGAGGTCGCCGCGCGGCGGCTCACGCGCGTGTCCCTCGAGTGCGGCGGCAAGGCCCCCTGCCTGGTCTTCGACGACTGCTACCGCGAGAAGTGCATGGACGCGCTGGCCTACGGCGCGTTCATCTACGGCGGCCAGTCCTGCACAGCGGCGACGCGCATCATCGTCGAGGACGCGTTCTACGACGAGTTCGCGGCGGGCCTGGTCAGCCGCGCGCAGGCGATGCCCGCCGGCGACCCACTCGACGAGGGCACGCTGCTGGCACCCCTCGTGTCGGACCGCCAGGCGGCGCGCGTGCAGGCCTTCCTCGACACCGTCGAGCGCGACGGCGGCCGCTTCCTGCTCGGCGGGGAGCTCGACGGGCGCTACTGCCCGCCCACGATCGTGGAGGGGCTCGCCCCCGACGCCGAGGTCGCCTGCACGGAGGTCTTCGGGCCCGTCGTCGTCCTGTTCCGGGCGCGCGACGAGGAGCACGCCGTCGCGATCGCCAACTCCACGCGCTACGGCCTCGGCGGCAGCGTCTGGACGGCCGACATCTCGCGGGCGCTGAAGGTCGTGAAGCGCCTGCAGTTCGGCGACATCTGGATCAACACGCACTACATCCGCCAGTCCGAGACCCCGTTCGGCGGCTGGAAGGAAAGCGGCATCGGCCGCGAGCTCGGCCTCGCCGGCATGCGGGAGTACCTCGCCAACAAGCGGGTTGCGATCGACACCGCCGACGACTTCCATCTGCGCACGTGGTTCGAGAACCCGCCCCCCGCCTGAGGAGGACCACCCGATGACCCGCATCTGCTTCTGCAACCCGTTCGGCACGGACCAGTTCGACGACCTCGTGCTCGAGACGCTGACCCCGTACCTGCGCGAGGGCACGACCGTCGAGAGCGTCCACATCCGAGACTGCCCCCGCAACATCGACTACTACCTGCCCAAGCATCTCGTCGAGACCGAGCTGTTCAAGCTCATCCTCGAGGCGGAGGCCGACGGCTTCGATGCCTTCGTGATCGGCTGCTGCTACGACCCCGGGCTGGCCGTCGCGCGCGAGATCACCTCGATGCCCGTCGTCGGGCCGCTCGAGGCGAGCGTCGCCAACGTGCGGCCGTTCGGCCAGCGCTTCAGCGTCGTGACCGACCACCGCAAGGCCGTGCCCGAGCTCGAGGACCTCGTCCGCAAGTACGGCGCCTGGCCGAACTGCCGCTCCGTGCGCGCGATCGACTGGTACGTCGACGACATGGTCAAGGACCCGGCGGCCGTCGCCCGCGATGCGGCCGCGAAGTGCGCAGCCGTGATGGAGGAGGACGACGCCGAGGCGATCGTCCTCGGCTGCACGATCATCGCGGCCTGCTACGAGAAGGCGCAGCTCGAGGGCCTCGCCGACATCCCGCCCCTGCCGATCGTCAATCCCAACGTGCTGGCGGTCAAACAGGCCGAGCTCCTGGCCGACCTGGCCAAGGTCGGCCAGTACCGGATCAGCCGCAAGGGCTACTACCAGCAGCACGCCCAGCACGACCTGGCCGAGGCGCAGGACGTGCTCGATACCTACCTGCGCTCGCGCGCGGAGGCCTAGGCGGTGGCCGATCCGCGGATCATCCCCGACCCGCCCTTCGCGTGGGCGGAGGGCGCGCCGTACAGCCAGGCCGTCCGCGTCGGCGACCTCGTCTTCACGTCGGGACAGGGCGGCCTCGCCGACCCCGCGCACCTCGACGTCTGGCGGGCGGTGCGGGCCGACGTCCTCAGGCCCCCGTTCCCGGCCACGACGGCGGTCTCGACGGCCCTGCTCTTCGACGGGATGCTGTGCGAGATCGACGCGGTCGCCGTCGTCGGGTAGGGTGGCCCGGACGACGGGGGAGGGCCCGATGCGGAGCGCGATCATCACGGGCGGCGCCGGCGGGATCGGCGCGGCGACGGCGGAGCGGCTCGCGGAGCGCGGCTACGCGGTGCTCGTCGTCGACCGCGACGGCGAGGCGGCCGAGGCGGTCGCCCACCGCATCGGCAAGCCGGCCACGGCGATCGCCGCGGACGTCTCCGACGAGGCCGACGTCGCGGGCTACGTGGCGGCGGCGGGCGAGCGCTACGGGCGCATCGACGCCTTCTTCAACAACGCCGGTATCGAGGGCGACATCGCCCACGTCGAGGACTACCCCGTCGAGACCTTCGACCGGGTCCTCGCCGTCAACCTGCGCGGCGCCTTCCTCGGGCTCAAGCACGTGGTGCCGGTGATGCGCACGCAGGGCGAGGGCGCGATCCTCAACACCGCCTCGCAGGCCGGGGTGCGCGGCGTGCCGGGCCTGTCGGCGTACGTGGCCTCGAAGCACGCCGTCGTTGGCCTCTCCCAGGGCGTCGCCCTCGAGGTCGCGAAGGCGGGCATCCGGGTCAACTGCCTCTGCCCGGGCCCCACCAACACGCGCATGATGGACGACATCAAGGAGGCGGTCATCGCCGCCGGCGGCGACCCGCAGAACTTCGTCGACCGCATGCCCGTCGGCCGCTTCGGCGAGCCGGCCGAGATCGCCGACGTCGCCGCCTGGGCGCTGGCCGACGCGCCGGGCTTCCTGACCGGGGCGGTGCTCACGGTCGACGGCGCGATGACCACGCCCTAGGCCCGTCCGGATCGTCGCGGCGATGGGGTAGGCTCCGCCGGACCCGGAGCACGAGGAGGCCCCGTGACGAAGCAGCCCGCAACCCCGAGGACCGGCGCGTGAAGGCCGCCGTCTGCCGCGCGTTCGGCGAGCCCCTGGTGATCGAGGAGCTCACGCTGGAGGGCCCCCAGGCGGGCGAGCTGGTCGTCGACGTCAAGGCGTGCGCGATCTGCCACTCCGACATCACCTACATGGACGGCGGCTGGGGCGGCGACCTGCCCGCCCTCTACGGCCACGAGGCCGCCGGCGTCGTCAGCGCGGTCGGGCCCGAGACGCCCGGGGTCCGGGTCGGCGACCACGTCGTCGTGACCCTGATCCGCTCGTGCGGCCAGTGCTTCTACTGCTCGCGCGGCGACCGGGTGCTGTGCGAGGCGACGCTGCCGCTCTCGGCCCGTACGCCGATTCGCGACGCCTCCGGAGCACCGGTTGCGCAGATGATGAACGTCGGCTCGTTCGCGGAGCAGGTGCTTGTGCACTACTCCCAGGTCGCCGTCATGCCCGAGGACGTCGCCTTCGATGTTGCATCCCTGCTGGGCTGCGGCGTGATCACCGGCGTCGGTGCGGCGATCAACACCACCCATGTCGCGCCGGGCGATAGCGCGGTGGTGATCGGCACGGGTGGGGTCGGCCTCAACGTGCTGCAGGGCGCGTCGCTGTCCGGCGCCAATCCGCTGATCGCCGTGGACGTGAACGACGCGAAGTTGGAGGCGTCGCGCGCGTTCGGCGCCACGCACGTCATCAACTCGATGACGCAGGACGTCGCGGCGGAGGTGCGTCGGCTGACTGATGGCCGCATGGCGGAGCACGTGTTCGTGTCGGTCGGCGTCGGCCCGGCGATCGAGCAGGGCATCAGCCTGATGGGCAAGGGTGCCGAGACGATCATCGTCGGGATGCCGCCGAGCGGCGTGACGACGACGTTCGATCCCTCCTGGGTGGCTGCGGATTCGCAGCGCATCGTTGGCAGCAAGATGGGGTCGGCCAAGGTCCCCGTCGACATTCCCCATCTCGTCAATCTCTATCGTGGCGGCCGCTTGAAGCTCGACGAGCTGGTGACGAATCGCTATCCGCTCGAGGAGATCAACGAGGCCGTCGCCGCCGTCAAGCGCGGCGAGGCGCTGCGCAACGTGGTGGTGTTCTGATGAAGGTCGCCTCCTGGGAGACGTTCGTCGTCGGCAACCCGCCGCCGCACGAGGGCGGCAACTACTTCATCTTCGTGAAGATCGTCACCGACGACGGGATCGTCGGCTACGGCGAGTGCTACGTCGCCACCTTCGGGCCCGACGTGATCGCCAGGTGCATCGACGACATGATGGAGCGGCGCATCGTCGGGATGGACCCGCACCGGATCGAGACGATGTGGCGCGAGGTCTACGGCGCCGGCTTCAACTTCCGGCCCGACGTGACCTCGATGGGCGTCTTCAGCGGCATCGAGATGGCCCTCTGGGACATCATCGGCAAGTCCGCCGGCAAGCCCGTCTACGACCTGCTCGGCGGGCGCGTCCGCGAGCGGCTGCGCTCGTACACGTACCTCTACGAGGAGCCCGGCGATCCCGTCGACGTCTACCACGACCCCGACCTCTCCACGCAGCGCGCCGTCGAGGCCGTCGAGGCCGGCTTCACCGCGGTCAAGTTCGACCCGGCCGGCCGCTACTCGTCGCTCGACCCGCGCAACCCGTCGGTCGAGGCCCTCGAGCGCTGCGAGCGCTTCGTGCGCCAGATCCGCGAGGCCGTCGGCCCCGGCGTGGACATGCTGTTCGGGACGCACGGGCAGTTCACCACGTCCGGCGCGATCCGGATGGCCAAGCGGCTCGAGGCCTACGAGCCGCTCTGGTTCGAGGAGCCGACGCCGCCCGACATGCCCGAGGAGATGGCGAAGGTCGCGCACGCCACCTCGATCCCGATCGCCACGGGCGAGCGGCTGACCACGAAGTACGAGTTCGCGCGCGTCCTGCGCACCGGCGCCGCCTCGATCCTGCAGATGAACCTCGGCCGCGTCGGCGGCATCCTCGAGGCCAAGAAGATCGCCGGCATGGCCGAGACGCACTACGCGCAGATCGCGCCGCACCTCTACTGCGGTCCGCTCGTCGGCGCGGCCAACGTGCAGATCGCCGCCTGCTCCCCCAACTTCCTGATCCTCGAGTCGATCCGCGACTGGGGCGGCTTCCACGCGGAGATCCTCAAGACCAAGATGGGCTTCGAGGACGGCCACGTGATCATCCCCACCGCGCCCGGGCTCGGCGTCGAGCTCGACGAGGACGTCGCGCGCGCCAATCCCTACACGGGCACCGCCCTGCACCTCAACCCGGTGTACGGCGAGCTCCGGGAAGAGCACTACCCATGAGGATCGCCTACATCGGCCTCGGCGCGCTCGGCGCCCCGATCGCCATGAACCTGCTCCGCGCCGGCCACGAGCTGGCCGTCACCGACCTCAACCGGGCCAGCGGCGACGAGCTCGTCGCCGCCGGCGCCCGCTGGGCCGACGACCCGGCCGACGCCGCGTCGGGTGCGGACGTCGCCTTCACGTGCCTGCCCTCGACCCGGGCGATCGAGACGGTCGTCCTCGGCGAGCGCGGCCTGATCGAGGGCCTCGGCGAGGGCGCCGTCTGGATCGACAACTCGACGAACGACCACGACCTGATCGTCGACCTCGCCGCGCGGCTCGCCGAGCGCGGCGTCCGCACGATCGAGGCGCCCGTCACGGGCGGCGTGCACCTCGCCAAGACCGGCGGCGTGACGGTGATCCTCGGCGGTGACGCCGAGCTGGTCGAGCAGCACATGCCGCTCTTCGAGCTGATCGGCAACCGCCAGTTCCACGTCGGCGCGGTCGGCCAGGCCTCGAAGATCAAGGCGATCACGAACATGCTCGCCTTCATCCACCTCGTCGCCGACGGCGAGGCGATGATGCTGGCCAAGCAGGCCGGGATCGACCTCGGCACCGCCTGGCAGGTGATCCAGGCCTCCTCGGGCAACTCGTTCGTGCACGAGACCGAGGGCAAGGTCATCCTCAGCGGCTCGTACATGATCGACTTCACCTTCGACCTCGCGCTCAAGGATCTCGGCTTCAACCTCGCGATGGGCGAGGAGTACGGCGTGCCGCTCGAGCTGGCCACCGCCGTCCGCGACCAGTACCTGCGGGCCAAGGAGCGCTACGGCGGTGAGGCTCAGTCGCCGGAGATCGTGCGCCTGCTCGAGGACGCCTGCGGCACCGAGCTGCGCGCCCCGGGCTTCCCCGAGCGGATCGAGGCCTGAGCGGCACTAGGATGAGTCCGACCGACGACCCCGGGAGGCAATGATGGGACTCCTCGACGACTTCAAGAAGGCGGTCCCCGCGGACCTCAAGGACAAGGCCCGCGAGGCCGCGACCAACGCGAAGGCCGCGGCGGTCAGCGCCGGCGAGGTCGCGCAGACCGCGGCCGATGCGGCCTCCGAGGCGTTCGACAAGGGCGAGCAGTCGTTCAAGCAGGCGCGCGCCGAGGGCCAGGGCCTGACGGGCGCGGCGAAGGAGGCCGGGCGCGGTGCGCTCGAGCCGGCCGACGCCTCTGCTGACGCGGCGGCACCCTCCGAACCTAAGACCGAGGCGTAGTTCCCCGAGGGCCGGTCGCCCGCCCTGCGGCTATCCGTGGGTGGACAGCGACGAAGGAGGCCGGCCATGGGGCTGATCGACGAGGCGAAGCACGGCATCGAGGACGTCCGGGACGCGACCCCGACGGAGGTGCGCGACAAGGCGCGCGAGGCGGCCGAGAGCGCGAGGAAGGCCGCGCAGGACGCGGCCGAGCTCGCCGTCCTCGCCGCCCAGGCGGCGGCCGCCGCGGCTCGCTCGGGCTCCGGCGCGTACGTGGAGTGATGAGGACACGACGAGTAGATCAGTCGGAGTGATGACGGTAGATCATGAGGCATAGGTCGCTGATGCAGGGTCGTTGGTGTCGCGGCATCCTGTCACGAGAACTCGCAAGGTGTGCTTCTCCCCCTTGGAGGTTTGACTTTGAGACTCGAAGATGGCTAGGGTAAGAGTCGTGGAGGCGATCTCTCGATGCGGGCTTTGCCGGTTAGGTGTACTGCTGGTTGGCTTGTTGGGTTTGTTTGTCGTGGTTGGGTCGGCGCAGGCTCTGATGGGACAGCAGCAGACGATCACCCAAACTGGTGGTACGGGACTCGATTATTTTGGCCGGTCGGTTGCGTTGTCGAGTGATGGGAATACGGCGATTGTTGGCGCGTACTTAGATGATGTTGGTGGGGCGAGTAATCAGGGGAGTGCGACGATTTTTATCACTTCCGTGGTACCGGATGCTCCAACGAGTGTTTCTGCGACGAGTGGGGCGAATGGGCAGAGTGTGGTGGTGTGGACTGCGCCCACGTCGGATGGTGGTCTCCCGATCACTGGGTACACGGTGACGGCGAGTCCGGGTGGTCAGACGTGTTCGTGGACGAGTGGCTCGCTTTCTTGCACGGTGACGGGGTTGACGAACGGAGTGAGTTACTCGTTCACGGTGACGGCAACGAATGCGGCAGGGACGAGTAGCGCGTCGAGTGCGTCGAGTGCTGCCATCCCCGCGGCAACAGTTCCGGGTGCGCCGACGGGTGTGTTGGCTTCGAGTGGTGCGGATGCGCAGAGTGTGGTGGTGTGGACTGCTCCCACGTCGGATGGTGGCTCGTCGATTACGGGCTATACCGTCACGGCGAGTCCGGGTGGGCGGACGTGTTCGTGGACGAGTGGCTCGCTTTCTTGCACGGTGACGGGGTTGACGAACGGAGTGAGTTACTCGTTCACGGTGACGGCAACGAATGCGGTGGGGACGTCGGCTGCGTCAGCACCGTCGAGTGGAGTCACGCCGACTGCTCCCGCGACTGCTGCTCCCGCGACTACTGCTCCCGCGACTCCCGTGAACGTTAAGTGGACTAAACCAAGCACCACAACTCCACTCGTCGCGACCTTCACCGCAGCAACAGGCACGACATACCTGATCACCGCAACACTCATCAAAGCCGCACAAACACTACGAGCCGCCACCGCCAAAGGCTCCTGCAAGATCAAGAGCGGCAAAGCAAGGTGCAGCGTCAACCTGAAAACGCAGGGTTCTTGGCGGGTGGCGATTACTCCGGTGCGTCGTGGGGTGGAGGGCGTACCGATTGTGAAGCGCTTCACGGTTTACGCGACTCCGCCCCGACCTTCCGGGTCGCCGGACGCGGTAACTGGCTAGTCGGTAGGCCGGTGAGCGGGAGGAGTGCCCTCCGCTCGGGCAGCAACGACGGTACGTGGGTCGTGCACGATCAAGACGAAGGAGGAGCAGCGAGTTGTGACGTGCATGATTCGTTTGGGGAAGTCGGGTTGGTGGCTTGTCTCGATCACGCCGGTTCAGGCGAGTGTCAAGGGGGCACACCAGTATCCACGCGTGTCGAGATCAAGAGGCCTGTGAGGAGATCTACTCCGGCGTTTACTCGTCGTCTGCTTTTCGTGCATCACGGCTGAGCGTTGTTGGCGTGTCCGTGGTAGAACGAGTTACCGGGGGGTCTGTTGCGCGTTTGGGTGACGGGCAAAGCAACGTGCAGCGTCAGACTCAAGACGAAGGGCACCTGGAGCGTTGTGATTACTCCGCAGAAGAATGGGTCTCTGGGTAAGCCAGTGAAGAAGACGGTGAGGGTCTAGGGCTGAGGCTCGCCTTGGAGGTAGGTGTCGCGTCCAAAGTCCACCGCCTCGGTTACACGACGAGTAGTTCAGTCGGAGTGATGACGGTAGATCATGAGGCATAGGTCGCTGATGCAGGGTCGTTGGTGTCGCGGCATCCTGTCACGAGCACACGCCACCAAGAAACCCGGGGCTAGTCAAACAGTTGCGGCCGGCAAACGGGGGCATGGGTGCCGAAGTTGAGTTTGGTCCGGCCTTCCGAGTCGAGGCTGTGCAGGGAGGTAGGCGCCGAGTGATGCGTCTAGCGTTTCCAGCGCCGTAGCAAGCCAAAAGTGCATCTCAAAGAGTATCTCTTGCGCGAAACGGTTCGTCAGGAAACGGCGATTGCCTCAGGTAAACCCTGGAGAATAGGTAATCAAGCGATTACTCTATTTGGCTTAGATGCTCAGGTCGAGATCATCTTCTTCTCGATGCCGACGCCGGCCTCGAGCGCTCGCTGGTACTCGAGCGGGACGATCGCCGAATCCTGCAGGGCGATGCCCGTCGAGTCGAAGATGGTGATCTCCTCCGGCGAGGTGCGGCCGGGCTTCTGACCGGTGATGACCTCGCCGATGGAGCCGGCCAGGTCGTCCTCGGTGATCACGCCCTCGCTGAGTGGGACGTTGATCTCGCCGTCGTGGCGGCACTGGCGGATGTCGTCGACGAAGATGCGTGCTCCGACGAGGACGTCGGACTCGAGCTCCTGGTCGCCGCCCTTGTCGGCGCCGACCGCGGCGATGTGCGTGCCGGGGGCGATCCACTCCTTCTTGACGAGGGGCTCGCGGGCCGGCGTGATCGTGACGACGACGTCGGCGCCGCGCACGGTGCTCTCGAGGTCGGTGGACGTCGTGATCGGATAGCGGCCCTCGATCTTTGGCTCCATCACGGAGTGGAAGTGATCGAGGGTCGATTCGCGCCGGCTCCAGACGCGCACCTCGTCCCACTCGAACACGGTGTCGCAGGTCTCGAGCGCGCCCTCGGCCATGTTGCCGGCACCGACGATCGCGAGGGTCTTCGACTCGGGACGGGCCATCCACTTTGCGGACACGGCCGCCGACGCGCCGGTGCGCTGGACCGTGTGGTACGAGCCGTCGCAGATCGCCAGCGGAAAGCCCGTCTCGGGATCGGTGTAGATCAGGATCGAGAAGACGGTCGGCAGGTCGTACTTGTCGCGGTTGTTCTCGCGGATCGAGACCCACTTGCAGGCCGCGGCCTCGGGCTCCTCGATGTACGAGGGCATCGCCTCCCACTCGCCCGGGTACCTGTCCAGCACGATGTGGCCCTTCGGGTCCATGTAGAAGCGGCCCTCGCCGTGCATGCGGTAGGCCTGCTCGACGCCGGCGACGTACTCGGCGGGCGTGACCAGGCCCATCATGTCCGTGCGGCTCAGAATCAGGGTCTTCTTGTTGCGCCAGCTCTCCACAGGGGTCCTCCTCGGGATGGCGCGAGTCTAGCCGGGGTGCGGCGTCAGCGGACGGTCGGTCCGAGGGTCCGGGTGATCCCTGTGTCCATGCGGGTTTCCGGGAATCCGCGGAAATCCCGAAATCCGGCGTCAGATCCGCCGCATTCGCGCGTCTACACTGGTGCCATGGACGTTGCTCTGGAGAGGGGCGTTAGTGTCCCCACCCGCGATGCGGGTGCGCTGACGGCTTCCCTCTACAAGCAGCACGCCGGCGAGCTGCTTCGCTTCGCCTGGCATCGGCTGGGCCGCATCGAGGATGCGGAGGACGCCGTGCAGGCGACGTTCCTGTCGGCGCATCGGGTCCTGCAGGAGGGCGAGCGCGTCCGCGAGCCCCGCGCCTGGCTGTTCCGCATCCTGCGCAACGAGTGCCTGACCCGCATCGCGCTGGTCAAGCGCCGTGGCGTCCACGAGTCGCTCGAGGAGTGGCACGCCGACACCGGGTCGTCCGTCGAGGAGGACTTCGAGCGCCGGGACGCCTTCGACGCCACCGTGGCCCTGCTCGGCACCCTGCCGGAGCAGCAGCGCGAGGCGATGGTGCTGCGCGAGTGGCTCGGCCTCTCGGCGATCGAGACCTCCGAGGTGCTCGAGACGACCCCGCAGGGCGTCGACGCTCTCGTCTACCGCGCGCGCAAGGCGCTCGTCGCGGTTCCCGAGGTCGAGGACGACTCGGACTGCGCCGAGGTGCGCGCCGCCCTCGCCGACGACGCGATCACGAACCGCACGCGCGCGCACCTCCTGCGCTGCCGCTCCTGTCGCGCGGCCTCCCGCCGCCTGCGCGCCCCCGAGGAGATGGCCGTCAACGGCGGCCTGCCGCTCGACAGCGTCGCCTTCCGCCTCGGCGAGTCCATCCCGGGCTTCGCCGTTGGCGCCGGAACCGCCGCGGTCATCGCGGGTGGGGGCATCGCCGCTGCGGCCTCGTCGATCGCCGGCGTATCGGTGGCCGCGAAGGTCGTGATCGGCGTCACGGCCACCGCCGTCGTCGCAGGCGGCACGATCGGCGGCGTCCCCGTTGTGCGCGACGCCGTCCGGCCCGCCGCTAAGGTGCAGCAGGAGCGCATCACCGCGCACGATGCGACGGTCGACACCGCCACGGGCGGCAAGGTCGCGATCGTCAACGCGGTCAAGCCCAAACGGGATACCGCGGGTATCGTCGTCCCAAGCGCGACCACCGAGGTCGCGGCGGCCGTGTCCGAGCCGGCCCAGGTCGCGCCCAAGCCCGCCGAGCCCGTTGCGGCGGAGGCGGCGCCGCCCGTCCCCGAGGCCGCCGCCCCGGTAGCGGATTCGACCCCCGCCGCACCGGTGGCCGGGCCTCCCGTCGCCGAGGAGGACGCACCGGCGGTCGTGCCGGACAACGCGCCGCTGGCTGCCGCCAAGCCGGCTCCAGTGAAGAAGCCGGTGGACGCCAAGAATCCCGAAAGTGTGAAGAAGCCGGAGGGTTCGAAGCAGCCGTCGGGTGGGGTGACGCCGGTGGAGTCGGGCAAGAAGCCGGAGGACGCGAAGAAGCCGGAGGGTTCGAAGCAGCCGTCGGGTGGGGTGACGCCGGTGGAGTCGGGCAAGAACCCGGAGGACGCGAAGAAGCCGGAGGGTTCGAAGCAGCCGTCGGGTGGGGTGACGCCGGTGGAGTCGGGCAAGAACCCGGAGGACGCGAAGAAGCGCGATGAGCAGAAGCGCGTCGAGCCCGTCAGTTCCGCACCGCCCACGCCCCCGGTCGCCGCTCCCGTCGTCACGCCCACTCCGCCGAAGGCCGACAAGCCGAAGTCCGAGAAGCCGAAGGACGACAAGGTGAAGGACTCGAAGCACGCCGACGGCGACGACTGAGGCCTTTGCTGCGCCCGCGGCGTGGCACCATGGTCGTGAGATGAGGCCGCCGACCGCATGAGCGTCGCGCGCAACCTGGCGCGGATCGGCAAGCAGTCGGCGATCTACGGCGCCGGGTCGATCGCGGCGACCCTGCTCGGGATCGTGCTGCTGCCGCTCTACACGCGGGAGCTGACCCCTGCCCAGTTCGGCGATGCGGAGCTCGCGCTAAGGATCGTGCTCGCCGTGGCGATCGTCGCGCGGCTGGGGCTGGTCAACGCCTTCTTCCGCTTCTTCTTCGACAACGACGACCTGCCGCACCGGCGGCGCACGTTCCGCACCGCCTTCTGGATGCTGCAGGCCACCACCCTCGTCTGGGCGCTGATCACGGCGGCGGCCGCGCCGTGGATCGGCGAGCGCGTCTTCACCCAGCCGGGCGCCGGCGCCGATCTGGTCCTGATGGTCGCGCTCGGCGTCTACGTGACCGTTAACTACGAGCTCACGAGCGCGCTCTTCCGGGTGCAGGAGCGTGCCGTCGCGTTCAGCGTCCGCACGATCGTCAACCTCGTCCTCACCGCCGCGCTCTCGTACGTGTTCCTGGTCGAGCTTGACATGGGCCCGGTCGGCCTCCTGCTCGGCGCGTACATCGGCCAGCTCGGCGTCTACCTCGGCGTCCTCGTCGAGCAGCGCTCCTGGCTCGGCTTCGCCCTCGACCGGCCGCTGCTCCTGCGCATGCTCAAGTTCGGGGTGCCGCTGATGCCGGCGGGCGCCGCCATGTGGGCGGTCACCCTGATCAACCGCCCAGTTGTCCTCGCGGTCTCCGATGCCGACACGCTTGGCCTGCTGGCCGCCGCGTTCCGGATCGGCACCGGCGTCCTGCTCCTCGTCAACGCCTTCCAGCTGGCCTGGCCAGCCTTCGCCTACTCGATCAAGGACGACGAGGAGGCCCGCCGCACCTACGCCGCGGTGCTCGGCGTCTACCTCGCCTTCATGGGCTGGGCGGCCGTCGCGCTCGCCCTCTGGGCGCCGTGGTTCCTGCGGCTCCTCACCACCGAGGCGTACTGGGGGGCGGCAGCGGCGATCACGCCGATCGCGCTCGCCGCACCGCTCTACGGGGGCTACTTCATCGCGGCGATCGGCGTCGGCCGGCGCAAGGCCAACCAGTTCAACTGGGTCGTCGTCGCGGCCGCGGCCGCGATCGAGGTCGTCGCCCTTGTCGTGCTCGTCCCCCGCTACGGGGTGGCGGGTGCGGGCTGGTCGCTGGTGGTCGCCTACGGGTCGATGTTCGCCCTGATGCTGTGGCGCGAGCACCGCGTGTTCCCCGTGCCGTACCGCTGGGCCCGGATCGCGCGCATCCCCGTGGTGCTGGCCGCCGCGCTGCTGATCGGCCAGCTGCTCGTCCCCGACCACGGGTTCTGGCCGCTCGTCCTGCGGATCGGGATCGTGGCCCTGATCCCGCTCGGCTACGTCGCGGTCGGCTTCCTGGATCGCGCCGAGCGCGAACGCGCGCGGCAGCTCGTGCGCGCCCTGCGCAGCCGCGGCGGCTCCGCTAGTCCCGGCGACACCGCCGAGCCGGAGCTCGGCCCTACGTGACGGGCGGCCCGACGGCGCGGGGTATCCTCCGGCCGTGACGATTCGCATACCGATCGCGCGGCCCGAGCTCGGCCCGGAGGAGTCCACGGCGGTTGCCGAGGTGCTGGCCAGCGGCATGCTGATCTCGGGGCGGGTCGTCGAGGCGTTCGAGCGGGAGCTCGCCGAGCGCTGCGGCCGTCGCCACTGCGTGGCGGTGGCCAACGGCACGGCCGCGCTCGAGCTGGCGCTGCGTGCGCTCGGGGTGGACGGCGGCGAGGTGCTCGTGCCGGCCCTGTCCTGGCCGAGCCCGGGGCACGTGGCCGAGTGGGTGGGGGCGACGCCGCGGCTCGTCGACGTCGATCCCGCCTCCTGGAACGGCACTGCCAAGGGGCTGGCCGCTGCCCGCACCAACGCGACCCGCTGCGCGGTCGCGATCGACCAGTTCGGGGTGCCGGCGGAGCACCCGGCGATCGCCGCCGCCCTGTCGGGCCTGCCGATCGTTGAGGACGCGGCGTGTGCGATCGGCTCGACGCTCGACAGCCACCCGTGCGGCTCCTTCGGTGACGTGTCGTGCCTGTCGTTCCACCCGCGCAAGGTGGTAACCACGGGCGAGGGCGGGGCGTGCCTGACCGACGGCGACGGCCTTGCCGAGGAGCTGCGCATCCTGCGCAACCACGGCCAGCGCGCGGTGGGGGACTTCGCGCGCTCGGGGCCGAACGAGCGCCTGACCGAGATGCAGGCCGCGATCGGCCTCGTGCAGCTCGGCCGGCTCGACGGCATGATCCACCGCCGCCGCGAGATCTGCGACGCCTACCGCCAGGCCCTGCCGGGGCTCGGGCTAACGGGGCAGGCGCACCCCGCGGGCGCGGCCGTCAACGAGCAGACCTTCGGGGTCGTCGTGGCCGCAGGGATGGACCGCGACGCCGTCATCGCGTCCCTGCAGGCGCAGGGCATCGGCGCGGGCATCCTCTCGTACGCTCTGACCCGGATCGGCAGCCTCGCCCCCCTCGGACAGTCGGCCCCGACCGCGGAGGACGTCGTCGACCGCGGCCTCGCGCTGCCGGTCTACCCGGCGATGACGGGCGCCGACGTCGCCGACGTGCTCGCGGCGCTCGCCGTCGCCGTCGGCTAGCCGGGCCCGTACTCGAGCTGGTCGAAGTAGCGCAGGGCGATCCGGCCCGGCCGTACCCGCGCCTGGGCCGCCGCCGCCTCGTCGTCGGTCAGCTCGCCGAGCGCCCGGCGCACGCCGAGCCACGGCAGGTTGAGGTCGTCCTGGTAGACGATCGTCGAGATGCGCGGGTTCATCTCGAGGACGGCGTCGCCGATCAGCTGCAGGATGAAGAAGCCGTCGAGCCCGAAGCCCTCGACGAGGGTCGACGCGACCTCCATCAGGTCGGGGGCGTCGAGCGTCTCGAAGCGCATCGCGAGGCCGGCGCGCATCGCCTCGCGCGTCTTCGGGTGGCCGAGGACGATGCGGCCCCCCTCGGCGTAGCCGTCGACGGTGCGCTCGAGCCCCATGACGAGCTCCATCACGAGGAGCTCCGTGTCGTCGTCGCCGAGGATGCGCTCGACGTCCTCGAGCCGGCGCGGCGGGGCGACCGGGCGCTCGTGGAGGAGCTGGTGGCGCTCGTCGACGGAGGCCGACAGGACGTGGAAGCCGCGCGAGCCCGCCGAGACCACCGGCTTGATGCAGACGTCGCGGTCGGGGTAGCCGAGCGCGCGCGCCGCGGCCGCCACCTCCGAGCCGCCGCGCGCCAGCCGGAAGGCCGGGGCCCGCACGCCGAGCCGCTCGCAGAGGGCGAGGGTCTCGTACTTCGAGTCGGCGGCGGCGACCGCCGTGGGGCCCGAGCAGATCAGCGCGATCCCGGCCGCGGCGAACTCGTCGCGCCGGGCCGCGAGGCCCGCGAGGTCGAAGGAGGCCTGGGGCAGCACCACCCGCGCGCCCTCGCGGCGGGCGAGCTCGAGGATCGCCGGCCCGAAGGCGGGGTCGGTGCCGGCGGGCACCGTGGCGAAGGCGTCGCACCGGAAGCGGCCGACGTTCTCCTCGCGCAGGTCGGTGCCCACGAGGCGCACCGGGCGCTCGCCGTTCTCCCTCAGCGCGCGCAGGAGCGCCGCCGACCCGGGCGAGCCGACCGCGGTCACGAGGATGGTGAGGGGCTCAGTCAAGGTCGAGGTCGTCGCCGCGCAGGTGCTCGAGGCGCGCATCGCGGTCGCGGGCGAGGTACTCGTCGATGGTCGCCCGCATGCCGTCCTGGCCGCGCATCCAGAGCACGGGGTGGATCAGGAGCTGCAGCCACGGGAAGCGCGCCTCTGCGAGCTCCGCGGTGGGGTCGCCGCGGCGCCAGGTCTGCTTCGAGTCGGAGCGGTAGGTCCACGCGAAGCCGCCGGTGAAGCGCGGCTCCATCACGTTGACCCAGCCGGGCACGGCGTCCTCCATGAAGGCCGGGTCGGGGTTGTGCCAGGCCATCACGCGGTCGAAGCCCGGATCGACGACGGGGTCGACCTGGGGGTGCAGGGCGTGGTGGCCGACCCAGTGGCCGAGCTCGCGCAGCCGCGCGTAGGCCGCCTCGCCGGCGGGCGAGGCGAGGTTGTAGAAGACGCTGCGCGTCATCAGGAGGTACGTCGCGCGGATGCCCTTCGCGTGCTCGATCTCCGCCATCTCCACGGCCGCCTCGAGCGAGAGGTCGACGTCGTGGCGCAGGAACAGCATCTGCTCGGCCGGCTGGGCGACATCGAAGCCGCGGAGCCGGTAGCGCCCGGCGATGATCGCGTCGAGGAGCTCCCCGTAGCCCTCCGGCGAGAAGGCGGCCACGGCCCGGCCCCTACGACCCCTGCGCGCGGTACCAGGCGATGGTGCGCTCGAGGCCCTCGTCGAGGTCGACCTGCGGCTCCCAGCCGAGCACCTCGCGGGCGCGCGTGATGTCGGGGATGCGGATCTCGACGTCGGAGTACTCGAGCGGCTTGAACACGATCGGCGAGTCCGACCCGGCGAGGCGCTTGATGCGCAGCGCGAGGTCGTACGTGGTGCAGACGCTGCGCGGGTTGCCGATGTTGAAGGACTGCCCGACCGCCTGGGGGTTCTCGAGGATCTCGAGGACCGCGGTCGCGATGTCATCCATGTAGCACCAGGCGCGGATCTGGGCCCCGTCGTTGTGGACGGTGATCTCGTCGCCCTTGATCGCGTGGCGCACGAAGTGGTGGATCGCGCCGACCCCGATCTGGTTGGGGCCGTAGATGTTGAAGGGGCGCACGACGGCGACGGGCAGGCCGTACTCCTCGAAGTAGGCGTGCAGGAAGTACTCGCCGGCCAGCTTGGAGACGGCATACGACCAGCGCGCCTCGCCGACCTGGCCGCCGGAGGTCTCGTGCGTCTCCTCGACCTTGTAGGCGTGCCGGCCGAAGACCTCGCTGGTCGAGAAGTCCACCATCCGCTCGAGGCGGTCGCCGAGGCCGTGCGCGACCTCCGCCACGTTGGCGGTGCCGAGCAGGTTGACGCGCATCGTGTGGACCGGGCTCTTGAGCACGGTGGCCACGCCCGCGATGGCGGCCATGTGCACGATGTGCGTGGCGCCCTCCGCCGCGGTCGTGAGGCTCTCGAGGTCGAGGACGTCGCCCTGCACGAACGTCACGTTCGGGTGGTCGCGCAGCGTCGTTTGGCTGAGGGCGTCGTTGTGGAGATTGTCGTAGAGGACGATCTCGTTCGCGTCGGCCAAGAGGCCGGCGACCGTGGTGCCGATGAATCCGGCGCCGCCGGTCAGCAGGATGCGCTTGCCCGCGAGCACGCGCTGAGTCTACCGGGTTGTCCGTGGTCTCCCGCCGTTCGCCCGCGGGATCGCCTGCCACCATTGGCTGGTGCTGCAGCGCATCGACCTGACCGCCAGGCCCGCGGTGATGGCGCCGCTCGCGGAGCCGGAGCTGGCCGCCGCCCTCCGGACCGACGGGTCGCTCGCCTGGATCGACTGCGGTGACCCGACGGACGCCGAGCTCTCGGCGCTCGCCGTGGCGGCCGGCTGGTCGGATGCCCTGGCCCGGGCGGTGCGCCGACCCGAGGGCCGCCAGCGCTTCGTGCGGCTCGGCGACTGGGCGGTCGTGCAGGTGGGCGCGCCCCGCGGCGAGGGCACGGGCTGCATGGTGCTGTCGGGGTCGACCGCGATCACCGTCCGCTACGACTGGCCCGTCGACTTCTCCGAGACGGCCTCGGAGGTACAGGACTGGACCGGGCTCGCCGACGCGGGGGCGATGGCGGTGGCCTGCGTGCTCCTGAGCCGCCTCGTCGAGGTCTACGAGGACGCGGCCGGCACCCTCGAGGACCGCCTGGTCGAGCAGGAGTCCTCCGCGCTCGAGGACGCGGGCGGGCGCGATCCGCTGCCGGCCCTGCGCGAGACCGCGACCCTGCGCACCCACGTGGGCGACCTGCGCCGCCGGGCCAACCGCCTGCGCGAGGTGATCGGGATGGTGATCCGGCAGGAGCTCGTCGACCGCCGCCACGGGGAGGCCGTCGACCTCGAGCTGCGCGACGTCTACGACCACCTGCTGCGCGTGCACGACGACCTCGACGCCTACGGGGAGCGGCTGATCGCGCTGCAGGAATCGCGCCTCTCGCTCGTCGCGTACAAGCAGAACGACATCACGAAGAAGATCTCCGGCTGGGGCGCCGTGCCGCTCGTGCCCACCATCACCACGGGCTGGTACGGCCAGAACTTCCAGCACCTGTGGCTGCTGGACAGCCCGTGGGGCGGCTTCTTCAGCGCGGGCGTCGCCCTCACGGGGATGGTCGCCCTCGCCACCGTTCTGCGCCGGGCCGACTGGCTCTAGGGCGCGCCGCGGCGGGCCCGGGCCAGCACGGCCGTGCCGGCGGCGAGGCCGAGCGCGGCGGCCAAATTGGTTACAAAAAGATCGTCACCTACAAGCTGAATATGTTTGCCTAGTCTTTGTGTC
>SXGQ01437404.1_pt1 | contig 18963 bp, 16 predicted proteins | sample 3178371 | NCBI WGS metagenome assembly SXGQ01 (sample SAMN11356859, study PRJNA531348) | freshwater metagenome | isolation source: freshwater sample F1-20 | place: China: Fuxian Lake, Yuxi | collected 2017-12-25 | reverse complement strand
CGTAAACACGGGCGAGAATTAATCAAGTATGATTTGCCTGTGATGGAAGAAATATTAGCAGATACGTATGGTATTACTGTTTATCAGGAACAGGTAATGTTGCTCAGTCAAAAAATTGCCAGCTTTACCAAAGGTGATGCCGATGTACTGAGAAAAGCCATGGGTAAAAAGCAAAAATCAGTATTGGATAAAATGAAAGCGCAGTTTGTTGCGGGCGCAGTAAAAAATGGACATCCTGAAAATGTATTAGAAAAAGTTTGGACGGATTGGGAAGCATTTGCCCAATACGCTTTTAATAAATCACACTCCACTTGCTATGCTTATTTAGCCTATCAAACCGCTTATTTAAAAGCACACTATCCAGGCGAATATATGTCAGCCGTTTTAAACCATGCGGGCAGTATTGATAAAATTACCTTCTTCATGGAAGAATGTAAAAGAATGACGATTAAAGTGTTGGGTCCAGATATTAATGAATCGCTCAATGGATTTTCAGTTAATAAAAATGGAGAAATTAGATTTGGCTTAGGTGGATTAAAAGGTGTGGGTGAAGCCGCCATCGAAACCATTATTACCGAAAGAAATAAATCAGGCCATTTTAAAGATATGGTTGATTTTATCAAACGCGTATTATCTCGATCTGTCAATAAAAAATCATTAGAAAGTTTGGCTTACTCTGGCACTTTTGATTGTTTCCCTGAATACCACCGAGCACAATTTTTCCATGTGGCTGATGGTGACAGAACCAACGGACTTGAAAAATTGATTAATTACGCACAAGCACTACAAAACATAAATACAGGTACGACGAATACTTTATTTGGTGATTTACCTTCAGCCATGCAAGTGCCCGTTCCTAAAATAACCGTATGTGAGGAATGGACATTAACTGAAAAGCTGGATCATGAAAAAGACATCACTGGTATGTTTATGAGTGGGCATCCTTTGGATCATTTCAGCTTTGAAATGCGACATTATCAATTTACACCAATTAATGATTTTAATGAAGTAAGGGATACATTGTCTGTGAATTTAAATCAGTTAGGCCGAAATTTTAAACTTGCTGGATTGGTGACAGAAGTACAACATCGAATGACTAAAACAGGCAAAAACTTTGGCTCCTTTATTATTGAAGATTTTACGGGGAAAACAGATTTTATTTTATGGAGTGAGGATTATATTAAGTTTCAAAACTACCTAGAAGTAGGTCAAAAGATATTTTTAACTGGGAGCTTTAGGAATAGATACAATCAGCCCAATGCCTTTGAATTTAAAATTACCAATATGTCCTTATTGGAAACCGTGAAGCAAAACCAAACAAGGTCCATTGAAATAAGCATGCACCCTTCCAAGCTTGACCAAGAGATGTTAGCATTTGTTGAAAAGAATTTAAAACAGAACCCAGGCCGAGCTTCCTTAAAATTCAACTTTGTTGAACCTAAGGAACAATTGGTTGCCAGTGTTCGTACCTATGAAAAGGGCTTTTTGATGAATGATGATATGGTTTCCTTTCTGGACAAGCATCCCGACTTATCCGTATTAGTGAACCTGTTTTAAGTAACTGCCTTAACAGGTAATTACATGACGCCCTGTCGGTAAAATTTGTCCCCAATATTTTTTTATAAAGTGGAAAAGTCAAATGGGCAGTTATTAAATATTGGAACTATTTTTGAAGAAGTATAATAAACAACCCAATAAATATATATAATTATGGCATTAGAATTTACAGATGCAAATTTTCAGAAAGACGTCATGGAAAGTGATAAACTTACAGTCATTGATTTTTGGGCAGAATGGTGTGGTCCTTGTCGTGCCATTGGGCCAGTTATTGAAGAATTAGCAGTGCAATATGAAGGAAAAGTAAATATCGGAAAAGTGAATGTGGATGTCAATCCTAACTTAAGTATGAACTTTGGTATTACTTCCATTCCAGCTATCTTATTTGTTAAAGGCGGTGAAGTAGTTGACAAGCAAATTGGTGCAGTACCAAAAGCAGTTTTAGACAAAAAAATTCAAGCGCATTTATAATTTAATCAATGTTTACCAATGGTAATCATTTAAAATCCCATCCTGGGCACTCGGGATGGGATTTTTGTTTATCTTAGGATTCTAAAATCACTCTATGGAACGATTTCAAGGCATTATAGGGATCATTGTTATTATTATCATTGCCTATCTGTTTTCTAATAACAAAAGTAAAATCAATTATCGATTGGTGATGAGTGGCTTATTGTTACAGTTTACCATTGGGGTTTTAATCTTAAAAATTCCAGCAGTCACTCACTTTTTCCAAATCATTGGAAGAGGTATGGGTAAAATTGAACAATTTGCACGCGCAGGTGCCGCTTTCGTTTATAGTGGTGTTGCGGCAACTACCCCATCGGGCGTTGCTGATTTTGCCAATAGTGGTTTTGTTTTCGCGTTTAATGTTACAGCTACAATAATATTAGTTTGTGTTTTAGTTGCTTTGTTTTATCATTTTGGTATCATGCAACGTATAGTGGCTATTGTTGCAAAGGCAATGAACTTTATTATGCGTGTTAGTGGTGCTGAAGCTTTAAGTAATGTGGCTAGTGCTTTTGTAGGTCAAGTGGAAGCACAAATTATGATTCGCCCTTACTTGGCTACGATGACAAAAAGCGAAATATTAGCTAGTATGAGTGGAAGTTTGGCTTGTATTGCTGGTGGAATTTTGATTGTGTATGCAAATATGGGTGCCCAAGCTGGCATGGATTTAGCCCCTAAATTAATCACAGCAAGTTTAATGGCAGCTCCAGGTGCATTAGTAATTGCTAAAATTGTTTTCCCTGAAACTGAGGAATCTCAAACCATGGGAAGTGTAAAATTGGAAGTGAAAAGTCAATACAGCAATACGATTGATGCTATTACGCATGGCGCTGGAGATGGATTTAAACTAGCGATGAATGTAATTGCTATGTTGATTGGTTTTATTGCTTTAATTGCAATGATTGATTGGATCATGTTAAGTGTTGGCCATTTGTTTAACCCAAACTTACACCTGAGTTTAAATTTTGTATTTGGCAAACTATTTTATCCAATGGCTTGGGCCATGGGTATTCCATCGGTTGATATTCAAAATGCAGCTACTTTGTTAGGACAAAAATTAACTATTAACGAATTCGTTGCCTTTAAAAGTTTAACTAGCAAAGCAGTGCCTATCCTTACTGAAAAAGGTTTATTAATTGTAAGTATTGCCATATGTGGTTTTGCGAATTTTAGTAGTGTGGGTATGCTAATTGGTGGTATTGGTGAATTAGCGCCTAACAGAAGAAAGGACTTAGCTGAATTAGGTTTAAAAGCCCTTTTATGCGGAACTTTAGCGTCCTACTTGTCCGCGAGTATGGCAGGCTTATTAATGTAATTATGATTTGTATTAGTTGCAAAATTGGACAGTATTGTGACTATAATTCTTAACTTTGTATCCTAAAATAGTGGGCAATGCAAACGGAGCATATACAAGTGATTATAAATTCGGAAACTGATCATCAATTACAAAATATTGGGAATAAAGTGATTCATAATGAACGCCTTTCATTTAACGAAGGTGTTTATTTATTTGAGAAAGCATCATTACCCTATGTTGGCGCATTGGCCAACTGGAAAAGAGAATCTTTACACGGGAACAAAACCTATTTTAATAAAAATTTTCATATTGAACCGACCAATGTTTGCGTGTTCTCCTGCAAGTTTTGTTCTTACTCAAAATTATATGCGCATAAGGAAGAAGGCTGGGAATTAACCATTGATCAAATGATGGACATAGTTAAATCATATGATGGCAAACCTGTCACTGAAGTTCATATTGTGGGTGGCGTGCATCCTAAATTAACTTTGGAATTTTTCTTGGAATTGATGCGCACCATTAAAGCACATCGTCCTGAATTACATATCAAAGCATTCACACCAGTGGAATTGGAGTATATGTTTCGTAAAGCAAAAGTTTCCACGGAAGAAGGTATGAAACTAGCGCATGAAGCAGGATTGGATTCATTACCTGGTGGCGGCGCTGAAATTTTTCATCCTGATATTAGAACGGTTATTTGCGCAGATAAAGCAACGGCGGATGAGTGGTTGCATATTCATAAAACAGCACATAATTTAGGAATGCATAGCAATGCCACTTTATTATATGGACATATTGAAAAATATGAGCATCGCATTGATCATATGGAACGCCTGCGTCAACTTCAGGATGAAACCAAAGGGTTCAATACTTTTATTCCATTGAAATTTAGAAACAAGGACAACGATATGCATGATGTTCCTGAATCTACTTTAGCCAATGATTTAAAGATGTATGCAATATCTCGATTATACTTGGATAATTTCCCACATGTTAAAGCCTATTGGCCAATGCTAGGTCGTGAAACTGCACAACTTACATTAAGCTATGGGGTAAATGATATTGATGGCACCATTGATGATACCACTAAAATATATTCAATGGCCGGTAGTGAGGAACAAACACCTGTAATGACCACAGAACAATTAGTGGGATTAATCAAGCAGGCCAAACGACAACCCATTGAAAGAGGTACTTTATACAATGTGATTCAAGATTATTCTAATTACGAATTCGCCGAAAACGAAATCTAAGATGGTTAAAAAAGTATTTCATCTGGGTTTACTTTTTTTCTTTTTAAATTGCGCTTACATGCAAGCGCAATTTAATAATGCATCTAATGATTCATTGTTGGTTGATTTTATGAAACAAAACCCAAATTACTTTGCCTCCTTATTAGCTGATCCAGGACAGTACCGCATTCAAATTTTATATACACAAATTAATAGAGATAAAAATAATACACCTCATTTTAAGGAATATAGTTATCGCTTAAACTCGAATGAGTATTTTTACCCAGCAAGTACTGTTAAATTTCCTTTATCCGTATTAGCCCTTGAAAAATTAAATAATTTAAAAGTAAAAGGATTAACCAAATCAACCACTGCAATTTATGATAGTGTAACTGCCAGACAGGAAACCATCTATAATAATCCTTATGCGATTGATGGTCGCCAAACTATTGAACAAGCCATCAAAGAAGTTTTAGTAGTCAGTGATAATAATGCTGCAAATAGGTTGTACGAATTTTTAGGTCAAGAATACATTCACTCCCAATTAGCCAATAGAGGTTATCCCGAAGTATATATTAGAAACCGACTTGAACTTGGTCGCACCCCACTAGAAAACAGACAAACTCAAACCGTTCAATTTTATGACGCCAACAATAAATTAATATATACCCAGCCAGCGCAAAATAATACTAGCAAACTACCCTACTATAATGTTTTGATTGGTAATGGCTATTTAAATGGTCAAGATTCCTTAATTAATGCACCGCTTAATTTCTCAGAAAAAAACAGAATTAGCTTAAGTGATTTACACCACATTATGCAATCGGTCATCTTCCCAGATCAAATGCCCAAAAAGCAACGATTTAACTTAAGCAGTGATGATCGTAATTTTTTATTGCAATGGATGCATTCCACCCCAACGGAATCAACTTTCCCAACCTATGATAGTTCGGAGTATTATCCGGCTTATGCAAAATTTATCATGTTGGGTTCAGAAAGAGGCACAATTCCTTCGAATATAAAAATATTTAGTAAAGCAGGTGACGCTTATGGATTTTTATTGGACAACACCTATATCATTGACACAGCTGCTAGAGTGGAATTCATGCTGAGTGCGGTTATCTATGTAAACTCCGACGGTATTTTGAATGACAATAATTATGATTACAGAACAATTGGGCTTCCATTTATGAAAAACTTAGGTAATACCATTTACCAATATGAGCTTAGCCGAAAAAGAGCATACAGACCAAATTTTGACAATATCATTGGCCCTGCAAAATAGATATTAACACCCACTGAATAATTTAATTCAATAACAAGTACAAAACTGACAATCGTTTGCGATTTATTTGCGAAATTTGTTAAATCAAATAATATATTATGATTTTATCCTCCTTATTAGACAGATTTAGTGAACCTGAAACTTTAAAAATGGCCAAATTAGGCCGTGAATTAAGAGCGCAAGGTATTGATGTCATTGACTTAAGCTTAGGTGAACCCGACTTTGATACACCACAACATATCAAAGATGCAGCAATCAAAGCAATCAATGATAACTGGAGTCATTATACCCCAGTCGCTGGATTTGCTGATTTAAGAGAAGCAGTTTGCAGTAAATTAAAAAGAGACAACAACTTAGATTATAAGCCTGAAAATATTGTGACTTCAACTGGTGCTAAACAAAGTTTGGCAAATGCTATTTTAGCCTTGGTGGATGAAGGAGATGAAGTAATCATTCCAACCCCTTATTGGGTTACTTACTCTGAATTAGTTAAAATTGCCCGTGGCAAAGTGGTTGAAATCAGAAGTACAGTGGAAGATGGATTTAAAGTAAGCCCAGCACAAGTGGAAGCGGCAATTACGCCCAATACCAAAGTTTTTATGTTTTCCTCCCCTTGTAATCCATCAGGAGCTGTTTACAGTAAAGATGAATTAGAAGCTTTGGCCAATTTATTTAAGAAATATCCAGGAATTACTATTTTATCTGACGAAATTTATGAATACATCAACTTTGTAGGAAAGAACGAAAGTATTGCACAATTTGATTTTATCAAAGATCAAGTAGTGGTAATTAATGGTTTAAGTAAAGGATTTGCCATGACCGGTTGGCGCTTAGGTTATACCGCATCAAATGTTGCGATTGCCAAAGGGATGGAAAAACTACAAGGTCAATTTACTTCAGGTACTTGTTCAATTACACAAAAGGCGGCGGTGACTGCATTGGTAGGTGATTTAAAACCTTCCATTGAAATGGCCGAAGAGTTTACAAGAAGACGTGAAAAAACGTTGGCCTTAGTGAATAATATTCCTGGTTTCAAATGTTTTGCACCACAAGGAGCATTTTATGTTTTCCCTGATGTTAGCTTCTATTATGGAAAGTCAGATGGTACACAAACCATTACTAATGCACCTGACTTTAGCATGTATTTATTAAACACAGCAAATGTTTCCTCCGTAATGGGTGACGCTTTTGGAGAACCTAATTGTGTTCGTTTTTCATTTGCGAATAGCATGCCAAATATTGAAAAAGCATGGGCAAGAATTGCAGATGCATTAGCAAAATTGAAATAAGCACAAATATTGGTACTTGATAAGTACGATTTATTTTAAATATATTAATTTTAGAAGCGTTAACCAACTAACGCTTATTTTTTTTGTCAAGTGAAATAGGGTTTACAAATATGAGTGTAGAGAAATACGACATGTTCAAAAATCGTTTGCTAAAAAATTACAAGCATCGATCCAAACAAGCCAAGCGACAAAATATCACTTGTTGGCGTTTGTATGACCATGACTTACCCGAATTTCCCATCTGCATTGAATTATACGAGGACTATATTTATATTGCTGAATACAATCGCCGTCATGGCATGAGCGACGAAGATCATGACGCATGGCTAATTGGTTGTAAAGATATCATTTCAGAAATGACGCAAGTCCCCTTGGAAAAAATGTATCTACGAGTTCGTAAAAGAATGTCACACCGGGAAGGGCAATATGAAAAGGAAGAAGCAGTCGTCGCTTCTAAAATTATAACAGTGCAGGAACAAGGTTTAAAATTTATAGTAAACCTTACTGATTATTTAGATACCGGGCTTTTCTTGGATCATCGTATCACCAGAAAAATGTTTAGTGAAATAAGTAAGGATAAAAATATCTTAAACCTATTTAGCTATACAAGCTCATTTTCAGTGTATGCTGCAAATGCAGGCGCAGCATCAGTTACCTCCGTTGATTTATCGAAAACCTATTTAAAATGGAGTGAAGATAATTTTGCACTTAATCAATTAAAGAATAATAATAATAATTATCATTTTGTTCATGCAGATGTTAAGCAATATTTGAAAACCTTGCCAGCTAATTATTTTGACTTAGTAATCATGGATCCGCCTACTTTTAGCAACAGTAAAAGAATGAAGGATATATTAGATATCCAAAGAGACCATGTTATTTTAATTAACGATATGCTAAAAGCAATGAAACCAGGGGGCATATTATTTTTTAGTACCAACTATACCCAATTCATTATTGACACTAAAAGTATAAAAAGTAAATTAATCAAAGATATTACCAAGGCCACTACCCCATTTGATTTTGAAGGCCGACTTAAAAGGTGGTGTTATAAAATTGAAAAGGAATCACTTTAAATTGGCAAACTATTTATCACTACCCAACTTCGCCAATATTATTTCATGAATTATCAATACCTGTGGTATAATTAATTGGACATTATCATTTACGATAACTCCATCACACAATCGCATTTTTATGGTATCACTAATTTGATTGCGCATTCTTTTCTCAACTTCTTCCAATGTAGTTTGGTCACGCGCCATGACCCTTTGTTTGCGTATAGCTAAAGGTGCCGTAACACCTATGACATAATCCAAACCCTCCACTGCATTGGACTCAAACAATAATGCTGCTTCCTTGATGACATAGGGCGCTGTTTGCACCTTCGCCCAATCCCAAGCTGCTTGAATGGTTACTGGATGCACAATGGCATTTAATAATTCTAATTGATAAGGATCTGAAAAAACAACGGATGCCAAATAGGATTTATTTAAAATTCCATCCTCGTAAACCTTATCTCCAAATTGCTTTATTAATTGCGCTTTAATTTCTGGACTATTTTGCATTAATTCCTTAGCTGCATTATCCGCATTAAATACAGGAATACCCATGGCAGCAAAAACATCGGCGACCGTTGTTTTGCCAGCACCTATCCCCCCCGTAAGTCCGATCATAATGGGCATAAAAAATCCGAAATTAGTTACCCCAATTTCGGATTGAATTTTTACTTTAACAAATGTTTTATTTGCTTTGCGCCTGAGACCACTCTAAACTGATAGATGATCTTTCAATTTTCAAATAAGAACCAGGGCTTACTTCTAGTTGTATGGTATTATCTTCATTCACTTTATTGATTACACCATGGATTCCAGCAATGGTAACCACCTTGTCTCCTTTTTGCATAGTATCAATAAACTTTTTTTGCTCTTTTGCTTTTTTAGCTTGTGGACGAATCATGAAAAACCAAAAAACTAAAATAATTCCACCCAACATTACTAATTGGAAAGTTCCGCCACCCTGTGGTGCTTGTAACAAAATTTGTGTCATGTTTTTATTTTTAAACTTTTAAATATTATTTTTTTATTTCTGCTATTACAAATATAGGAGCAAACTATGTAATTCAACTTACTGTTTGCTAATTAAATGTTATTTATTTTTATGGCTAATCTTTTGGATTTTACCGGATGCAACCATTTCCTTATGAATATTATCCAAAATACCATTTACAAAATGGCCACTTTGTTCGGTACTGTATTCCTTGCCTAAATCAATATATTCGTTGATGGTCACTTTTGTTGGAATAGTATCAAAATACAAAAGCTCACAAACGCCCAAACGTAACAATATCATATCTATCATGGCAATCCTTTCGGGATCCCAATTATTCAATTTAGGCTTAATAATATCTTCCGAAATCGTTTTTTTATCAATTGCTATTTTTAATAAATCGGTAGCGAATTTATTTTTTTCATCTCCCACCAAATCCAAAAAGTCAACCCCGTTTGGTTTTTGTAAATAATTCATAATAAAACCAATCATCACATCCCCTTCGTCCTCCCAATTGGTAAAATTTTCTGCGATATATTCAAGGATATTTTCTGATTCAATGATCAGGTTACCAAAAATAAATTTTAAAATTTCTTTATCCTTTGCTTTATCTCTACTTTGCTCATTGATATAAGTTAAATACGTTGGCGTTTCAGATAATTGTCTGAATATAGATTTCACAATATCCTCTTGCATCCACTGCTGAGGTTTAACAATTTCAATGGCCTTCTTATAGCTGTCCGACTCCATGGCCTGCCATACAATACTATTCCCCGCCAATTTGGTATTTACTGTTAAATCAGATGCGTTGGGTAAATTTTTGGAAGCCCTTTGACCTGCCTCCAATTCGGCGTATAATGCCACTTGATGCAATAGATGAACTAAAAAAACAAACAAGTTTCTTGTTTTATCAAATTCCTTTTGGAGTAAGCTAGCAGGTGTACCTTGGGTTTCGGTTTCCACCATATACAACACTTGCATTACCTTAATCCTAATATTTCGTCGGTTCATCATATAAATAAGAGCTAAATGGCTGCAAAGCTATCCAAATATTTTATAAAAACTGACATTTTTTACCTTTATCGTGCATAACACTTGCATTTTTAGGCATAGATTTGCTTCCCCAAGCCTTTAATTATCAATAAACTGAAAATTTGACCTATCCTATATGCAAAAAGGTCATTGGCACGGTTATCGATTATTGTTAGGCAATAACATTATTAAACAACCAAAAAACGATTAAATATGGCTAAGACTACGGCTAAAAAATTAAACATTACGCCTTTGCATGACAGAGTCATTGTAATGCCTGCTGCTGCAGAAGAAAAATCAGCTGGTGGAATCATAATCCCTGATACTGCAAAAGAAAAACCACAACGCGGTGTTGTTCTAGCTGCTGGAACAGGAAAAAAAGACGAACCAGTAACTGTTAAAGTTGGTGACAATGTTTTGTATGGCAAATATGCTGGAACTGAAATCCAAATTGAAGGTCAAGATTTATTAATTATGCGCGAAAGCGATATTTTGGCGATTGTATAACTTTAAAAATTAACTATATATGTCTAAAATGATTTTTTTCGACTTAGAAGCGAGAAATAAAATGAAAAAAGGTGTTGACACTTTAGCCAACGCTGTAAAAGTAACCTTAGGGCCAAAAGGTCGTAACGTAGTAATTGAAAAAAAATTCGGTTCTCCTTCAATCACTAAGGATGGTGTATCTGTAGCAAAAGAAATTGATTTAGAAGACCCAATTGAAAATATTGGCGCACAAATGGTAAAAGAAGTTGCTTCTAAAACTGCTGATCAAGCGGGTGATGGTACTACAACTGCTACTGTTTTAGCACAAGCGATTATTGGAGAAGGTTTAAGAAACGTGACTGCTGGTGCAAATCCAATGGATTTGAAGCGTGGTATTGACAAAGCGGTTGAAAAAGTGGTTGCTAGTTTAAAAGCACAATCACAAACCGTTGGAAACGATACTAAGAAAATTGAGCAAGTAGCCTCTATCTCTGCAAACAATGACAATGAAATTGGAAAATTAATTGCAATGGCAATGTCAAAAGTAGGTAAAGAAGGTGTGATCACTGTTGAAGAAGCAAAAGGTACTGATACCACAGTTGATGTTGTAGAAGGTATGCAATTCGATCGTGGATATGTTTCTCCATACTTCGTTACCAATAGCGAAAAAATGGAAGCAGAAATGCAAAATCCATACATCTTAATTTATGATAAGAAAATTTCAGCAATGAAAGACATCTTGCATATTTTAGAGAAAGTAGCACAAACAAATCGTCCATTAGTAATCATTGCAGAAGATTTAGAAGGTGAAGCAATGGCAACATTGGTTGTTAACAAATTAAGAGGCACCATTAAAGTGGCTGCTGTTAAAGCACCTGGTTTTGGTGATCGCAGAAAAGAAATGTTAACTGACATTGCTATACTAACTGCTGGAACAGTAATTAGTGAAGAGCAAGGATTTAAATTAGATAATGCTGACTTGACTTATTTAGGTCAAGCAACTTCTATCACAATCGACAAAGACAATACTGTTATTGTTGGAGGTAAAGGTAAAAAAGCAGATATCACTGCACGTGTAAATCAAATCAAATCTCAAATTGAAAATACAACTTCAGACTACGATCGCGAAAAGTTACAAGAGCGTTTAGCGAAATTAAGTGGTGGTGTTGCTGTATTATACGTGGGTGCAGCTACTGAAACAGAAATGAAAGAAAAGAAAGATCGTGTTGACGATGCTTTACACGCAACCCGCGCTGCAGTTGAAGAAGGTATTGTGCCTGGTGGCGGTGTTGCTTATATTCGTGCTGTTGCTAGCTTAGACAAATTAAAAGGCGCTAATGATGACGAAACAACGGGTATTCAAATTGTACGTCGTGCAATTGAAGAACCACTTCGTCAAATTGTTAAGAATAGTGGTATCGAAGGTTCTATTGTTGTTCAAAGAATTAAAGACGGAAAAGACGACTTTGGTTTCAATGCAAGAACAGAAGTTTTTGAAAATTTATTCAAAGCTGGGGTTATCGATCCAACTAAAGTAACAAGAGTAGCTTTGGAAAATGCGGCATCCATTGCATCTATGTTGTTAACAACAGAATGTGTTATTGCTGACAAACCTGCTCCTGCTGCAGCTCCTGCTGGCGGACATAGTCATCCTGATATGGGTGGTATGGGCGGATACTAATACTTTACAACTTAAGTATATAAAAAAAGCTCTCCGAAATATCGGGGAGCTTTTTTATTTTCAACAACTTTCAGTTAATGAATTGTTGTAATTATTTTTGACCCTACTTTTTTGCTTGTGAAAAATAAACTTGAAATCCTTTCACCAAAAACAACTGCGCTAAACCATAGGTTACCATCACCAGCAAGCCTATAAATTTAATTGGACTATTAATTGCCCAATTAAATTTATTCAATGCTAAAATTGCATCTGAAGCTAAAAAAAACAACATCCCAGGTATCCAAAAAGTATTCGCAATCATTTTAACAGCTTGATGTTTTGATATATGGATGGCCATTAATGTAGACGAACTTATTAGTACCATGTAGGCTAATATTGGATAGATTAAATTTCCTTTGGTTCCATCTTTTAATTGAAAATAGATAATCACACAAAACAGCACAAGTAATAATGTAGAAACATAAAGTTTAGTTGACCTAGGTTCTGCCGGTCCGTAAATTTTACTAAAAAATAAAATATTAAAAATATGTGTGGTCATAAATGCAACCATGCCAGGAATAAATAATGATTTATTAATTAAAAGCACATCGCCTAAAAAGGAACCAAACAAGCCCAATAACACTAAATTTTTACCAGGCAATCCAGATACATTCGGATGTACTGCCAAATACAATATCAAAGATGGAAGTAACATTGCTTTACTGATTGCTTCTATCGTTTTATACTCCTCTCCTAAATATTGGGCAGTAAAATGCACCAATAAAATGAGTATACTAATAATGATTCCCCTTTTTTGAATAAATGATTTCATGTGCATGTTTAAATTGATAAAGTTTCGATTGTAAATTAAAAGTAAGCAATGCCAACCTAATTTAAGAATCAATGCATAAATTTGCAGTAAGATGAGTCCAGAAGAAGAACAATTTTACCTACAATGGGAAAAAGACCGAATTATACCCCATTTTAAACGAAAACCCTTTTTAAGGGGTTTGAGTATAAGCTTGTCTCTTGGACTACTCATTTTAATCATTTCTGAAACTGGCTGGTATGAAAGAGCAACCATGGTGGGAAATATGCAGGGTAATGTAATTTGGATTGTAATTGCGATCATTGCCTTTTCCCTAGGTTTTGCTTGGATCTACCAACAATTTACATTCGAAATGAACGAACAACGTTATAAAGAATTGAAATATTTAAAAAACAAAAAATGAGCATTTTGACAAAAAAAACAACAAAAATCATCGGATTTTCATCAATTTTGGCAATTTTTGCCCTAATTTTCGTCATTTCTTTAAATTCATCTTGTGCGAAATCGAACGCTTGTGATTTGAAGGCTAGTTATACGAACGACGCCAATGCAGCACAAAATACCGCAATGGTTGCCTTTTGTACAAGCAATAACATCACTTACTCCACACATCCAAGTGGTATTTTATACCAAATCATTACGCCTGGTGCAGCAACTAAGCCCAATCTATGTGAAACAATATCAATGACTTATACAGGAACATTATTAAACGGAACCAAGTTTGATGCTGGTACCATCTCCTACCCATTAAGTCAATTAATTGTAGGATGGCAAATAGCAGTGCCGCTGATTGGCAAGGGCGGTCGCATCAAAGTGGTGCTTCCATCCTCTTTGGGTTATGGCGCGCAAACAGCGGGTCCAATTCCAGCGAATTCACCACTGTATTTTGATATCACTTTGAACTAGGAAAATAATGGATTTAAACCCATATTTTAGCCTCGTTTCCATTATATTTGCCGACTAAAAATCAGTTAACCAAACTATTATGCAACTCAAAGGATTAGTGCGCTTTTTTACAATTGCGCTTATTTTAATTTGTCTTTATCAATTGTCATTCACCTGGTTCGTTCGCAACCATGAAAAATCAATGGAAGCTAAGGCAGCAGCTTGGGTAAAGAAATTACCTACTGCACAATCTGTTTATCCAAATGATAAAGAACAACAGTTTTTATATAACGATAGTGTAAGTGATATTCAAAAAGCATATTATAAACGTTTATTGGATAGTACAAAAGAGACCAAATTAGCTTTTGGCTTGACCACCTATGCATCTGCAAAGGAAAGCGAATTAATGCTAGGCCTTGATTTACAAGGCGGTATGAGCGTGACCATGGAAGTGGGCTTAGATGGTTTGATTAAATCATTAGCGAATTATACTAAAGATGCTTCTTTCAATACCGCTTTAAATAATGCAGTTGCTAAAAAAGCAAATAGCAGTGCTGATCTTATTTCATTATTTAGAGATGAATACAAAACAGTCAATCCTTCAGGTAAATTGGCTCCTTTATTTGCTACACGCAGTAATGGAAAATTAAAATTTGATGCTTCTGATGACGCAACAGCTACCTATCTTAAAGAACAAGCTACACAAGCCTTCGATAATACTTATCGTATTTTAAGAACACGTATCGACCGTTTTGGTTTAGCTTCTCCTAATATTAATCCAGATCCTAACAAAGGTATTATCAGTATTGAATTAGCAGGTGTTAATGACAAAGAGCGTGTACGTTCTTATTTACAATCAACTGCAAATCTTCAATTTTTTGAAGTGTACACTTTTGAAAATAAAGATTTTCAAGCGGGTATCCTAGCTGCGGATAAAGCTATTGAAGCAAACTTAAATGGTATTTCCGATACCACTGCAAAAGCTGATACAACTAAAGCTTTAGCAAATAAGAACCCTTTATTAAGAACAGTTCAGTTTACACAACCTTATCAAGGAAAAAATGGTCAGTATACTTTCCCTGCTGAGATTGGTTATACATTAAAAAAAGATACAGCTACTTTAAATGCATATTTAGCTTTGCCAGAAGTAAAATCCAAATTTCCTGCGAATTTGGTTTTCATGTATGGTAAAGTAGAATCAGAAGATCCTAAAACAAAAGATGTACTTCCTTTATACGCAATCAAAACATTAGATAACGGTATCGCTGAACTAGAAGGTGATCATGTTGCGAATGCTGCACAAGATTTTGATGAAAGAGGAAAGGTGGCGATTAAAATGAACATGGACAAAATAGGTACAAGTATTTGGGGCAAAATGACCACAAGAAATATTGGGAAACCTATTGCCATTGTTTTAGACAATATCGTTTACTCTGCACCTAATGTGAATGACGCAATTACTACAGGTAACTCACAAATTTCTGGTAATTATTCATTAAAAACGGCACAGGATTTAGCACAAATTTTAGAAAGTGGTAAATTACCTGCACCAGCAAAAATTGTACAAGAGCAACAAGTGGGCCCTACTTTAGGTAAGGCTTCAATTCAAGGTGGTATGATGTCATTTGGAATTGCATTCCTTGTCATCTTTGCATTAATGTTGCTGTACTTTAACACAGGAGGATGGGTTGCAAATATTGCATTGATCTTAAACTTACTTTTCACAATAGGAATTTTAAGTGCACTTGGATTTACTTTAACTGCACCAGGTATTGCCGGTTTGGTATTAACTATTGGGATGGCGGTTGATACGAACGTAATTATTTTCGAAAGAATTAAAGAGGAATTAACCAAAGGAAAAAGTTACCAATTAGCAGTTACAGATGGTTATAAGCGTTCTATGTCTCCAGTATTGGATGCACACGTTACTACCCTATTAACTGCATGTATTTTAGCGTACTTTGGATTAGGTCCAGTATTAGGATTCGCTACCACACAAATCATTGGTATTTTATTATCCCTGTTTTGTGGAATATTAGTATCTCGTTTAATCACTGATATCTATACAAGTAAAAACAGACACTTCGAATATTTCACTGCAGTTTCTCGTAACATATTCAAACATGCTTCTTTCAAATTCATCGAATTCAGAAAGTATGCATACATGTTATCTGCAGTTGTATTAGTATTAGGTGTGGCAAGTTTCTTTAACGGATTTGACGAAGGTGTTGAATTTGCAGGTGGTCGTAGCTATACGATTAAATTTAAAAATGCAGTTAATACAGAAGAAGTTAGAGATGCATTAAAAGTAGTATTTGGCGAAGCTCCTATCATTAAAACAGTAGATACTAAAAACCAAATCAACATTACTACTTCTTATAAAATTCAAGAGCAAGGAAATAATATTGATCAAGAAGTAGAAGGATTGTTATTTAAAGGTTTAGCAAAACAATTACCAGCGAATACTTCTTTCAAAGAATTTGAAACCGATTACAAACAAAGTTCTCAAACAGTATTACCTACTATTTCTGATGACTTAAAAGCGGGTGCTACGAAAGCAACTATATTTGCATTAATTGCAATTTGCTTGTACATATTTATTCGTTTCCGTGATTGGAGATATTCTTTAGGTACGATCTTCTCCTTATTACATGATGTATTGGTTACTTTAATAGTATTTAGTTTCTTAAGAAAAGTAGTTCCATTCCCATTAGAAATTGACCAGCATTTTATTGCTGCAATTTTAACGGTTATCGGTTTCTCTATGAACGATACAGTTATTGTATACGATCGTATTAGAGAGGACAGCCAATTAATGAAAGGATCAGACAATGCTACGATCATTAATAAAGCAATCAACCAAACATTGAGTCGTACGATTATGACTTCATTAACGGTGTTCTTAACCATCTTAATTTTATTCATCTTTGGTGGTGAAGTAACAAGAGGTTTTGCATTCGCAATGTTAATTGGAGTTATCACTGGTACTTACTCTTCTATTTTTGTAGCTGCTCCAGTGTTGGTTGACTTTGCAAAAAGTCGTCCATTAGGAAAGGCAGAAGATAAAAAGAAATAATCAAGACAACTTTGATATAAATAAAAAGCCCCGATAAATCGAGGCTTTTTTTATGCTGTAAGCTTTAATGCTGTCTGATATTTGTTTAATTTTTTTGAATAGAATACTCATCCAAACGAACATTTGAGCAAAGCGATTGAGAGAGAGGATGATTGTATTTATTCAATAAAAATTAAACCGCAAATGAAGTCCCACATCCACAGGTACTAGATGCATTTGGATTGGTAAAGGTAAACCCACGGCTATTTAAGCCTCCTTGCCAATCGATTGACATGCCATATAAATATATCTGATGTGACTTATCCATGCAACAAGGTATTCCTTCATATAAAAACAATTCATCTGTAGGTGCTGGAACATCAAACCCCAAAACATAAGTCATCCCACTACATCCCCCTCCTTTTACACCCACCCTTAAACGTTGTTGGTTGTCAAAATCAGGCGCAGCCATTAAACGCTGAATTTCAGTAATGGCACCTTCCGTAAAATTGACTGGTGTTGCATTCGCTATTTCGGTTCCCATATACTTTGAATTTAAGATAATCTTGTAAAACACAAAATTACAATATCTAGCGCAACTGTCATTAGATATTGTGTCGAAAATAGAAATAATCTGCGCATTAAAACAAGTAAAAAATCGTAAATTTAACTATGCAAGCCGAGTCAAAAAGAACCGATAGTGGTATTGAAGTAAAAAAAGTTTATACCCAACAGGATTTACCTGTGGAAATGTATGGCAATTGCCTTCCTGGCGAATTCCCATATACAAGAGGTGTTCAATCGGACATGTATCGTGGAAAATTATGGACAATGCGTCAATACGCAGGATTCTCCACTGCAGAAGAAAGTAATAAAAGATATCATTTTTTGTTGGCCCAAGGTGTCATGGGTTTAAGCGTTGCATTTGATTTACCCACACAGATTGGATACGATGCCGATCATGATTTAGCAGATGGCGAAGTTGGTAAAGTGGGTGTTTCCATTTGTTCCTTAGATGATATGGAAATTTTATTCAAGGATATCCCCTTGGATAAGATTAGTACTTCCATGACCATTAATTCAACGGCATATATACTTCTTGCACTCTATGTTGCCTTAGCTAAAAAAAGAGGCATTGACTTAGCAAAATTATCTGGTACCATACAAAATGATATTTTAAAAGAATACGCGGCCAGAGGCACTTATATTTATCCGCCAAAAAGCTCCATGCGTATCATCACCGATATATTTGAGTGGTCAAGTGCACATTTACCTAAATGGAATAGTATTTCAATTTCGGGGTATCATATTAGGGAAGCTGGAAGTACCGCTGTACAAGAAATTGCATTTACTTTAAGTAATGGTAAAGCATATGTAAAAGCTGCCATTGAAAAAGGTTTAAATATTGATGTGTTTGGCAAAAGATTATCCTTCTTTTTTAATGCACACAATAATTTATTTGAAGAAGTAGCCAAATTCCGTGCTGCGCGAAAAATGTGGGCACAAATCATGCAAGATTTAGGTGCGACTGATCCAAAGGCATTAATGCTTCGATTTCATACACAAACCGGTGGTGCTACATTAACAGCCCAACAACCCATGAACAATATCAGCAGGGTTACCATACAAACCATTGCAGCAGTTTTAGGCGGTACGCAAAGTTTGCATACCAACGGTTTTGATGAAGCTTTAGGACTACCTACAGAAGAAGCTGCAGGTATTGCACTTAGAACGCAACAAGTAGTTGCCTTTGAAAGTGGTATCACTGATACAGCCGATCCATTAGCAGGAAGTTAT
>SXGQ01004546.1_pt1 | contig 18963 bp, 16 predicted proteins | sample 3178371 | NCBI WGS metagenome assembly SXGQ01 (sample SAMN11356859, study PRJNA531348) | freshwater metagenome | isolation source: freshwater sample F1-20 | place: China: Fuxian Lake, Yuxi | collected 2017-12-25 | reverse complement strand
TTCGCGGCGAAAGGCGGGTTGTTCAGCGACACCTTGCGGTCGTTGTCCCACAGATAGGCCGGATAGAAATTGTGCGCGACAGCCTGGCAATTGTAGCCGAACCAGCGCGTGAACCCCTGCTTGAGCGGCTCGCCCTCCGTGCCCGGTCCGCCCAGCCCCCATTTGCCAAAGCCGCCGGTCGCATAGCCGCGCTGCTGGAAAAGCTTTGCGAGCGTGACCGTGTCGGCGGGGATCGGCCACTGGCCTTCCTGCCCCGGTTTGAAATGTTTGTTGTCGCGAATGAATGCGTGCCCCGGATGCCGGCCGGTCATCAAGACGCACCGCGACGGCGCGCAGACCGCGTTGCCGGAGTAATGCTGCGTGAAGCGCATCCCCTCGGCGGCCATCCGGTCGAGGCGCGGCGTGCGGATGATCTTCTGGCCGTAACTCCCGAGATCCCCCCAGCCGAGGTCATCGGCGATGATGAAAACGACGTTCGGACGACGCGCTTCAGCGGCGGAAGAAATTCCACCAGCGAGAAACAGGACAAAGGCGGCGAGGAAAAAACGCTGCAGTAATGTAACGATCATGGCTTCGCTATCCCCGAGCGCCGCGGCAAAAGCAACTCCAATCAGGCTTAGACGCCGGTGCGCTTCTTGGCGTCCTTGAGCTGCTGCGCCTCCGGCCTCGTCGTGTAGTATTTGTCGAGCGGATAACAGCCGCTGATGATTCCGTTGCGCGGCGCGGTGGTGCAGTCACTCAACGTCCGGCAGATGAGCGCTTTCTCGAGTGCGCCCTTCTGCGCCGCCTCCGTCAACATCGTCGGATAGCTCAGCACCACGCGGCCGATTCCCACCATGTCCGCCCAGCCCTCGCGCACGATGCGCTGCGCCACATGCGGCAGGTATTCCTGCAAATAACTGTAGCCCGAACCGATCACCACCATCTGATTTCCTGCGCGTGCCTTCAAGAGCTTCACCGCGTGGAGTTGCCGCGCCACATCTATCAGCGGATCATGCGCGGGCTGATAACCATCGCTCGGCGGATAAGCGGCAGGCCGCTGCAAATGCGGCGTGTAATAAGGCGAACCGGCGGTCGTGTTCAATATCTTCACACCGAGCTGCGCGCAGAGTTCGACGAACTGGAACGTCTCCGTTAGATCGATCCGTGTCGGATCTCTCTCGTTCACCCCGAAACCGTAACGATACGGCAAACAATGAGCGAACTCCTCGGGGATGCCGGGGCCGAGCTTGCCGGGCTGCGAGAGTGCCGGATCCGGCCGATGCGGCACCATGTCGAAACAACTCAGACGCACGCCGAACTCGATGGGGTTCCCGCTCGCGCGGATGCCGGCGATGATGTCGCGCAGGATGCGCGTGCGATTCTCGAAACTGCCGCCGAATTTCCCGGGCCGCGTATGGGCCCCGAGAAACTCGTGCAGCAGATAGCCATGGCAATGCTTGAGATCCACGAAGTCCGCGCCCACGTCCCACGCAATCTGCGCCGCGCGAATGTAATCCTCGATGAGTCGCTCAATCTCGCCGTCGGTGAAGACCTGCGCGTTGCTCGTCACGTTGAACTTTTTGTCGAGGATCGGATGCCGGAAAGCCACGCGCGATTCCCAGCGCTTCTTGTCGTTCGGCTTGCAGAAGCGGCCTGAATGCGTGAGCTGGAAACCGATCACAAGATCGTCCGTCGTGCCGTAACGTTCCGCGTGCGCCTTCTTCAGAATGCCCATCAACTCCGTCAACCCGGCCTTGTTCTGCTCGATGATGATGAGTTGGTTCGGATTCGCGCGGCCGTCCGGTCGCACCGCCATCGCTTCTGCGCCGCAGATCAACTTCGCGCCGCTCTCGCCAAAGCGCTGCCAGCGCCGGCGCATCTCCTCGCTCAAACCGCCGGTCGTCGTGCCGTCCCACCCCTCCATCGGATGAATGGCGATACGATTGCCGATGCGCTTGCCGTTGATGGTGGCGTTCGGCACTGCTTGCGCGAGCGGCGAACCGGGCCCGGCTTCGATTGTGTCCTCGCACGGCAGTTCGATACCGAGCGTAGCGCAATGCTTGCGGAAATCCTCCACCGTCTTGAGTGAAGGGATGCGGGTGAGTTTGAACGGTTCAGTCATAAATCAGTTTTTCATCTCGAGCAGAATCTTTCTGGCTTCCGCCGGCACATCTACGGTTCCGGTGTGGAGGAAGGCCGCGAAACGCAGACGGAAATCCTCACCGCGCTTCACCGTGATCGTGCTCTTGTCGCCCTGCTTCATGGCGGCGCGGCCGAAGGGATTGGCCACGAAGACGCCGTAGTCGCGGTTGTGCCACCAGCTCGGGCGGAAGTGCTTCGGGTCCGTCAGGAGCGTGATGCCGATCGGCTTGCCGTCCACCGTCCCGGAATAGTCGCACCACTCAGCGGACTGGCCCCACGTGCTCTTCGCGGTCTTCAGGCCCGCGCTGCTGGTGATGATGCCGCCGTTTTTCTCAGTGATGGCCGTCGCGACGCGTGCGCCAAAGCCCATTTCCTCCTGATCTCCGAAGGTGAATTCGCCGTCTTCGGAGCGGAACGTCGCGTCCCAGACGAGCACCCACGCGTTGGTCTGCGCCGCGAGCGTGAAGCGATTGGTGAGCGAACAGAGGTTCCTACCGTCGGGGGTGCGCAGGCGGCATTCGGTGGCAAAGGTCAGACGACCATCGCGCACGACGGGCGGGTCGGTGAAGCGGACATGTTCGATGCGTCCCTTGTTTCGCCAGAAGTCCGCGCCGCTGATGTCGCCGAACGCGAGCCAGATGCCCGGATGCATCGTGTCGTGGTCCGTGGCATCCACGCCGGCGATGGGCGGATGGTTGCGCGTTGCCTTGACGCCGCCGGGCGCGTGGACGTTCGCGAAGTAAGGCCGCAGGATCTTCTCATCGCGGAAGACGAACTCTGCAACGGGCTGACCGGAGTGTGCGATGACGAGTCGGCCCGAACTCTCGGTGAAACGGAAGCCGTCGCCCTTCGGCCACTGAGTGAGTGCAGCAGCGTTGGCAACGGAGCGCCGAGCATCGCTCGGCACGGTTGGCGCAGCAGTAACTTCTGGCCGAGCAATGCTCGGCGCTCCGGCTTTCTGCGCCAGCAGATACGTGGTGACATCGGCGGCGTATTGCGGGGTCAGCAACGTGTCGTAGGCTGGCATCGCGGACCCCGCGGCAGTTTTTCGTGAAGTGATTTTCGACTTCGAGATGATTTGGCGTTGGCCGGTCGCGAGGCCCAGCGTGAGGCTGATCCCGCTTTCTTCGAGCAGGATGCCGGAATACTCGGCGTCCGCCGTTTCCACGGTCTGCAAGTTGAAGCCTTCGGTGATGACGGCGTTGGGTTCGAGCATGGACTGGACGATATGCCTGGCCGTCGCCCGGTCGCCGAGCGCGGCGAGATCCGGGCCAAAGCTGTTGCCATGTTCGCCCAGGCGATGGCAGTTGAAACAGCCAACGCCGCCCCGGGCGTGGAACAACCATTCGCCGCGCACACGGTCGCCCTGTTGGAGCAGACCCAGCGCCGGTTCGATGGCCGTTGGCGCGGTCGGAGTCGTAAGCGGGAGTGGCTCAAGCACGACGACGTAGTTGCCCTTGCCGCCCGGCTGGCCGTCGTCGGTGTTGCCGCCGAGTTCGATGCGACCGGCCGGGAACTCCCGGGTGTGGAGTTGGAAAGTCCAATGGTCCGCTCGGATGGAGTTCGTGGAGCGCTGGTAATGCTCGCGCACCCACGACGGTAGTGCCGCGGCGCGAGTATCGAATGCGATGTGGACGCGCACGGGCATCAGCGCCTCGAAACTCAGCCATCCATCGCCGCGAGAGCCGTCGTCGCTGTTGGCGGTCTGGATGAAGTCCAGGTCCGCGAGCGCGGTCGGCACCTGTTTCAAATCGTAGTTGCGGTCGGTGTAGGGCTTGGCCCCGGCGCGCAGCCCGGCGGGCGCGAGCGTGTAGCGCGCGCCGGAGCGGGCCTTGATGTTCCGCGCGACACCGGGGCGCGGCGCCACGGAGGTTTGATTCACCTTGCGCGCCTCCAAAGTGGCCGCATTCAAGGGACGCCCTTGCACCAGCACTTTCTCCCCGCCCGCTCCGGCTTTCTGCAGCCACCGCGACGCGAGTTCCTTCACACTTGAATCCGCATCCGTGGCCAGGAGTTGAACTTCCGGCTCCTTGAGCGCGTGCGTTTCGAGCAACGCCAGCAGCGCCCCCTTTCGCACGCCGGCGCGCGAATCGGCGAGCAATGCCTTGAGCCCGGCAACGTCCTGCAAGCTGCGCAGGGTTTGCCATCCGGCGTAGAACGTGGCCGGGTCCGTTTCGATGGCGAGCTTGGCGAGCAGCGCGGGAACAGCGGTGCGCTGACGCGCCTGGCCAATGGCCTGAACCGCTTCGAATCGCAAGCGCGTCTCCTGACTGCCGAGCGTGTTCGCAACCCCGGCTGGCAACTCGCGACCGTCACCTGCCTGGCGAAGGCGATGCGCCAGAATGCGCAACGACTGCACCCGCAGATTCAGCGGTGCGGCAGAGTCAGCCAACTTCGTCGCGAACCATTCGTCGATGGTCCGATCCTGCGGCGTCATCCGGCCCAACGTCCAGGCGATCCAAGTTTGTCGGGCTTCGTTGAGCCCCGATGTTTTCAGCATCGCAAGCAAGCCTGCCTTCACCTCGGCGCCCCGCCGCACGAGTTCATCCTGCGCATCGATGCGCCAGACCGGCAGCGGACCGTCGAAGTCGTCCACGAGTTCATGCACGGTCCATTGCGCGAGCGGCTTGCTGCGCTTCGGTGTCCGCCAGTCCGCCCGGTGCGAGTTCTTGGCCGCGACACGAAATACTCGTCCTTCGCTGGTCATTTGGCCGTCCTTGTATTCCGCGCCGTAGCCACTGCTCCAACCGAGAATCCACAGCGCACCGTCGGGGCCGACCTCCAGATCCGTCGGGCGGAACAGCGCCGGGCCACCTTGCACGAACGGCTCCCATTCACCCGCAGCCCGCAGCAACGCACCGTCCCAACGAGGGCGCCAAACAAAGGTGGTCTTGCGCAACCAGTCGTTGACGAAGAACACTCCGCGATGCGACGACGGAAACTGTGCCGAGTCGCCGAAGACGACACCGGTGCCGGAGCCTTCAAAGAGCGGCCCGCTCACGGGCGCGGACGGCGGATGCGGGTCGGTGCCCCAATGCGCGCTCCACGGATGGTTCCAGCCAAAGTGCGCGCCAAAGAATGACATGAAGACACGGTCGCCTGTGGTCTGGTCATTGTCGGTGCCGAGCCAGTTGAAGCCCGTGTCGAACGTGATGTCCCAGGGATTGCGCATGCCGCGCGAGACGATTTCGAGATTCGCGCCGCCTTCGTCGCAGCGCAGCACGCCACCTTCGCGCCCCCAGTCGTCCTCGGGGTCGTGATACGCCTTTCGATACTGGTCCCTCTTGAAGCTGCGCGACGGTGGAAAGTCCGGCGTGCCAATGGGCGCGGTGACACCCCACAATTCTCGAAACGCTTTCGGGGCCACGCGGCCCGGCTGCGTGAGGCCCTTCGAGTTGCCCTTGCTCATGTAGAGTTTGCCGTCGGGCGCCCAGTTCAACCCGTGCAGGCCGTGCTCCAGATTGCCGAGATCGGTGTAAATGCGAACGTATTCATCCGCCTCGTCATCGCCGTCGAGGTCGCGCACAACGGTGAGGTCAGGTGCGTTGGCCACCCAGAGATCGCGCCCGTGCCACGCGAGTCCTTGAATCGCATTGAACCCAGTGGCAAACGTCTTCGTGCGATCCGCTTTGCCATCGCCGTTGTCGTCGAGCACGAGCACAACGCTGTCGCCCGGTGTCTCGGGCTTTGGATTCCGATACTGCGGCCCCATGCCGACGCAGAGCCGGCCCTTCGCATCGAAGGCCATCGAGCACGGCTGGCGCACCAGCGGTTCGCGCGCGAAGAAGGAGACTTCGAACCCGGGCGGAACGGTGGGCAAGGGGTCACGGTCGGCGTTGGGATCCTGAAAGGCGGCAAGGGAGAGGCGGGGTGCAAGGCCCACGCCGATGGCGGCGAGCCAGGCGCAAATCCGTGAGAGCTGATTCATCTTCATAGCTTGAATAGTTGCCGCGCATTGCCGCTGAGAATCTTCGCCTCGGTGGCGGCGGGAAGGTTGAGGCTGCGGAGGGGGTCGAGAATCTCCTTCGGCTGCACCCACGGATGGTCGCTGGAAAAGAGCAGCTTGTCCGGGCCGCTGAAATCGAGGGCGAAGCGCATGGCCTCGGGCAGGGGCGAAACGATGTCCATGTAGATGGAGCGCAGATACTCGCTGGGCTTGCGCTGGATGTTCTGCGGGCCGCGTTTGAGAACGTGCAGTTGATGATCCATTCGGCCGCAGATGTAAGGCAGCGTTCCGCCGAGATGCGGGCAGACGAGCTTGAGCTTCGGATGCTTGTCGAGCAGGCCGCTCGCGATGATGCGGGCCAGCGCGATGGTGTTCTCGAACATGTTTCCGAGCGTGCTGGTGAGTTCGTAGCCCTTCACCTGTTCGGTGGTCATCGGTTTGGACGGATGCAGCAAGATGGGCAGTCCCAACTCCTCGGCCTGGGCGTAGAGCCAGTGGAACTGCGGCTCGTCGCACCACGCGCCCGCGAGATTCGTGTAGAGCAGGATGCCGACGAACCCAAGTTTCTTCACGCAACGGTCGAGTTCCGCTGCCGCGGCCTTTTCGTTCTGCAGCGGAAGCGTGCAAAGCCCACGGAAACGGGTGGGGTGCTTCGCGATAACCCCGGCCAGCGAATTGTGAATGACCTGTGCGACCGCTGGGCCGTCGTCACCAAACCACTCGGGGCCCGGATCGTTGTTGCTCAGAAGCGTGACGTCGATGCCGCTGGCATCCATCGCGGCGAGCTTCGCTTCCACGCTGACGTAGGCCGGCGGCACCTTGCGCAACCAGTCGCCCATCTTCAGGAAGGTGGTTCCTCCGTGGTCATAGACCAGAGGTTCGGCCTTGCGCTTGCGCATCATCTCCAGCACCCCGGGGAAGAACAGGTGGCTCTGGCAGTCCACCAGGCCGCGGATCATGCGAGGTTCGGCAGCCTTGAGGGGCAGCGCGGCCAGCGCGGAGCTGGCTCCGGCAGTGGCGAGAAAGCTTCGTCGATTCATCGGTTCAGGCTTCATGTTTCAAGGTTGATCACTTTCATCCGGCGACCTACTCACGCTCCTTTACGAGCGGGAGCCAGCGGGGATGGTCGGCGCCCTTGTCCTCGAAGCCACGGGTGAGCAGGCGCGCATTGTGACCATCGGCGTCCATCACCCAGACCCCCGGCGCACCGCCCGTCTCGGCGCGACAGAAAACAATCGAACGGCCGTCCGACGATTCGCTGGCGCGGAAATCCCACACCGGAGGTGCGCTGTGCGTCAGCGCCTTCACCTCGCCCGTGCGCGGGTTGAGCCGGCAAATCTCCACGCCGCCGCGGGCGAGATCGGGTTTGAAGTCGCGATTAAAGTGATCGGTGTCGGGTCGTTGCGGCTGAAACTCCCAAGCGACTTTCGATCCGGGCAGTCGTCGGGGGAACAGAATTTCGCCGTCGCGCGTCCAGGCCGGGATGTTCGATCCACCACCGCGATTCTGCGGATTCCCATACGTGGCACCAAACCACATGGCCTGCCCCTCGGTCAGCACGCGGAAGTCTTTCCCATCAGGACGTGCGATGCAGAGGTCACTCCAGTCGTGGCCGGGATCCGCCTTGAACTGGGAGTTCTGGAAGAGAAGCCACTGTCCGTCGGGCGACCAAGTCGGCCCGAAGTAAAGATGGTCGGGATGCGCGGCGACGCGGAGACGATCGGAGCCGTCGATGTTGCTGGTCCAGATCTGGTAACCCTGCGGGCTCGCCAGATGATACGCCACGCGCCGGCCATCGGGGCTGAGACTGAGCCCATAGGGCAATCCCTCGCCCAAGCGCGTGAACTCGCGCGCGTCGCTGCCGTCGAGGTTCATGCTGAAAATCTGCCCGCCCTGATCGCGCACCACTTGCACGAGAAGACGTTCGTCAGACACGAGCAATGCCGGCGTGTAGAACGGAGCAAGCCGATCGCGCGTGACGATTTCGGTCAACGTGTCGCGGTCGAGATCGTGGAGCCACAGGTGCGTCGGCGTCTGGTGATAATACTTGTCGAAGGGACGGCCCGGACCATCACGCCGCGCTTCCATGCTCAGAAAAATCACTCGCGGTCCGTCGGAGAGAAACGGCCCCGGCTGCCAAGTCACTTGCTCCGGCACTTTGAAGTCGAAGTAACGCAGTCCGGTGCCGTCGGCGTTGATCACGGCCGTCCGACCTTGCGTGGTGAAGAACAGCCTCGACGGTCGCTGCGCGGCTTCACGACCCGTCTTGGCACTCCGACAAGCCGGCAACGTGGCGAGCACGGACGCAGACACACTCAGCGCTAGAAAGCGCCGGCGGTTGACGAGTTGGGGCTTAATGATCGGCATCTCGGGTCATGAAATAGACGCACTGCCGGCGGAGTTGAACCATCGCTGGAACATTCGATCCGTCCGGCGGACTCGCTTGCGCAATTCAGGGAGCACTCGTCGCCAGTGATTCGCAAGGAAGCGGGGATGGTTCAAACTGTCCAAGGCATACTTCCGGGTCGCCCGCGACAGCTCGAGCGTTTCCACAATCACACTTTCGCGACGGTTTTCCGCGAGTTGGAGGAACGCTCCGTCCGGCGCGACGATCTTTGAATCGCCCGCCGACCATTTGCCGCCGCCCTGCGGGCCAACGGAATTGGCGAAGACGTAATAGACGGCGTTCTCGAAGGCGCGGACGGGAATGCCGTCACGACCGCGGCGTTTCGCTCGTGAGACGGGGAGCGCATCCATGCCGGCGTTCGGATGAAAGACAATCTGGGCGCCGGCCATGACAGGCAGGCGGACCAGTTCCGGGTAACGACGCTCGTGGCAGATGATGGCCGTCGCCGGGACGCCATCGATCGCGAACAGGGAAAGACCGTTGCCGGGCGTGAACCACCGGCGATCCGCCTCAACGAGCTGGCACTTGGCGTAAGTATGGATGAGACGCCCGCGTCGGTCGAAGACAGCCAGCGCATTGTAGAGTTTGCGTCCCGCAAAGATCGGGCTGCCGACGAGAAGGTTGATCCTGAGTCTGGCCGCGATGGCCCCAACCGAGCGGAGTGCTCGGCGAATTGCCGACGGCTTCAACGCGCCGAAGTCACACGCGTAGCCGGTGGTGGCGCATTCGGGAAAGAGCACGGCGTCGGCACCGTCCGCCGCAGCCTTGATCGCGGCACGCTCGATCTTCTCCAAATTGCCGGCGATGGAATCGGCGAAGATCATCTGGACGGCCGCAACGCGCAGGCTTTTCGGTTTCGAGTTCGGAACCTTTGAGGATCGGCTCATGCGTCCAGTTTCTTGTCGGTGGTCTCCGGCGCCCACCAGATGGCGATGACCCCGAACAGGTAGATCAGTCCGCAGATCGCACCGACTTTGGGATACGAACCGCCCATCGCAGCGAACAGCGCGCCGGCAGCCAGCACGCCCAGCGCGGTGGCAAAGCGGCCGACGTTGTAAGCGATCCCAGTTCCGGCGGCGCGGACCCGGGTGGGAAACAGCTCCGGCAGATAAAGAGGTAACCAGCCGAAGAACAGCGTCGCTACGAAACCTTGCGCGAACACGATCGGCAGGAACGACGCCTGCAGCGGGGCTGTGCCGAGGAACATCAACGACGTGAGGACGGTCGTGGCGGCGCTGATGATCGCATACGCGCGCCGGCGTCCCAGCCACGCGGCGATTTGCGCGCCGAAGAAACTGCCCAGCACCGCGCCCAGCGCCCACCAGCCCTGGGTGATGGCCTTGTAGCCGGCCTCGGTCGCGCCGCCGACCTTATCCGCCCAGGGAATCATCCACTTGCTCGCCGCCCACGCGCCGACCATCGGGATGGAACCGATCAGGATGCCGATGAGCGTGAGGCGGAGCAGCGGTGGGCGGAAGAGTTCACTCAGCGCAGAGGCGGACTTCGGGGCAGCGGAGCCGGAGCTTTCGCTTTTCCGTTGAACGTTTCGGGACGCCAGCCACAACGGCGATTCCGGAATGAGCGTCAACGCGACCACGCCAAGAACCGCAGGCGCGGCGGCAATTTGAAAAATCCAGCGCCAGGAATCCGGCGTGATGGGCCACGCGCGCGCGATTTGCGACAGCATGAGGATGCCGCCGTTGAGGGCCGCGCCCATCAGGCCGGCGATGATGGGTCGTGACTTGTCAGGCCAACATTCCGCGGCGAGCGCGACCGCGTTCGGCCACACTCCACCCACGCCGAGGCCGACCAGAAAGCGCAGCGCAAGCATCTGCTCCTGCGTTTTGACAAAGGCTCCCAGGCCGGCGAACACGGAGTAGAACAAGACGCTGACACCGAGTGCGCGTGTGCGGCCGATCCGATCTCCAAGGCTCCCGAGAAAGATTCCTCCAACCGCCGCGCCGAGCATCAGCGCCGCCGTAAATCGCGCAAACCAATCACCACCCACCGTCGGCGTGAACGCGTCCCCGAGCAGGCTCTGCGACACGGACAAGGACGCCACGGGCATGAGACCTAGTTCCAGGCCGTCGAACAGGAGCGCGCCGATGGCGGTGAACAACACGACGAAGCGCGAGGATTTGGAGAGCGACGTGGTCATTGAGACTTCGGCGGCGGACGTTGCGCTTCGATGGCGCGGAGAATGGCGCTGTTGTCGAGCGCGCCCAAGCCGAGCTGTTCGGCGTGTTCCAGCAAGTCCCGATGGGCGAGGCTCAAGGGCAGGTGCTGGCCGGCTTGCTCGGCGGCGGCGAGCATGAGCCGCACATCCTTCAAGTGCTGCGAAAGTCTGGCCTGCGGTTTGAAGTCACCGCGGAGCATCTTGTCACCCTTCGTGTCCATCACCCGCGAATAGGCGGCCCCGGCCTTCAGAATGTCCAAGGCGAGCGAGGGCGAAACGCCGAGGCGCTGGGCGAACACCAGACCTTCCGCGAGCACGGCGCGGTTGAGGCCCAGCACGAGATTTACCACCAGCTTCATCCGTGCGCCGCTCCCGCAGGGGCCGACGTGGAAGGTCTGCCGGGCGAAGGTGTCCAACATTTCGCGGGCAGCGACGAAATCCGCACGCCGACCACCGACCAGCACCAGCACGTCGCCAGCGGCAACCTGCGCGCTGGAGCCAACGATGGTGGCATCCAGATAACGCACGCCTTTCGCGGCTAGGGCTGCACCGAGTTGCGCGGTGGCTTCCGGCTCGCCGGTGGTGGTGTCGAGGATGCGCAAGCCGCGACGCAGTTGGGGTGAGACTTCGTGCAGGACGGACTCGACCACCTCGGAATTGGGCAGCGAGAGCAGCACGTGCTGGCAGGTCGCAAAGACTTCCGCCACTGACCCTGCCACGCGGCCACCGAGTTGCTTGAGCGCCCGTCGTCGCGCCGCCGACACATCAAAGCCCACAACTAGAAAACCCGCCCGATGCAAGCGTGCTGCCAGCGCGCTGCCCACGAGGCCGAGGCCGATGAGGCCGACGGGAGCCGGGCTCATGCGGACAGCCGTTTCACAATGTCCGCCAGAATTTCCCGGTCGGACTCGGGCCGTTTCGCTGATTGCGGATGCGTGTCGTCGCAGCCGATCCAACCGCGGAGCTTCAGGAACATCGCAGCGCTGTGTTTGTAGGCGGGCACGGGCGGGCGGAAGGCGAGGAAGCCAAGGTATTGCAGCAGGTCGTTGAGTTCGTAGAACGCCGGGTCGCCCGCCGCCCACGCAGCGTCGCGCTTTGCGAACACGTCGGGCGCGAAAGTTGAGAGGCCGAGCAGGTAGTCGCTGCCATACATCACCATGTCGATGGCGAGGTCGTTGCCGGTGTACACGCGGAAGTCGGGCCGCGTGGCGTCGCGCAGGGCGAGCCTCTCCCACTCGAGGTCACGCCGCAGCGAGGAGTGCTTCGCGCCGACGCACTGTTTGATGCCCATCAGCGCGCGATAGACGTCGAGCGAGTAGATTTTCCCGAACGGCGCGAACATGGTGCCCAGCTCGAACCCGATGAACTTCGAAGTGTGCTTCGCCAAGGTCTCGTACGAGGCCACGATCGCGTCATCCGGCCGCTGCGTGAGGCCGTAGCTCTGGAAGATGACCGGCGTGCCGCCAAACTCTTGGATCATCGCCATCTGGCGCGCGTAGGCGTCGGCATCGAACTTCGCGCCCGGCTGATCGAGCACGAACGCGCCGGCGACGAACGGACCGTGGCCGGTCTCGGCACGAGTCAGTTCCAGCGCGCGACGACGGATGGTATCGTCTATGAGGTTGCCGAAGCCGGTGTCCATGTTCACGGCCGGCGCGAGTCCCGCCTGCGCGGTGCGGCGCACGTGCCCGGTGAACCCGGCCCAGTCCACCTCGCCGTTCGTCTGGAACGGCAGGAGGATGGCGGAAATGCCCTCGATGCGGCGGCGGGGGCGGAGGAGTTTTATCGGGTCGAGAATCGCCTTCGGATCATTCATGGTTCAACAGCAGATCCACAAGGTGGAATACTACTACGACGACGCCTTCCTAGAAAAGGATTTTCACCTCTGAAACGGCCTTGTCCACGTCCGCGCAGAACTATTCTGCGGGGAAAGAAGTGCGGGTCTGTTTTAAAAAGGAAATCAGACGCGCCGGAGAGAGGGGCGGGAAAAATGGTGGGCGGTGAGGGACTCGAACCCCCGACCAAATGCGTGTAAGGCATCTGCGCTAACCACTGCGCCAACCGCCCACGAAGTGGATCCTTTATCCTCGAAAAAATCGCGAGGGTCAATTCCAGTCGCGCGTCAGCCCCATTTCTCGTGGCTCTGGCTGGCGGCGCGGTCGAGATGCGTGTACCCGCCGTCCACGAAGAGCAGTTGCCCCGTGATGTGCGCGGCCTGCGGCGAGGCGAGGAAGGCGATTGCGGCGGCAAGTTCGTCCGGCCGCGTCAATCGCCGGCCCAGCGGCACCAGCGATTCGATGGCCGCGCGGGCGCCAACTGGATCCGAGAGCGACTGGAACCATTTCTCGTACTGCGGCGTGTCGCACTCGGCCGGCACCACGCAGTTCACGCGCACGTTGTGCGGCGCGAGCGCCACGGCCCATTCGCGCGTGAGCGCGTTCACACCGCCCTTGGCCGCCGCGTAGCCGGAGGTCTTTCCCTGCCCCGTCACGCTCACCTTCGAGCTGACATTCACGATCGCGCCCTGCGCCCGACAGAGCGCCTCGCGGGCGAAGTGAGTCAGCGCATAAACATGGAACAGGTTCAATTGAAGCGAGGCCATGAAATCGGCCGGCGGGCGTTCCAGCCCCACACTGTCATTGACGCCGGCATTGTTCACGAGAATGTCCAGCCGCCCCCATTTCCGCAGTGTATCGCGGACGGCGGCGCGACAAGCGTCTTCACTCGTCAAATCGCCTTCGAGAAAAATCACCGAAGCGCCGGCGCTGGTCAGTTCGCCAGCAAGCGCACGTCCAGCGGAGAGGTTGCGATCGGTGATCGCAACGCACGCCCCTTCGGCGGCAAGCAAGCGGACCGTGGCTTCGCCAATCCCAGAAGCACCGCCACTGACGAGCGCCACCTTCTCTTTCAGGCCCAAGTCCATTGCGCGGGTGAGGCGGCGTGAGGAAGCGTGAGGAAGCGGCTCAGCTCTCGATCACGTTGATCTCGACCGGCTCGACCTTTACGCCGAGCTTCTCGAGCCATTTGATGGCGGCCTTGATCTCAGCCCGCTCGCCATCGAGCTCGAGACAGACGACGCCGATCTCGTCAGTCACACTCGCCTGCCGGACGTTCGTGACCACCTTGAACTCGTGCCCCAATTCCCAAAGCAGCGGCCGAGTGATCAGCCGCGGCGGGTACATGAGCCAGAGGCGCGTGGCCTGCACACCGTTCTTCGCGGCGGGCTTGGTTTTCTTGGGAGCGATGGCCATGAGGGTTTGAGACTTAGTTATCAACTAACCGCCGGCGATGGCGGGGATGATGCTGATCTCGTCGCCCGGCTTGAGCGGCGTCTGCTGGTTTTGCAGGAAGCGGATGTCCTCCTCGTTCACGTACACATTCACGAAGCGGCGCACCTCCCCCTTCTCATCGAGCAGGCGCTCCTGGATGCCAGGGTAACGGCTCTGCAGTTCGGCGAAGACGGCGCCAATCGTGGCACCGTCAATCTCGACGAGCTCCTCATTGTTGGTGAGCTTTCGCAGCGGGGTGGGGATGCGGACTTTGACGGACATAAATGGATGGTTTAAGTGGCGGCGGCCAACTCGGCCTCGGAACTGATCAGCGCCTCGAACTCGCGCAGGCTCGGCTTGATTTCGCGCGTGCGGCCGACGTGGCCCGCCACGGCATCGAGCGTCTTGAGGCCGTTGCCTGTGACGCAGAGCACGGCAGAATCATCGGGCGGAATCGTACCTGAGGCAATGAGTTTCTTGGCCACGCCCACCGTCACGCCACCGGCGGTCTCGGCGAAAATGCCCTCGCACTCGGCGAGCAAGCGGATGCCCTCGCGCACCTCGTCGTCCGTCACATCCTCGGCGGCGGCGGCGGTCTCCTTCATCACCTTGAGCGCATAGAAACCATCGGCCGGCGTACCGATGGCGAGGCTCTTGGCGATGGTGTTCGGCTTGACCGGCTTGAAGAAGTCGAGCCCCGCCTTCTGCGCCGCAGAGATCGGGTTGCAACCGGTCGGCTGCGCGCCGTGCACATGGTACTTCGCCTCGGGCGCGAGGCCGAGTTTGACGAACTCCTGATACGATTTGTGGATCTTCGTCAGCAGCGAGCCCGAGGCCATCGGCACCACGGTGTGCTGCGGAATGCGCCAGCCAAGCTGCTCGATGATCTCGAAGCCCATCGACTTGGAGCCCTCGGCGTAGTACGGGCGCATGTTTACATTCACGAAGGCCCAGCCAAACTTGCCGGCGATCTCCGCGCAGAGCCGGTTCACCTCATCGTAATGGCCCTTGATGCCGATGACATTCGCGCCGTACACGAGCGAGTTGACGATCTTCCCCTGCTCGAGATCGGACGGAATGAAGACGAAAGACTTGAGTCCCGCGGAGGCAGCGTTCGCGGCGACGGAGTTGGCGAGGTTGCCAGTGGAAGCGCAAGCCACGACCTTGAACCCGAGCTCGCGCGCGCGGCTCAGCGCCACGCTCACCACACGGTCCTTGAAGGAGAGTGTCGGATAATTAACCGTGTCGTTCTTGATCCAAAGCTCGCGGACGCCGAGGCGCTTGGCGAGACGATCGGCCTTCACGAGCGGCGTGTAGCCAACTTGGAAACCCACCGTCGGATCGCCAGCGATCGGCAGCAGCTCGCGATAACGCCACATCGTTTGCGGACGCGACTCGATGGCCGCGCGCGTGAGCGACTTCTTGATGCGGGCGTAGTCGTAGGCAACCTCGAGCGGGCCGAAATCAAACTCGCAGACGTGCGTCGCCGCCAGCGGATATTCGCGCCCGCACTCGCGGCACTTGAGCGCCTTCATGAAACCTTGGTGCTTTTCCATAATCCTGCGTCCTTCCGGGGCGCAAAAAGCCCCTTCCCACCACGGTGAGAAGGGGCCGAAAGCTCGCGCACTCTTCTCATCTTTTCCCGCGCCGTTATCGGGCGGGCTGGAATTGGCACCTAAACGTCGGAACACGCGCTCCAACTGGTTGCCGTGGCGTCGTCGGGCCAGTCCCTCAGCCACTCATGATGAGTCATCCGTTGCATCAACGGATATGGATACAATGATGCGTTGGCTGGGGAGTGTCAACGGCTATTTCCAAAAAGGCTTCGTACTGGGCATCCGACACCCCTGCTGAATGCGCCGGCGCCTTCAATCTGGCGAAGCCCCACGCGGCCGTTTACATTTCCCGTCATGACGGGCAACCAACCGCCTTTCCATCTCCACACGCTGCTGTCGCCGGCCGCCATCCAGCTCGATCTTGCCGGCCGAACCCGTGACGACATTCTGTGCGAGATGGCCGCGCCGTGCCTGAAATTGGGGGTAACAGCGAGGCGCAAGACGCGCTCCTGCACGCCCTGCAGGAACGCGAACGCCTCCACTCCACCGGCATCGGCGACGGCATCGCCCTGCCCCACGCCCGCAACGCCCTCGTCGGCGTGATCCAGCATCCCATCATCGTCATCGGCCGACGCGCCGCCGGTGTGCCGTGGGCCGCAATCGACAATCAGCCGGCCAAACTCTTCTTCCTCCTCGTCGCGCCAAACATCACGCAACACCTCGCCATCCTCGCCCGCATCAGCCGCCTGTTGCGTGATGCCAAGCTGCGCCAATCGGTGATGACCCTCAGCACGCCAACGAAACTGATCGAGCTGGTTCGCGCGGCAGAAACCGGCGCGTAAACGTCCGCGCGGATTTATTTCGCCTCGCCGGACGCGGTCGGAATCGCAACGCAATATCCACCACACCCACAGGTCAAACTTCCCCGGCGAACCCCTGCTGACGCAGCGCCTCGTACAGCACCAGGGCGACGCAGTTCGAGAGGTTCAGCGAGCGCGCGGCGGGATTGAACATCGGAATGCGCAGGCACCGCTCCCGGTTCGCTTCCAGCAACGGCTTCGGCAACCCCGCCGTCTCGCGACCGAACACAAGATAATCATCCACATCGAATGCGGCCTCATGGTACGGCCTCGCACCGCCTTGCTCCACAAACCAGAGCCGCGCTTCCGGCGGCAACGCCGATTGGAAGGCCGCCCAATTCGTCCAGCGCCTCCATTCAGCGTACTGCCAATAATCCATCCCGGCGCGCCTCAGCTGCGCGTCGTCCAGCTTGAACCCGAACGGTTCGATGAGGTGCAGCTTCGTTTTCGTGGCGGCGCAGAGACGGGCCACGTTGCCCGTGTTCGGCGGAATCTCAGGCTCGACAAGGACCACATTCATCGCGTCACGCCATCGCTTGGCCGAGGGCTTTGCGCGGTCGCGTCGCCGGGCCTTTCTTGTAATAAACCTTCCAGAGCACAAGCCCGTGCGCCGGCGCGGACATTCCGGCCACACGACGGTCGCGGTGCTCGAAAATCTTCCGCACATCCTCGGCGGCGATCTTTCCCTGCCCCACTTGCACGAGCGTGCCGACGATGCCGCGGCACATCTTGTAGAGGAAGCCGTCGCCCTCGATGACGAACGTGAGCAGAGATCCTTTGCAGCAAAAGTCGCACCGCGTGAGGGTCCGCACGGCGTCCTTCAACACGTCGCCGCGGTTGGCAGCAAACGAACGGAAGTCGTGCGTGCCGACGAAGCGTTTCGCCCCCGCGCGCATCGCGGCGAGGTCAAGTTTCGGACGCGGCACGTGCCACGCCTGCCGGCGGCGCAACGGATCCATCGCCTCGTAGTTCCAGACGAAGTAGCGGTACTGCTTGCCCGTGGCCTGAAAGCGGGCGTGGAAATCTGCTCTCGCCCGTGCGGCAGCCATCACGCGGATATCCTCCGGCAGATGCGCGTTGACGGCGAGCCGCAGCTTCGCCATCGGCATCTTGAAACCAGCCCGTGGCACCTCGAAGTGCGCGACCAGTCCCCGCGCGTGAACGCCGGTGTCCGTGCGGCTGGAACTGTGCAATCGCGGTGCGCTCGGAAACAGCCGCGCGAGCGCCTCTTCGACTTTCTGCTGCACGCCCGTCCCTGTTTTCTGGACCTGCCAGCCGTCGTAGGCCGTGCCGTCGTAGGCGATCGTCAGCTTGAGTTTGATGGGGTTCATCTCCTCAGCGACGGGGGCTTCATTGCAACCCGTCGAGATAGCTCTGCAGCAGAATGGCGGCGGCGCTGCGGTCCACCTTCCCCTTGCGATCCTTCGCTTTCATGCCGGCCTCGCCGAGCAGTCGGTGGGCCTGCACCGTCGTCAACCGCTCGTCCCACAGCCGCATCGGCACGCCGATGGTTTCTTTCAGAACCATGATAAACTCCCGCACCTTCTCCGCCGCAGGACCGTAGCTGCCGTCCATGTTGCGCGGCATTCCGATGAGCAGCAACTCGACCTCTTTCTCTTTCAGGAGTTGCCGGAGGCGCACGAGGAAATCAGCGAACGGTTCGGCGGGGATGAACTCGAGCGGGTGGGCGACCATCTTCAATTCGTCACTCACCGCGACGCCGATCCGGACGGTCCCGTGATCCAGGGCAAGGATGCGCATAAATCAAAGAGCCTTCATGATTTTCGCGGCAGCGCGCACGGTGGCGTCAATATCCGCCGGCGTGTGGGCGGCGCTGAGGAACCCGGCCTCGAACTGCGAGGGGGCGATGTACACGCCCGCGCCCAACATGCCGTGGAAGTATTTCGCGAACCGCGCACGGTCGCTGTGCATCGCATCGGAGAGGTTGTGCACGGGGCGATCGGTGAAGTAGCCGCAGAACATGGAACCGCATGCGTTGAATTGCACGGGCACGCCCGCCGCCTTCGCCGCGTCCTTCATCCCTGATTCCAGTTGCGCAGAAAGTGCCTCCAGCTTGTCATAGGCGCCGCTTGTCTCTAATTCCTCCAGCGCCGCGAGGCCCGCCGCCATCGCGAGCGGGTTTCCGCTCAACGTGCCAGCCTGATAGACCGGCCCGAGCGGGGCGAGACAGTCCATGATTTCGGCCCGACCGCCGAACGCGCCCACCGGCAGGCCGCCGCCGATGATCTTGCCGAAGCACGAGAGGTCCGGCCGGATGCCGAACCGCTGCTGCGCGCCGCCGCGAGCGAGGCGGAAGCCCGTCATCACCTCATCGAAAATCAACAGCGCGCCATGCGCCGCCGTGATCTCCCCCAACGCCTCAAGATAACCTGGACGGGGCAGATAAAGGCCGGCATTGGCGGGAACCGGCTCGAGGATGATGCCGGCAATCTGGCCGGGATTCGCCGCAAAGGCCGCTTTCACTGACTCCGCGTCGTTATACGGCAGGACGATCGTGTGCTGCGTGAACGCCGCCGGCACGCCCGCGCTATCGGGATGACCGAAGGTGAGCGCGCCCGAACCGGCTTTCACCAGCAACGAATCCGCGTGGCCGTGGTAACAGCC
>SXGQ01304153.1_pt1 | contig 18967 bp, 17 predicted proteins | sample 3178371 | NCBI WGS metagenome assembly SXGQ01 (sample SAMN11356859, study PRJNA531348) | freshwater metagenome | isolation source: freshwater sample F1-20 | place: China: Fuxian Lake, Yuxi | collected 2017-12-25 | reverse complement strand
GTGGTGCTGCCGCGGCCCGGATCACTCTTTGCGACACCCGTCGCGACGTTTACCGACAGGTGTCGCTAACCTTCTCCGCATGACCGACGTCGCCACCGTGCCGACCGACCACGACGCCCCCTCCGAGATCTTCGAGGTCCCCGGCCCTCTCGCCACCCCCGCAGGCGACGCCGCCCGTCGCCGGACTCCCGCCGAGCACGCCCGCACGCTGGTGCAGGGCTCGATCCTCGGCACGCTCTCCACGCTGACCCGCGAGGGAGACCCGTGGGGCTCGCTCGTCTCCTACGGCGTGCTGGACGACGGCGCGCCCGTGTTCCTCGTCTCGCGCCTGGCGGAGCACACGCGCAACCTCGAGGGCGACGCGCGTGCGTCGCTCGTCGTCGCCGAACAGGCCCGCGCCGGCGACCCCCTCGACCATGGCCGGGTGACCCTCGCGGGCCGCGTCGTGCGCCCCGAGGGTGACCGCCTGGCCGCGGCACGCGCCGCGCATCTCGCGGCGGTGCCGTCCGCGGAGATCTACATCGACTTCGGGGACTTCTCCCTGTTCGTGCTCGAGGTCGAGCGCGTGCGCTGGGTCGGTGGCTACGGGCGGATGGACTCGACGAACGCCGCCGAGTATCTCGCCGCCGAGCCGGACCCGGTCGCGCCGAACGCCGCGTACGCGATCAGCCACCTCAACGAGGACCACAGCGACGCGCTGCTGGAGATGGCGCGCGTGCTCGGCGGCTTCACCGACGCCTCCGAGGCGATCTGCGTACGCGCCGACCGCTACGGGCTGGACCTGAAGATCCGCACGCCGCGCGGCACCGCGCCGGACGTGCGGATCACGTTCACCGAGCCGTGCACGGAGCCGAACGGGCTGCGGGCGGCAACGGTGGACTTGGCCAAGCGGGCGCGCGGCTGATCGTCAGGCCACCGGCTGGGTGGCGACGAAGGTGAGCTTCACCGTGCGCTGGGCGGACTCCGGCACACGACAGCGGCGCTCGCTGCGGAAGCCGATACGGCGGCGCTTGCCGTCCACGGTCTTGTAGCGAGGGATGCGGACCGTGCCGCAGTAGCGACCGGGCCCGAACGTGCCGTCCTGGCCCCAGGGGCCGACGACGAACGGGCCGGTCTGCGACGCATTGCTCACGGAGATCAACGGGCCCAGCGTAAAACCGACGGGCGGTGCCAGCTCGGCTGCGTGCGCACGCGCGTCATTGATGGCCAGTGGCAGCGCCGCCTGTTCCGCGCGGTCGACGGCTGCGACGATGGAGGCGTTGTCGGTGCGATCGCGGGGCTCGACCTTCGCGGAGCCGGTACCGAAGGCTTCCACCGTGAGCTGGGCTGGCGCTTGGGCATGCGCTGCTATGGGGAGAGCGAGCGAGCCGATGGCAGCCGCCAGCAGGAGTCGACGTGTATGCACGGGATCAGCCTTTCGTTCGGAACCGGCTGACTGATGATGGCAAATCGCCGTGCCGGGCCTGGCGCGGCGGCGCTCAGATGTCGGCGCGCGCGACGAGCCGCGCGCTGCGCGTGGTCTCGTCGATGACCGTCTGCAGGTCCGCCTGCTTGCGATGCAGCATGCGGACGCCCGTGTTGACGAGGCCCTGGACGTGCTGGGCGGTCATTTCCGCGCGCGGGTGGCCGAGCTCGCGCAGGCGCTCCTCGAGGACCTCGGCCGGCTTATAGGCGATCGCGCCGATCCGCGACCGCGCCTCGGGACCGAGCGGCGCGTCGCCGAGCGCCTCGGCGAGCCGGTGGTGCCCCGTGGCGACCAGCCGCAGCTGCCCGCCCACGAACGCCGTGACGGTGTCGTCGACGTTCTCCGCGACGGCCATCGCGTCGCGCAGCTCCTGCAGCCAGTACGGCAGATCACGCTCGCAAACCTGGGCGACGATGTCGTCGCGCGAGGAGAAGTAGCGGTACACAGAGTTGCGCGCCAGCCCCGTCCGCTCGCCCAGCGCGCGGAACGTCAGCGCCTCGAATCCGTCGTCGAGGAGAAGCGCCTCGGCGGCATCGAGGAGGGCGACGTGCTGCTGCTCGCGGTGCTCCGCGACGGTGTCGGCATCGATCCGAGGCACCCCGGAAGTGTAGAGCGACGACCCGCGCCAGGATCGAACGTCGAAATCTGGTCGCGCCTGCCACCACATCTCGACGCTCGACGCCGGGAACCACCACATTTCGACGTTCAGCGGCCTCGGCCGATGCCAAACGCCGAGAGAAGGAGCGCAGCGAGTTCTCTCAGTGCGACGCCGAGCCGCCAGGCGAGGCTTCGCACGGCGAGGCTTCGCACAGCCAATCGACGTGGAGCGCGGTGCGGCCTGCGACCTCTTCCAGCGCGGCGTCGACGTGCCAGACCTCGGACAGGCGCTCGCGCGTGAGGACGTCCACGGGCGGGCCGGCCGCGACCGTCCGGCCGCCGGAGACCACGACGACGGTGTCCGCGACCGCCGCGGCCAGCGCGAGGTCATGCACGACGAGGACGACGGCGAGGTCGTGGTGCTCGACGAGGTCGCGCAGCAAGCGCGCGAGGCCGGCGGTGGCGCCGAGGTCCAGCGCGCTCGTCGGCTCGTCGGCCATGAGGACGGGCGTCTCCTGCGCGAGGCCGACCGCGATCTGCACGCGCTGCAGCTCACCGCCCGACAGGGTCGAGAGCTGACGGCCGGCGAAGTCCGCGACGCCGGCGCGGTCCATCGCCCGCGCGACCGCCTCGTGGTCGGCGGCCACCAGGCGCTGGAGCGGGCGCAGGTGCGGCGAGCGGCCGATGCGGACCGCCTCGAGCACCGTCACGCCGTCCGGCACCCGGGCGCGCTGCGGGACGTAGGCGCGGGTGCGCGCCAGGCGCCGGCCGCGCAGCTTCCCGACGTCCTCGCCGTACCAGGTCACCGAGCCGCCGGCCAGCGACTGGAGCCCCGCCGCGGCGCGAGCCAGCGTCGACTTCCCGGCGCCGTTGGGCCCGACGACCGCCACGAGTTCGCCCGCGGACACCGCCAGGTCGGCTCCGTGGAGGATCGAGTTCCCGCCGATCGACACCCGCACGTCGCGCGCGGCGAGGATCGGCTCGCTCATGTCGCGCGGCGCAGCAGCCAGAGGAAGAGCGGCACGCCGAGCACCACCATGAATGGACCGACGGGCAGCTCGCGCGGTGCCAGCACCACACGCGCGAGCGTGTCGCCCGTGACCAGCAGCGCAGCGCCCGCGATGGCCGACGCGGGGATCACGAAGCCGTGCCGCGACGTGCCGCCCGCCATCCGGACGAGGTGCGGGATCACGAGCCCGATGAAGGTCAGCAGCCCCGCGATCGCCGCGGCTGACGCCGCGAGCAGCGCGGCCGCCAGGCCCGCCCCGAGGCGGATCAGCGCCGGTCGCGAGCCCAGCGACGCCGCGACGTCGTCACCGAGCGCGAGACGGTCCAGCGCGCGCGGCATCGCCAGCGTCAGCGCGAAGCCCGCCGCGAAGTACGGCCACACCGCGCCCATGTCCTCCCACCCGGTGGTCGTGATGCCGCCCGCCATCCAGAAGATCGCGGACTGGACGCGGTCGGGGTACGCGGTCATGAGGGTCATGGTTCCCGCACCGAACAGCGCGCTGATCGCGATGCCGGCGAGGATGACCCGCTGGATCCCGCCGCGGTTCGCGCCGGTCCACGCGATGCCGAACACGATCGCCGCGGCGATGAGGCCGAACACCAGCGCACCGACCGGCAGCAGCGCGATCGAGTTGGGGAACGCCAGCAGCACGAGCATCGCCCCGAACGCCGAGCCCCCGGTCACGCCGATCACGTCGGGCGACGCGAGCGGGTTGGCCAGCGCGCCCTGCAGCAGCGCGCCCGCGACGCCCAGACCGGCGCCGACGAAGATCGCGCTGACCGTCCGCGGCAGCCGCAGCTGCAGGACGATCTCCTTCAGCGGCCCCTCGTCGGCGGTGCCGCGCAGCGCGTCGATGACCTGACCGAGCGGGACGTCGACCGCGCCGAGACTCATCGACGCGGCGATCGATGCGACCAGCGCCACCGCCGCGACCACCAGCACTGCCGCCTGGCGCACGAGCACGCGGGCGGGGCGCGCCGGGCGGGGCGGGGCGACGGGAGGGCTGGCCACGGCCATGGTGCTACCGGTTCGTCAGGTACTTCGTCTGGACGTCGGCGATCACGCGGTCGACGTCGGTCCACGCCTGCAGGAACGAGTTGCCCGTCGACACGTACACGCGTCCGCTGCGCATCGCCTTGGTCTTCCTCCACGCGGGATTCGACTTCAGGTAGCGCGCCATCGCCGGGATGTTCTTCGTCTCGCTGTGCGGCACCGCGATGATGATGTCGGGGTTGCGCTGCACGACGACCTCGTTGCTGATGCGCGCGAAACCGCCGCTGCCCGACAGGCCGCGGGTCAGCAGGCGGCCACCCGCGTGGCGCACGAGGTCGCCGCCCCACGAGTTCGCCAGGAACGCGTACGGGGTGCGGCCCACGCCGAGGATCACGAGGACCGTCGGGCTGCGCTTGGCCTTGCGCTTGACCGCGTTGATCCTGCGCACCTGCGCGTTGGCCAGCGTACGCGCCTGGCGCTCGCGGCCGATGAGCTTGCCGACGCGCACGAATTCCCTCGGCACGGCGGCAACGCTCGTCGGGTCGCTCTCGACGACCCGCATGCCGAGCCGCTTCATGCCGGCGGCGCCCTTGCGGAACGTCGGCGTCGTGAGGACCAGCTGCGGGTTGAGCTGCGCGAGCTGCTCGAGGTTCGCGCCGTTGGGGTGCGAGAGCTTCAGCACGCGGACGCCGCGCAGGAGCGGGTCGACCTGGTCGACGCCGCCGAGGAGCTCACCGCGCGCGACGGGCTTGACGCCCATCTGCGCCATCGCGTTCGCGGTGAAGGGCGTCAGCGCCGCGACGCGCTTGTAGGCGGCGGTCGCGGGGGTGGCGGCGGTGAGCGCGACGACGGTCGCGAGCAGGGCGGCGAGGAGGGTGCGGGTTCGGGACATGAGGAGGTTCAGGCGAGGGTGTAGGTGATGGAGACCCAGCCGAACGGCTGGCCGGCGAGGTAGAAGCCGGCGAACACGGAGTCGCCGGTGCCCGCGGGGACGGACGCGGGGATGCGCTCGTACGTCACGGTCTTCCCGTCGGGGCTGACCGTCCGCGACGCCGCCGCGGACGGCTTGAGGTCGAGCAGCACGGTGCGCTTGCCGGTGAACGCCGTGCCGTCGACGCCGGTCAGGCGGAAGATCGCGCGCGAGTTGTCGCCGTTGAGCTCGATCTCGGGATCGGCGGTGGTGAAGTCGATGGTGTGCTGGACATAGCGGAAACGCACTCCGCCGGAGAACGTGACCGCGGCCGCACCGTTCGTCGGGTCGCCCCAGCCCGCGCGGAACGGGAAGCGGAACTGGTAGACCAGCGGGACGCCCGCATCGGGGAGGTTCTCCGCCGGGTCGGCGGTCGCGCCGTCGCGCACGCTCGTCCCCTCCCCGGTGTTGACGTAGCGGATGAACGACTCCCGCACGCGCCAGACGACGGTGGCGCCGACGATGTCGGTGGCGTTCGCGGTCCGTGCGAGCGCCGGCGGCTCGGTCGTCGCCGGCTGGACCGTCGGCGTCCCGGTGGTGGTACCGCCGCCGGTGCCCGTGCCCGTCGTCGTCCCGCCGCCGCTGGTGCCGCCCGCCGGCTGCAGGCCCGCGGCGACGGTGACCGCGCCCAGGGTGCCTGCCGGGGTGCGCGAGAGCCGCAGCGCGACCCGCAGCCGGCGCGTGGTCGCCGCGGAGAGCGACAGGGTGGTGGCGCGGACGGCGACAGCGCGGCGCGTGCGGTCGAGCGTCATGGCGTTCTGGCGCGGCTGTCCGGAGAGGACCGTGGTACGCGGGCCGCGGCCCGCCACGCGGCCGGTGATGCGCACCGTCCCGCTACGCACCGTCGCGCGCAGTGACGCGTACCGGACGGTCCGCCCCCGCCGGGTGAAGCGCAGGTCGCCGCGCAGCGGCAGGGTCGCCTCCGCACCGCGGACCGCGCGCGAGGTGACGGTGAACGTCAGGCGGGCACTGCCGTCAACGAGCGCGGCGACCCTCGGCGCCTGCAGCCGGACGCCCGCCCGGCGCAGCGCTTTGCCCGCGGCGCCCGACGCGGTCACCGTCACCGTGCCCTGGGAACTGCTCGCGGCGCCGGCGGGCGCGGCGGGAACCATGACGAGGCCGCCTACGAGGGCGGCACCGGAAAGCCAGGCAATGGGAGAGCGGCGGGACATCAGCGCGTTAGGGTCCCCTTCTTAGGGGTGCCTAATCCTATCCGTCAGGACGGGATTGCGCCGTGCGGCTCGTCACCCTCCGTCGACCAGCGCCTCCGGCAGCTGCGTGCGGGTCTTGATCTGGAGCTTCGTGTAGGTGTGACCGAGGTGCAGCTCGACGGTCTTGCGCGTCACGAACAGCGCTTCGGCGATCTCGCGGTTGCTCAGCCCCTTCGCCGCCAGGTCGGCGACGCGCCGCTCGCTCGGCGTCAGCGACGCCGGCCCGGTGAGCGCCCGGCGCCGCGGCCGTGCGCCCGCCGCGGCGAGCTCCTCGCGCAGGAGCCGGGCGGCCAGGCCGGCTTCGAGGCGATCGGCCAGGTCGAGCCCCTCGCGCAGCGGCTCGCGCGCATCGGCCCGGTGGCCTGCCCGCCGCAGCGCGCCACCCAGGTCGTAGAGCCCCCACGCGGTGTCGAGCGCCAGCGGCGTGGTCCGCAGGAGCGCAACCGCCTGGCGCGCCGTCTCGATGCCCTCGTCACCCCCGACCACCACCGCGCGCGCCCTGAGCGCGACACCCTCGGCCCCGCGCATGCCTGCGGTCCGCGCGACATCGAGATCGCGATCGATGAGCGCGAGCGCCTCGTCGGTCTCGCCGCGCGCCGCCAGGAGCCGCGCGAGCCGGAGCGCCCCGCGCGTGGCCAGCGGGGTCTTCCAGCCGCGCTGATCGGTCAGGTCGATGGCCAGCCGCCAGTCGGCCTCGGCCTCCGCACGCCGGTCCTGCATGTAGCGCACGAGCCCGCGCGCCGAGACCGCGAAGGGCCCGGCGATCGTCGCCGAGGCACCCGCGGTGTCCAGGGTGGCGACGGTCGCGTCGGCGTCGTCCAGGCGATCAGCCTCGAGCTGCAGCTCCGCGACGATCGCGGTGAAGGCGTCGCCGGGGACGAAGAAGCCCGCCTCGCGCGCGGCCGCCAACCCGCCCTGGGCCACGGCGGCACCCGCCGCGATCGACCCGAAGGCCAGCTCGTAGTAGGCACGCGCATGGTCGAGGAACAGGGCGGAGCGCGCCGACCCCTCGCTCCGGGCGTGGGCCTCGCCGGCCTCCAGCAGGCGCCGCATGAGCTCGGGGTCCTCCGCGTACCGCACCGCGTGCATCAGCAGGTTGTAGGTGCTGTTGCCCGGCCCCACGTCTCGCAGCAGCCGGCCGTCCGCCACCGCGCGCTCGGCCCAGTCCACGATCTCGCCGACCGGGTGCGGGATCGCGCCGACGTCCTGGGCGATGTGCGCGAGCATCACCGGCGACGGGTCGGGGTCGGCGAGTCCCGCGTCGAGCAGCTCGCGGCGTCGGGGCGCCAGCGCGGTGAGGAAGACCGACACCTCCAGCAGGCTGGACTCCAGCCGCATCGCGAGCACCGGATCGTCCGCCTCGGCCGCACTGCGTTCGAGGTCGTCCAGCGCGGCCGGCGGGTCGGTGTAGATCTGATGCGAGGCGAGCGCGGCGCGGGCGCGGGCAGCCAGGTCGGGCGCCAGTCCCAGATCGAGCGCCTCGCGCAGCCGGTCGGCAGTGGACGGCTCGTTCGTGCGCAGCTCCAGCTCGCCGAGTTCGAGCAGCACCTCGGCCCGGTCCGCGCGCGCGGGCGGCTCGGCCAGCGCGCGCCGCAGCTGGGCGACCGCGGTCTCCGCCGCGCCCTCGGCGGCAGCCCGCCGCGCCGCGGTCCGCAGCAGCTCGACGACCTCCGGGTCGCCCTCGGGTTCGGTGGCCAGGAGGTGCACGGCGATCTCGTCGGGACGCCCGCCACGTGAACGCACGCGGGCGGCGGCACGCCGGTGGAGCTCCGCCCGTTCGCCTGCCGGGGTCACCGCCGCGACGGCCTCGCGCATGAGCGGGTGGACGTACACCCACCCGTCGGGGTCGAGGAGGTCGGCGGCGACGAGCTGGTCGGCCGCGGCCCGCGCCTCGGCGTCGGCGAGCTGCGCCACGTCGGCGAGGTCGTCGAGCGACCGCCGGTCTCCCAGCACGGCCGCGGCCCGGGCCAGGCGCCCCGCGTCCGAGCCGAGGGCACCGAGGCGGCGCTCGACGACGGCTCGCAGGCCGGAGGCGCCCAGCTCGGCGAGATCGCCCGTGTCTCCCGCCCGCCCGCGCAGCCCGCGGTCGGCCGCCTCACGGGCGAGCGCCCGCAGCAACAGCGGGTTCCCGCCGGTCGCGGTGGCACACGCAGCGACGAAGGCAGCCTCGGGCTCCTGCTCGAGCCCTGCTGCGAGCAGCCGTCCGGCCGCGCCGTCGGAGAGCGGCGCGGGCTGGAGCACGTGGGCAACCGGACCCGCCGCGATCGCCGCGAGCAGGTCCGTCTCGGCGCCGGGCTCGGCGGGCCGCAGCGTGCCGACCGCGAGCACGGGCACGCCGTCGAGCCGGCGCCCGAGAAACTCGAGCAGCCGCAACGACGCGCGGTCACCCCAGTGCAGGTCGTCGATGAGCAGCGCCACCGGGGACTCCTCGGCGAGATTGACGAGCAGCCAGTACAGGCCGTGGAGGACCGCGTAGCCCGGGTCCTCACCCGAGAGGTCCGCGCGCGGATCGAGCACGACGTCGGCACGCGCGGCGGCGCCGGCGAACAGGCGCGCGCGGCGGTCCGCGTCGGCCGTGGCGAGGACCGGGCCGAGCAGCTGGTGCACGAGGCCGAAGGGGAAGTCGCGGTCGAGCTCCGACGCGATGGCGCGCAGCACGACGACCCGCGGGCGACGCTCCGCGCGCTCGCCGGCAGCGCGCATGACCGCGGTCTTCCCGATCCCGGGCGGTCCCTCGATGAGGACGACCGCACCGTCGCCACCGGCGGCGACCTGGTCGAGGAGGTCGTCGAGCCGGCCGAGCTCGACGTCCCGCTCCAGCAGCGTCTCCGTCATCCGCGGCGTGCGAGGGTCGAGACCACCGCTTCGTAGACGCCGGCGCCGTTGCGCTCCTCGGCGACGTGGATGGTGCCGGGCGCGCCCGCCGTCATACCCGGGTCCTGCGCCAGGCCGTTGGCCACGAGCCAGAAGGCGCCCACGACCGGCGCGACCGCGAGGTCCTCGCGCGAGTCGCCGACCGCGATGCAGTCCTCGGGCGCATAGCCGCGGGCGCGCTGGTGGCGGGCGACCGCGCGGGCCTTGCTCACCCCGCGCGGGACGAGGTGGTAGGCGCGCAACTCGTCGTCGGCGACATCGAGGTTGACCCCGCGCGCGTGGATGGCGCCGTTGTCGACCAGCCGCAACTGCTCGTGCCCCTCGGCCGCGAGGAGCGCGTCGGCCTCGGCGGCGTCCACCCGGCCGCGGAAGAGGTGCGAGACCTCACGTCCCTCGTGCCAGGGCGCGTGGAACTCCAGGCGGCCGGCGAAGCGCTCGAGCAGCAGCTCGGGCGCGCCGCCCGCGGAGACCTGCTCGGCGATCGTGCGGCCGTCGGGCTCCAGGCCGTCGCACAGCCAGAACGTCTCGCCGTCGAGAACCAGGCCACCGCCGGCCTCGAAGATGTAGGACGGCTGGCCCAGCAGGCGCGCGGGCTCACGAACCGTGACCTGGCGGCGGCCGCTCATGAGCACGACCTCGGCCTGCACGCGCAGGCACGCCTCGACGGCGCGGAGCGAGAGCAGCGACGGGTTGCCGTCGGCATCGTGGACCAGCGACCCGCCGCGACCGAGCAGGGTCCCGTCGAGGTCGACGTACAGACAGCGCATCGCGCCCACGGTAGCCGCAGGCGCGACGTGCGAAACCGCTACTCGAACTCGCGCAGGTACCGCTCGAAGGTGCGCATGTGGTTCTCCTCGTCGCGGAGAATCGCGATGACCATGTCCTGCGTGGCCCAGTCGACACCGTCGGTGGCCTCGATGATGCGCGTGTAGTGCTCGATCGCGCCGGCCTCGGCCTGGATGACGCCCTTGATGACGCCGATCACGTCGGTCGGGTCGTCGGACGGCTGGAGGTAGCTCATGTCCGGGGTAAAGTCGAGCGACCCGGGAGGCGTGCCGTAGAGGTCCTTGATGCGCTCGGCGAACAGCTTCGCGTGCCCGAGCTCCTCGGTGACGTCCTCGCCGAGCGCCGCCGCGATCTCCTCGGCGCGGATCCCGTCGAGGTGCTGGGAGATCGAGAGGTAGTTGATGACCGTCTCGAGCTCCATCCAGTACGCGCGGGTCAGAAGATCGACGATCTCCTCGCGCTTCTCGGTGTTGGCGTCGGACAGGATGCCTGCGGCGGCGTGATGCGTGGTCGGCACGGTGGCAGCTCCTCTGCTGGGGATTTCGGAGTCGGTCCTGCACTCTATCACAAGCAACTTAGAATAACGTGCGACTTAGGGTAGCCTCACAGTTGCGCTAACATCCTTCCCGTGGACGCGACGATGGAAACCCAGCTTGCCGGCGCACTGCGCGAGCGCGGGCAGCGCGTGACCCCGCAGCGCCTGGTCATCGCGCGCGTCATGCAGCAGCTCAACCGCCACGCCACCGCGGAGATGGTGTTCGGCGAGGTGAGCGCCCAGATGCCGGGCGTGTCCCTCCCCACCGTGTACGCCACGCTGGACCTGCTCGAGGAGCTCGGACTCGTCCACCGCGTCGCGACCGAGGGCGGCACCGTCGTCTTCGATCCCCGCACCGAAAACCACCACCATCTCGTGTGCCGCGCGTGCGGGGCCATCACCGACATCGACGCGCCCGTGCAGCCCGACGCGCTGCTCACCGCCGCGCGCGACACCGGCTTCACGCCCGATCACGCGCAGGTCACCGTGCGCGGCCTGTGCCGCGACTGCGCTCGCTCGTAGCCCCCCGCCACTGGGCTGAGCGTCACATCGTGGTCGCTCCAGCGACCAGTATGTGACGCTCGACGAATCGGTGGACACGGAGTAGGGTCTGGCCGGCGTGTCCAGCCGCCGCGTCCTGTTCGTCGTCGCGCTTCTCGCCCCCCTGGTCGGGTCGGGTCCCGCGCCCGCGAGCGCGGCGACCACGCTGCCCGATCGCGCGTCCCTGGTCCTGCCCCACGCCGGCGAACCCGCGCAGCTCCCCGCGTCCGCGAGCCAGCGGCGCCCGCGGGCGCTGGCCACCCCGGGCTACAAGCCGCCGTCCCGCGTTCCCCGCACCAAGGCACCCGCGCCGCCCGCCGCGCCGGTCTCCGTCGGCGCCGGCATCTGGCCCGACGTCCACGTCGACCCCGCCGGCACGTCGCACATCGTGTGGAACGAGGACCAGATCGGGGAGACACCCGACGTCACGCACTACTGCCGCCTGCCCCGCGGCGCGACGGCCTGCAACAACCCGAACCCGACGCCGATGCCGATCTCGGTGCCGTACGCGTCCGACGACGCCGGGCCGAAGATCACGCAGATCGGCAATCAGCTGGTGGTGCTCAGTCACCGCTACCCGTCGATCGTGCGCCATCCAGACGGCGAGGATCGCGACCGCACGACGTACGCCTGGACGTCGTCCGACGGCGGCACGACGTGGACCGGGCCGGGCATCGTCGGCACCGTCCTCCCATCCGGCGACGCGACGCTCCTCGGCGGCCCCAACCCGCGCATCGCGGTCATCACCAGCGCGTTCACCGGCGGCACCCTGCTGCAGGTCCTCGACGCGGGGAACTTCACCTCCCAGAGCGCCGTGCTCAGCACGGGGACCGACCTCTACGAGGGCGCGGTGGCCGCCGAGGGCGAGGGCATCGTCGCCGCGTTCTCGGGCCCGGTCGGGCCGATCACGCTGCGGCGCTGGAGCGGCGCCGGGAACGTCAACGACCCCGGGACGTGGAGCAGCGCGCAGGTCCCCGGGGACCTCCCCCGGCTGGCCGGCGGCCCGGCGGGGACCTACCTGCTCGCCCGCGAGGGCGCGTGGAACGTCCGCAACGTCACCGGCGGCGCCCCCGGCGCCCCGACGGTCATCAGCCCACGCGACGTCGCGCAGACGCGCGCCTTCACGCAGGACCCCGGCGGCACGCTGCACGCCGCGTTCAGCCAGGGACAGCAGCCGCAACGGGTCTCGGTCGCCTCCAGCCCCGCGGGCGGCGGCATCTGGCGCCGCTACGAGGCGGCGGCGGCCGACACGATCGACCAGCTCGACCTCGGCGCCGCGGCCGATGGCGGCGGCGTACTCGTCCAGCGGCGCAACCCGACCGGCACGTTCTCGGGGGAGATCGCCGTCAGCGCGTTCGGGTCGCTGGCCCCCACCGGCCAGGCCGGCGCGGGCGGGCTGGCAGGCAGCGGCATCCCCGGCGGCTTCGCCGGCTGCAAGGAGGCCGGGTTCGCCGACGTCAAGCTCGCGCCGCTGGCCGGCTGCCTGCTCGAGAGCAACGACCCGGCGTTCCCGGGCGCGCTGGTCTCCACCGGGGAGGTCGAGTTCCTCGGCCTGATCCTGCGTCCGGTCGGCGAGACGAAGATCGTCTTCGACCCGCGCAAGCGCACGCTGAACACCACCGGCCGGGTGAAGATCCTGCTCCGGGGCCCGGCGATCGGCGAGATCGAGCTCGCCGACCTGAAGCTCAACGTCCAGCTCGGCTCCAACGCCGGGCAGTCGCTCTTCAAGGGCGTCAAGCTGCCCAAGGGCCCGGACATCAAGGGTTTCCCCGTCGACGCGGACTTCGACATCAAGATCGCCGGCAACGGGGTGAACATCCCGGTGTCGCTGAAGCTCCCGAAGGCGCTCGGCGGCGTCAGCGCCTCGGCGACGCTCCGCGCCGAGATGGGCCGCGGCGCCGTCCTGCAGTCCTTCGCCTTCTCGGTGGGACGCATCCCGCTCGGCCCGCTGGAGATCGAGGCCCTGAAGGTGAGCTACGACGGCGCGGCCGACCGCTGGAGCGGCACAGCCGGGCTGAAGCTCCCGCTCGGCGCGCTGAAGCTCAGCGTGTCGTTCGTCGACGGCCGGTTCGAGCGCGGCGAGGTCGACCTGCGCTTCCCCCGTCCGGGCATCACGGTGTTCCCGAAGGTCTACTTCCTCGGCGTCACGGGGGCGTTCAGTCCTGACCCGCTGAGCGTCAGCGTCGGCGCATCGTTCGGCGCGATCTACACCCCTCCGCCCGCGGACGTCTTCGCCGTGGAGCTCGACGGACGGCTGACGTTGACCGTCGTCAACGGCGGGGCCCAGTTCCGCTTCGACGGCGTCGAGCGGCTGTTCGGCATCCAGGTCGGCACGGGCACGGCGCTCGCGACCACCGACGGGTACGCCTCGATCAAGGGGGAGTTCGGCATCGATCTCGAGGTGGTGCGCCTCGACGGCAGCGCGTCGTTCTGGGTCGACGGCCCGTCCGCCCAGTTCGCGGGCACGTTCGACACCTCGACGCGCGTCTTCGGCATCCCGATCACCGGCGCGAAGGGCACGCTCTCGACGAAGGGCGTCGCCGGGTGCATCCGCGTCCCGGTGCCCGCGCCGCCCGACACCTTCGCCCCCGGCTACGCGGGCGTCGGGTACAAGTGGGGCGGCCCGGGCGAGCTGATCTTCGGCGACACGTGCGACATGTCCGCCTACCAGGTGCCACCGCCCGTCGGCCGGCCCGCGCAGGCCGGCGCTCCGCAGTCGGTGACGCTGGGCAGCGGCGTGGAGACGGCCAACGTGCTGGTGCGGGGCGAGAGCGCCGCGCCGCTGGTCGACGTGATCGCGCCGGACGGGCGACGCATCACGCCGCTGGGCTACAAGGCCCCGGGCGGCGACCCGGTGGTCTCGGCGGTGCCGACCGGCAAGGCGACCGTCGTCGTCCTCACGAAGCCGCCCGCGGGGACCTGGCAGATCGTCCCGCGTGACGGGTCGCCGCCGATCACCGGCCTGGCGATCTCCCGCGACGTCGAGCCCGTCCGCGTCACGGGCAAGGTCGAGCGCCGTGGCAGCGGCCGCGTCCTGCGCTACCGGGTGACCGGGCCGAGTGGCACGCGGGTGCAGCTCTCCGAGCGGTCGTCGGCAGGCGAACGCCCGCTGAAGACGGTCGGACGCGGCGCCGGTATCCTGCGGTTCGCGTCCCCGCCGGGACCGGCCGGGCTGCGCACGATCGTCGCAACCCCGGTGGGCGAGCCGAGCCCGGCGAACGCCCCGAAGACGGTCACGCGCTACCGCACCGCCGCCACATGGCGTCCGGCCGCCCCGCGGCGGGCGACGATCCGGGGTGTGCGCGTGTCCTGGGCGAAGGTGACGGGCGCCAGGCGCTATCTCGTCCGGGCCGTCCTGCGCGACGGACGGACCGTGGCGCGCACCACCAGGTCGTCATCGCTGAAGATCCCCGGCGCGACCAAGCGCAACGGCGTGCGCAGCGCGACGGTGACGACCATCGACCGCTACCAGCGGACGAGCGTCACCCGGCGGGCGACGGCGCGCAAGACGCGCTGATCTCGCGCTCGGCGTCCCACGAGGCGAACCGTCCCTCGGGGGTGTCGAGCCACTCGCGCAGGTCGCGCTCGAAGCGGTACCAGCGGCGCGCGCGCACGCCGGTGCGGGGAAAGTCCGCCTGCTCATCGGTGGGGAGCGCTGAGGGATCCATCGGGTTAGGTCACCCTAACACATACCTCGCGAGTCGGGAATGCCGCCCGGCGCGAAGCGTTAGGTTGGCACAACGGTGCCCGCTCCCGACGTGATCGACTTCGGCGGAGAAGTGCTGACCGTCGTCCGCTCCACCCCCGAGGAGCTCGTCCTCGACGCGACGTGGTCGCCAGGAACGCCAGCGCCGCCCCCGCACCTGCACCCGCATCAGGCCGAGCACTTCCAGATGCTGGAGGGCGAGCTGACGGTCGACCTCGACGGGACGATGCGCGTCCTGAGCCCCGGCGACACGCTCGACATCCCCGTCGCCACCCGTCACCGGATGTGGAACCCCAGCACCGCACTGGCGCGGGCGACCTGGACGACCACCCCCGCCCTGCGCACCGAAGAGCTCTTCCGTGATCTCGCCGAGGTCGGCGGGCGGAGAGCCAACCCCGTCGCAGCGGCGGCCGTCCTCATGCGCCACCGCGACGAGATCCGGCTGGCGCTCCCGGGCGCCGTCGAGCCCGTGGCCGTGCACACGCTCGGCACCGTCGGGCGCATGTTCCGGCGCTGAACCGGGAAAAAGTCCCCGAAACCGGGGAGGGGGGAGTACCGTGAGCCGAGACGAGACGCATCGCCGCACCGACGACGTGGAACTTGACCGGATCACCGCCGACGGGCAGTTCGAACACGCCCTGCTCGGCGCCCTCTTCGATGACGCCCCTGTCGGGCTGGGGGTCTTCGACCTCGAGCTGCGCCACGTCCGGGCCAATGCGACGCTCGCCCAGATGAACGGGCGTCCGCCCGAGGAGCTCATCGGCCGGACGCCCGCCGAGCTGCACGGCGAGCTCGGCGCCGAGGCCGAGGTCCTCTACCGCCAGGTGCTCGAATCCGGAGTTCCGCTCACGGGGATCGAGATCTCCGGCGCGACCGGGGCGGCACCCGGCGATCAGCGTCACTGGAGCCTGCACTTCTTCCCGATCAAGGTGGCGGGCATCACGGCGGGTCTGTGTGTCCTGGTCCTGGACATCACCGAGCGCCGCATGCTGGAAGATCAGCTGTCTCATCGCGCCTTTCACGATCCGCTCACCGGCCTGCCGAACCGGATGTGCGTGGGCGAGCAGCTCACGCGCCTGCTGTCCCGTCGCGCGCCCGCTCCCCCGGTGGGAGTGATGTTCGTCGACGTGGACAACTTCAAGGAGGTCAACGACCGCCACGGGCATTCGGCCGGCGACGAGGTCCTGCGTGTGGTCGCCGAACGCCTGCCCCAGGTCATCCGCCCCTCGGACATCACGGGGCGATGGGGCGGCGACGAGTTCGTCCTGCTCGTCGACGACGTCACCACGGGCCAGGTCGAGGCGCTGGCCGCCCGGGTCGACCGGGTGATGGAGGCGCCCGTCAGCCTCGGGACCGACGTCGTGCACCCTCGCGTGTCGGTCGGTGCGACGATCGCGCTGCCGGGTGAGGGGCCGGACGTCGTGCTCGAGCGCGCCGACAGGGCGATGTACGCGCACAAGCGCGCCCGCGTGGAGGGCGACGACGCCGCCTGAGTAGCCTCGGTCCTCGTGGCCGTCACCGAGCGCATCGACCCGTGGCAGAAGCTCCTCGACGCGGGCGAGGCGGACGGGCGGCTCGTGCGCCGCGCCTACGAGGGCGCGCGCGCCGCCGTGACCGCGCCGATCCCCGCCGATCTGCACCCGGACGTCCGCGCGGCGCTGGGACGATCGGGCATCGACGCGCTGTACGTCCACCAGGCCGACGCCCTCGAGGCGGCGTTCGCCGGCCCGACGATCATCACCACGGGCACGGCGTCGGGGAAGTCGCTCTGCTTCAACCTGCCGACGCTGGACGTCCTGTGCAGCGACCCCCACGCGCGCGCGCTGTACCTCTACCCGACGAAGGCCTTGGCACAGGATCAGGCCCGTGCCCTCCATGCACTGGGTTTGAACAGACAGGTCCGTCCAGCTATCTACGACGGCGACACACCCCGGGAGCAGCGCACGGCGATCCGCCGCAAGAGCAACCTCATCCTCACGAACCCCGACATGCTCCACGTCGGGATCCTGCCCAACCACCGGGCGTGGGGGGATGTGTTCGCCAACCTCGCGATTGTGGTCGTCGACGAGGCGCATGTCTACCGAGGCGTCTTCGGCTCGCACGTGGCCAACGTGCTGCGCCGCCTGCGCCGCGTGGCCTCCGCGTACGGCACCGAGCCGCGGTTCCTCATGGCCAGCGCCACGATCGGCAACCCGGTCGAGCTGGCCGAGCGGCTGACGGGGATCGAGGAGTTCACGCTCGTCGACCAGGACGGCAGCGCCCACGCGCCGCGACACATCGCGATGTGGAACCCGCCACTGGAGGACGAGGCGCTCGGCCTGCGCCGCAGCGCGCTGGCCGAGACCGCGGACCTCCTCACCGAGCTCGTCGCGAGCGGGGCCCGGACGATCTGCTTCATCAAGTCGCGCAAGGCGGTCGAGCTGGTCGCGCGGCTGGTGTCGATGAAGCTCGCCGACACGCACCCACACCTCGCCGACAAGGTCGCGCCCTATCGCGCGGGGTTCACGCCGCAGCAGCGCCGGGAGCTGGAGGCGCGACTCGTCAACGGAGAGCTGCGGGCGGTCATCACCACGGACGCGCTGGAGCTGGGCATCGACATCGGCGCGCTCGACGCTGCGGTCGTGACCACGTTCCCGGGGACGGTCGCCTCGCTGCGGCAGATGTGGGGCCGCGCGGGGCGCCGGACGACGGGCCTGGCCGTCTACGTCGCGGGCGACGACGCCCTCGACCAGTTCTTCTGCCGCCATCCCGACGCGTTCCTGGACCGCGCGGTGGAGTCGGCGATCCTCGACTACGAGAACGAGCAGATCCACCTCGCCCACCTGCTGTGCGCCGCGCACGAGGGGCCGCTGGAGGCCGCGGACGCCGCGACGCTCGGCCCGCGGTGGGAGGCGCACGCCCAGTCGCTCGTGGCCAGCGGCGAGCTGGTCGCGCGCAAGGGGACCTACGTCCTGCGCGCGCCCGAGGACTACCCCGCCGCGCGCGTGTCGCTGCGCAGCGCGTCGCCCGATTCGTTCGCGGTCATCGACGTAGCCAGCGGCGAGGTGCTGGGCTCGGTCGAGGCCGCGCGCGCGTTCTCGACCACCCACCCGGGCGCGGTCTACCTGCACCTCGGCCGGCAGTACGTCGTCCGCGAGCTGGACATCGAGACGCGGCGGGCGCTCGTCGAACCGTTCGACGGGGACTGGTACACCCAGCCCAAGCGCGAGACGCTGACCTGGATCGACAAGCTGCAGGACCGCCGGGACACGATGGGCGTGACGCTGTCGTTCGGCCTGGTGTCGGTGACCGAGACGGTCGTCGCCTACCAGCGCAAGCGGCTCTCCGACCACGAGATCATCGACCTGCAGAGCCTCGACCTTCCCGAGACGACGTTCCAGACCCAGGCGCTCTGGTACGAGCCCGACGAGGACCTCCTGCGCCATGAGTTCCCCCTCGACGTGCTGCTCGGCGCGCTGCACGCCACCGAGCACACGCAGATCGCGGTGCTGCCGCTGCTGGCGATGTGCGACCGTTGGGACATCGGCGGCCTGTCGACCAACGCCCACCCGCAGACGGGCATGCCGACGATCTTCATCTACGACGGGCACCCCGGCGGGGTGGGCATCACCCGCGTCGGCTACCACGTCTTCGAGACCCTGGTCGCCGACGCCCACCGCCTGATCGCCGATTGCCCGTGCGAGAAGGGCTGCCCGAGCTGCGTGCAGTCGCCGAAGTGCGGCAACCTCAACGAGCCGCTGCACAAGGCCGGGGCGCTGGAGATGATGGGACGGATGCTCGAACGGTGACCGGAGCGCACCCTCCCACCTGGCCGGTCGCCGCGGGGTCGTTCATCCTCGGCTTCGCCGTCGCCGACGTCACGGGCGTGCGCCCGCTCGGCGGGCTGGTGCTGCTGGCGGGCGCGCTGTGGTGCGCACCGCGGTGGTGGCGCGGCGCCGGGGCGGCGGTCGCGATCGGCCTCGGGGTGGCCTACGCCTCCGCGTTCGTCGCCTCACACCGGTTCGCCGACGTGGTGGGCGCCTACCCGTCCGTGGTCATCCTCGGCGCGGCGATCGGCGGGGCGTGCTGGGCGCTCGTCGACGCCCGTGAACGCGCCCCGGCCTGACAGGGCGAACGCGCAGATTTCGTCGCCGGGAAGCGCCTTCCTCCGGCTGCAAGGTTTTTCCCGCACCTTGATCCGGGGCCGCCGTGTTCGACTCTCTGAGTATGGCCCGCCCCTCGCGTGTCCTTGTGGTCCTCTGCGCCCTGGTGTGCGTGTTCGCGTTCAACGTCAGCGCGGGC
>SXGQ01096084.1_pt1 | contig 18967 bp, 39 predicted proteins | sample 3178371 | NCBI WGS metagenome assembly SXGQ01 (sample SAMN11356859, study PRJNA531348) | freshwater metagenome | isolation source: freshwater sample F1-20 | place: China: Fuxian Lake, Yuxi | collected 2017-12-25 | reverse complement strand
ATGCCGATCACGTACATTTCAAACATCAGTACAATGAAGGTGAATTGACTGAAAGATGTTGGAAAGGTTATACTCAAAAAGGAATGAAGACAATGTTCGGGAAAAGATATCCCAATTGTGTTAAGTCCAAAAAATAAATTGCATTAAATTTGTCTTTTCTATTTGATTCTTCTATACTTCAAAAAAAAGTATATGGCAGAATATTCTAAAAAATGGAAAACCTCTTTTGAGAAGAAGTTTTCGAAAGCACTTAATCAAGTCAGAGAACTCGAGAAAGAGTATCAGGAAATGAAAGATTCAAATCCTGATGAATGGGATTTATCTTATCTATTTGTTGAGGACAGTACGCTCGAATATGACAACCCCTCTGATTTGGGTATCTACCATTATGATGGGGCAGAGGAAGGGTCAAAGGAGTATGTTGAAGTCAGTGTCAACGGTTCGCGTGCTTCGAGTTACGCATTTAAATTTTACTCTCTCAAGGAACTTATCGAATTTAGGAACAGTTTGATGGAAGCAATTGATAAGTTTGGTAGAGTTGAGGAGGAAGTAAAAAATGTAGTCACTGATGATTGTGAAGATGAAGAGGGTTGGGAAGACAACGAAGAAACTGAATATACTATTCAAGCGTCAAGGACTGCAGTCCAAACATGGACTCATACTGTGATGGCAAGATCTTCATGTGAAGCTTATAGAAAAGTACAGGAAGATCCTGATGGATCAACTCACGACGAGAATGACGATTTCGACCAATACGGAGAGATCGACTACGAAATAATTTAAAAAATATATGAACAACTTTTATAACTTTTGGGCAAAACGTATCATCAGTGATGGTTTACGTTACATAAAAATTATTATAGGTCTCGGATTATCTGTATCTTTCGCCGTATCTTTGAACCTTCCCGTAGGAATTATGTTCTTTGGTTGGGTATTAGTTGAAGCACTACAAGAAAAAAAATAATTTATGATAGGTATCGGTCTTTCCAAACTTTTTATAATCTTGATTGTTGTCTATTTGGTTTTGATTACAATCGAAGATGTAAACAATTCCTTCAAAAACATTAAAAAATGAATAAATTCTCAATTTCAGAAATCGGGATCTTAATCCTTTGTATCGTTTGTATATTTGTTTCTGAATATATCTACCTTACACACGGTGATCCAACTAAAGCTATTTTTATCGGGTTGTGGCCACCCACAATGTTAGGTCTACTCAATTTTATCAATTCCAAAAAGAAATAAAATGGAAAATATGGATATTATAATCCTATCAACAATAGTAACAACTTTGTTTGCTATTTTCATTGGTGTAACTGTAAAAGAACTAATGAAAGTATCAAACAATCCACAACCAACACCATCTACAGAAAGCGGACCGAGAGCAGACATGATCAAGTTTATTGGTCGACTTTTTGACACACCAACATTGACTAAAGAAGATGCCAACAAGAAAATAGACGTGTATAAGACCGTTTATAAGACGATAGCAGACATGGAATCTGATGGGGTATACTTTCCTGATGATATCAAAAAAGAGTTGTTAAAGAAACGTGAGGAGCTTTGGTGTGAATATTCTAACCTCCCTTCTGTAAAATCTTATGAATAGAATCTATTTATATGATTGATGGAAGATGTTAACACAGAAGATTATAAGGATAAGTTCCTATCAAAAATTTTGAGCTCACACAAGATCACCGACATTTATCCGATGGTTGATCGAATAGATGCTTATCAAGTGCCAAACATTGGGATCATACTTAGAATTTATATTAGTGATCCTGATATGACAAAGGAAAATATGTATGAGAAAGAGATGGATCCTTACTATCTCATTGATTATCATGTTAAGAGAATATTACCTTATTTCTCAATACCAAAAAACCAAATGTTCGGATTCGTACTTCTTAATCCGAAGGGTCAACCAATCTTTTCCGATCTGAACTAAATCTCATAATCTTGTATCATGGAACTCTTCAATCACGAAGGGGGTTTTTTATTTAAATGGTATTTATTATCATGAGATACATCATCACACAAGATCAGTTCCACAATGCAATTTATAGGATTCTCAATCAAAACTTGGGGAACGTAGAAAAAGAAATTAACCCCTACGATAAGACGGGTAACACCTATCGTTTGAATATGTTTGATCAAGATGGTAAGGAGTTTTTAAACTATTTTTATTTCCCTCCTGGCGAAGATGATGATGGTAATCCCCACAATGGGCATGGCAGTATCCACATCCATTGGGAAACTGACGACATGATTAAAAAGATCTTTTCGATTAGGGGAACAAAGGTGATGGATGTTATTTCTGATTGGGTTTCTGACACTTTCGGTGTCGATGTGGATGAAGCAGCAATTTATCCTGAGAAAGGGGGAAGAGAGTAATCTTGAGTATTTATTATTGATGACAGCATTAGAAAAATTCATGGACCAGATGGGTCTAACAGCTACTATTGAAATAGATAGGGACTACTTTACACTAGGACCCTCTGTTTGTGTTAAAATATCTGTGGATCGTAAGGGTAATAATGAATATTTACAATATCATTGTTATACTCTGAAAAATGATGGAAATGTGAAGTATGATGAGGGAAATGAGATAAAAGGAATAAATCAAGGAGTTTTGGTGTATCTCGGGATGGATCGTGAAATCGATAACTATTTTGATAATAAAGCCAGAGAAATCGCTAAGAACTGGTTAATAAACAGATACAGATGAAGTACATTATAACCGAAGAACAAAGTGAAAGATATGTCAAAAGAATATTTGATTATCTTGACTCACATATGACTCCATTTGAGGGATGGAAATCCACCGAAGAATACCTCGATGAGATTAATGATCAAGCCGGTGAAGATTTTTTGCACTTTGTGGAGAGTGAAGGTTCGGGCGAAGATCCTCATATGTGGTATTCTGAATGTGATAATGGTAATTACTCTGAACCATTTAAAGAAGGAACATGTCCCTTAGTGACAATACCTTCGTCCAAGTCTGACGCTTTAGAGGCATTTTTTGGAGATAGGTGGAAACCTGTTTTCATCGAGTGGTTCAAATCAAATACAGGATTACCACTAATAAATGTAGAAACTCAAAGTTGGTAATGCAGAAATCTCCTTACGATATTATCAGAATGTTAGTAGAGAGGGTTATTCTTCCGAAATATCCTTTTTTGAAACTTTACGACATTGACTCGTATTTTTTAACGAACTACAGAGAATATGACGTTCGTTTCATTATCAAACAGAAATTAGAACCCGAACTACAAATGGAGATTGATAGAGGGATAAAAAGTCTTTTCAAGGTTGCAGGATTGGACGAAAAAGAAAGATATACAAGAAATAAAATTGCGACTTGGTTTAAGACTCCGAAATCAAAAGACTGGTCATTTACAGCAAACCCAAATTACGATCACATATGAAATACATGATAACCGAATCTAAGATCAAAGATACAATCACAAACTACATTTTGGGATCTTTTCCGATGGTGGGTGAAGTAAAGTATTTGAAACAAACCCTAGTGTTGGGATCAAGCAAAGGGACTCCTGTAATTGATCAAACAATTATTAGGGTAATATTCGATAATCAAAATAACGAATATCAAAGATCTGATTTGGTAAAGATTTCCAAAGAAATGATTTCTAAAGTTGATGGATTATTTGGTTTGGACTCAAAATCATATGGGAGTGAATGGTCTTGGGATTTCAGACAAATTGCACTTGTGAGTTTGGATGCCACTTTAACAAACGTGAAAAATGAAATACATAATATCTGAGAGTAGGTTAAATCAGTTTCTTCTTGATTATCTTGAGGGTACCATCGAAAGAAAAGTCGTTAACCATACTCACCCCTACATTATTGTCTCCCATCAGATTGGAGATGGTGAAGATGATTGGGAGGACATTATAGAATTCGACCACATGGATGGAAGATTATGGGTTAACCGTAATTTTCAAAAAAGGCTAACCGATACGTTCGGTTTGAGTGTAGGTAGAACAAAAGTTCTGCTTAAACAGTGGTTTGAAAATAAATTTAATGTTAAAGTAGAATTCGTGGAGCCATGAAATACGTAATATCAGAATCACAATTAAAAAGACTCAAAGAATATTTTGACCCAATACATTATCTCAAGAAGATAGTGAAAGATGCTCCAAAGTATGTTAGAGACCCAAGTACTTTGAAGTATGACGTAGCCTTCCAAAAAATAGTTGATATTATATTCAAATACACAATGAGACATACACCTGTTGATAACCTTAAAGGTCTTGAGGTTAGTAAAGTAACCCCTCAAGGTTGGGGTAATGATATGAGTGATGACTCTAAGGGTAGTCATACTGAATGGACTATAGTACTTACGTCAGTTTTACCGAAATGGTTCAATCCTGATGACTACACTTATAAATCACAGATGGAAGATTTCAAAAAAGAATTCGCTTCAATTGCCAATATGATGGGACTGTCTTCATCAAGTCCTTTATCACAAGAGGGATATCCTTTTGATAAAGTAAGATTTATAATCAGTAACGACTAATGAAATACCTAGTAACGGAATCACAATATACTTTGTTGGTTGAGAATTATCTTTCATGGATCAAGAGGAGGGTCAACCCTGAGAGTATGAAAAAGTATATCACGGACGGTGAAATTAACTTTCCGACTCTGTGTGATGATTTCGAAGATGAATTTGAATATGCAGATAATGTCATCAGATGGGCGGTTGACGATTTTCTAACTTCGAACGAAGACAGTTATTTGGATGAAATGTATGATGAAATCCATGATCTTATAGTTGATTGGTGTAAAGGATGGTTCGGTGAATATTTATTTGAAATTTACAGAAACACATGTCCTGAAGAAGAATACAACGATTAATATGAAATACCTAATAAAAGAATCACAACTTGATCAAGCAATAATCAACTATTTGGACGAATTGTTTCAAGTTGATGATATTAATTTCCACTACCCTTTGGAATATGATGAAGAAACAGGTGAGGAATATGAAGATGAACATAGGATCAATTATTTCATTGGTGACTATGAAGACGGAGATAATGATATATTCAAATGGTATGGATGTGAGTATTTCAATGAAGGATCACACGCTAGAACAATATGCCCAACTGTAGACGTTGAAACGAGATACTCCGATATTCTGAATGGATATTTCGGAGATAGATGGGAAGAACCATTCAAAATTTGGTTCAAAAGAAAATTTGAAGACCCCGTGAAAACCGTCGAATGGTGGGGTAAGGGAGACTAATATTTTTACAAATATTTATTATTAATGAAGAAGGTAGTAAAACTAAATGAACATGACCTTAAAAAGGTGATTAAAGTAATTCTCGAACAACGTTTGGAGGAAGAGGATTATGTACATGTGTTCTTAAATTCCTTTTCAAAATGGATGTCAGAAAAACATCCAAAAACTTTTGAGACAAAACCTCTATCATATTTGGTGAAAAAATATACCAAAGAATTTGCGAATGATTTGGGTTTGGGTGATCAAGGAGAAAGAGACTATTTTAGTGGTCTCAGACTGATTGGAAAATTAGGTAGAGAAATTATAAAGAAAGGATTATACAAATATGCGTCACTAAGACCTGAAACAAAATTCACCGACAAATTTCAGAAAAAATTACAATACTTTATTGATAAGCTTGAACTTCCATCATACGTAACACTTCATTTGAAAGAAGACCTCCCTTGGAAGATAGACCAAAGCCTTGAATTAGATTTCGTATCAAGATTGAACGATCCTGAATTTAAAAGAATGTATTCTTCAAGTATTTTAGATAAATTCGAGAAATATATTACGAATTATATGGGGATAGAGACAGGAAACTCAGAACATGGTGAATTGGAGTTTAAAAAAGAATATGATTTTCTAATCAAAGGTTTTGAAGAATGGGTTAAAACCGATTATAAAAAACTAAAGAAAGAAATTAAATCAATACCAGGCGCTGAAGGGGTACAAAGGATTGTTCTTGAATTAGATAAAAGAAATGCCGAGGTAGAAATGCAGATCGTCTTTAAATCGGATTCAAGGTGGGATCGTGACAAAGAATATATCAATAAAGTAAAGGAATACATTACACAAAAAGGATATAATACAGAGGTTCTCAAAGTATCTAGAAAGTAACTATGAAGAAAGTTTTAAAATTAACTGAAGGTGAACTTGTTAGTTTGATCAAAAACATTATCTCTGAAATAAAAGATGAACCCGAGATCAAACCAACTCTACTTGATGTGCCTCATTTTTTACAATCGGATGATTCGACCTGTGGACCGGCATCTTTACGAATGGTTTTTGCCTACTATGGAGTAGATAGATCTGAACAATCAATTTCTCAAGCATGTAAACATAGTTACGAGTTGGGTTGTCAAGGAGAGGATATGGTATGTGCTGCAGAGATGTTCGGATTCAATGCATTTGTAAAAAATAACTCGACAGTTAGAGAACTCAGAGAATATGTAAATAAAGGAATACCTGTAATTGTAGATTGGTTCTGTGGTGACCCACCAGAAGGACACTCTTCAGTAGTCATTGGTGTTAGTAATAAAAACGTTTATATTTTAGATCCTTGGTTGGAGGATATGAGGGTTGTTGCAATCGAAGACTTCAGAAGATGTTGGTTCGATTTCAGGGAAACCCCAATAACACCCGATAATTTATATGTTGGTCAAATTATGATCATCACGCCTAAAAACAAATAATATGTGGACAGTAAATGTAAAAATCGTTAACAACACCGATTGGATGTTAGGTATAGTAAATAACTACATGCCATTCGTTCAGTTGAACACAGGTGATTCTCATACTTGGGACACTAATATGACTAATAATGCTAATGCTCTCAACTTTTGGGCAAAGGATAGTGACTACCAACCACCATTTTTCATGGAAGGAAATCTGTCGTTTGGTCCTGAAGCAGGTGTCTATGTTGACAGAGGGTGGCTTCCTGAGGACCAACAAAACGTTACTATGACCGCAACAGCTAACGGTAAATCTTGGACTCAGACTGCAAACGGTGGTGAAGAACTTTTGGCGTGGAATGAGTTCGAAAGTGGAGGAAATATTATCATAACTTTCGATAAACTATAGGATTAAAAAAACGTCAAATAAAAAAAACAAAAATGAAAAAAATAATTTCTTTCGTGATCGGTGTATTTGTTACACTTTCACTTACAGCACAACCCCCTATGGGACCAAGAGTACAAGGAAGACCGCTTCCTAATCAATTTAGAGACTTTGTAGACCACCAACAAAAATGGAATATGGAAAGACCTCAGATTGAAAAGAAAGATGGTAAAGTTATTATAACGATGACTGAAGAACAATTCAAAAGAATGCAACAAATGAGAGCAAGTCAGAGATTTAGAATGGCTCATCATAAACCTCAACCTGTGTGTTCCAAATGTCAAAGACATCATGGAAAACCACATAGAAGAAAAGTTTAACAGATCATGAAACAAATTTGTAATTTCATTTCGAAAATCACCTTCGGTAAGGTATGTTTCGGATGGTGTAAAAAGTAAATCAAACCCCTCTACTAGAGGGGTTTTTTATTCATCAAAGTATTTATTCATATGAAATATATTATCTCAAAAAGACAATTTAATCTTTTAACGGAACAACCTGACTCGAGATTTGGACCAGAAAGATTTATGACGGGACAAGAAAAATTCAAAACTACTCATTCTTCCAAAGCTTGGGATCAAGCAATAGAAAAAGAAAGAGAATTCAACAAGAGTTTGGATCCACACACTGTGAATGCAATTTTTGGGATCGCTTCATTATTTATTCCTGTTGTTGGACCTTTCATTGCGGCAGGAATTGGCTTAGCGGATGCGGCAGTTTATTTGAGAGAGGGTAAAAAAAATGAGGCAGCCTTAGCGAGTGTATTTTCTCTGTTACCTGGAATTTCTAAAGTAGTTCAGAAAATACCTATGATTGGAAAATTAGGAAAAAAAGGTATGGATCTTTTGTCAAGTAAAATTATCAAACGTGCAGCACTTACAGGAACTGAACTTGCTGTCGTTCAAGCGGTTGTGGCAAATCAAGGATTGGTTAATGCAGAATTGAATGCGATAAGTAAGACTCTGGCAAAACAATCAATCCAAAAAGTTGCGGATAACACAACGAAAGAAACTTTGAAAAAAGTTGCAGAACATGGAGCCGAACACGTTGCCGTCCATTCGGTAGGTAGTAAAAAAAAGGTATAATCTTGATACCAATATAACCTTCCAAATCGGAAGGTTTTTTTTATTGTTAGAAGATGGAAGAGTTTTATTTCAGAAAAGTTATTTACGAATCCAACGGTGAGATTGGATTGGTTATCAATAAAAAATTTACAACAGAAATAGATCTCAGAAAATACGAATCATTTTATGAAAGAAACATTAATAAACTATCTAACAGGGATATCCACGGAAACGTCGATGATCCAAAATTTTCTGAACAAACATCTACCAAACTATTATAATCAAGTCCATAGCATCAGTTTTGTTGTCAAAGACGAACAACGATACAGATTAGAAATAATATTAAAAAAGGGTTCTGATAGTTTAGATGAATGTGATTCTTTTGGTATATTGGAACGTGTAGGTAATTTAATTAGATTATGTGGGTATAATGGATCAGGTTGTGCAATAAGTGTGGTTAAAATGGCTTAAGATATTTATATCATTATGGGTACAAAAGCAAAAAAGAAGATGCCGATGAAAAGTAAAAAATCAGGTATCAAAACAATGAAAAGAATTAAAGAAAATTGGGAAATCTTGAAAAAGTTTTTCACAAAAAAATAATGTCATGTCAGAAGGGAAAGCAATCACTTTAATAGATAAAATTCTTTCGACTATAGAATCCAATTACATTTGTAATATTTGGGTCGATCCCGAAATGGAAGATGATGCTTATTGGGTTAATGTTGTTTTCAATTCAAATTTTATGGAATTGGAGGGGCATGAAAGACTGTATCGTAGAACGGAGATTGCAAACATAATTGAAGACAAGATCAGAGACTACTTTGATGTTAAAGTTTTCGTTGGGACGACTGTCAATCAAAACTGTTAAAGTTTGTCTTTTTGATTTAATTTTGTTATTTTTTGTGAAAACAATTTTATGAGTCAAGTCAAAATTTCTACGGCAAAAGGTGATATGGTTGCCGAGTTGTATGACAACGAAACACCAATCACAGTAGACAATTTCAAAAAATTAATTTCGGAAGGTTTCTATGCTGGACTAAATTTTCATCGAGTAATACCTGGATTCGTAATTCAAGGTGGTTGTCCAAATGGTATTGGGAATGGTGGACCCGGATACAATATCAAATGTGAGGTTGATGCGGAAAAACAATTTCACGATAAAGGAGTTTTATCGATGGCTCATGCGGGTAGAAACACAGGTGGGTCACAGTTTTTTATTTGTTATAATAGACAGAATACACAACACCTTGATAAAAACCATACGTGTTTCGGTAGAGTGATCGAAGGACTTGAGGTTATTGATAAAATCCAACAAGGAGATAAAATCAACTACATTTCTGTAATTTAATATAAACCCTCCCTTAGAGGTTTTATATTTATAATCATGAGAAAGAACATCATTTCAATAATCGGAGTAATCTTAGCATTACTCCTTATTTTTTTTGGAATCACAAGAATCAATGCAGAAGAAAAACCCTTCAATCAAATTGATTTGTCCTATAAAAACGCCATTAACAACTTCGAAAACCCGTCATATTACGACACTATACTTCAAGTTGGGTTGGATAACTTGGGGATCGAGGGTGTAATTGTCAATGTAATGAAATTAAGTGATGGTGCTAAATCACAATTTGATGGTGAACTAAAAGCCCACGTCAGATACGTTGGAGAAAATTTTTATTTGTTCATTGATGAAATGGATAAGGAGGATGCAATTACAGTTATATCACATGAGATAATTCACATGCAACAATACATCTCAGGTGATTTGGTGTTCAATGGTACAAATGTTATATGGCTGGGTGAGGAAATTTCCCTGAACGATAAAGATTATGAGGAGAGACCTTGGGAAAGAGACGCATATAAGAGAGAAACGGATTTGGCTAATAATGTAACACGAATTCTTTGGTAATATTCCCTTTATGAATGATGAAAAGAGATTTATAAATAAAATCATTAATTCTTTTATACCAAACACTCCCTTGAGAGTAAAAGATTTGGTTATGACCGAAGAGGTTTACATAATTTATGCCAAGATGTATTATGGTCATGAAATTCCTGATTGGAAATCTGAAATTTTGGAATATGCTCAAATGAAAGTTGCGGAGTATACGTCCGTACCTGTAATTATTTGTAGGAAAATTAAAGACTTTGAAAAAATGAAACTTAGATATGGTTTCAACAGTCAACCAAAACCCCAAGGAGATTTTGATGAATGATCGTTTTATTAAGTTTGTTAACTTAAGGATAAAAGAAAGTTTAAAAAACACAATTTTACATGATTGTGGAGGATCCTTATGGGTATGTAATTCAGAATTGAACAATTGGTTTTTTGAATATCAGAGTAATCAAAGCTTAACTTTCAATTCATCGCACTTTGACACTATCTTAGAGGTATTTTCGATTCCAAAAAACGAAAAACCTAAGTTCATCAAAGAGTGGTTCGAAAAAAATACAAAATTATACGTAAGATCTGTATCGAGAAGAAACTCTGACCTGTCTTACATTTTAGTTGAATTCAAAAAAAAACAAAAAAGTTGGGATTTGAAAGAAAGATATGGTTTTCCATATGATACAGTCAAAAATTTGGTTGAAGTAAGGAAAAAAAACAAAGAAAATTTAGTTTTTTTAGAAAAGTTTACTGAAATAAGTAATTATTCTTAAATGAAAGTGCTACATTTTACATCTTGGCTCTTCAAAGACATTTTTTGGTCATTAAAATGGAAATGGATGGCAACATTCATGATATTTCCAACAATTTTTTTTACTATCTACTTCTTAGTTAAAGAAAAAGACTCAAAAATGGAAAATTGGACAATTACCTTTTGGGTTTTTTTGAATATTTCATGGATGTGTCACGAATTACACGATTGGCCCACATGGATAATGAGAGTTTTCATGATTTTGGGAGTTTTGAACTCGATTAGGCTTCTAAAGAATAATTACCAGACCTAATTTCATAAAAAATATCCGAATTTCTATCTAAAAAAGACCAATTTGCTCTTTCGAGACTAAAATGTTCATTAACATGATCCAAAACCTCCTCAGGTGTGAATTCCGAGCAACTATAAAGATCAAATTGAAACATAGCAGGATTAACAGCATCCCAAACGTGGATTGAGGCGTGAGAAGTCGCCAAAGTTACAGTACCTGTAATACCCTCATTACCAGGTTCGTTGACATAAACCGAGGTTGGACCAGCCACAACCTTCATTCTTACCTTTTCCACCAATTTTATAAGCCACTCGTTTAGGACTTGTTCTGATTTGGGCGGATTTTTCACATAACCCTTCACTAAGAAGTGAAGATGATTTGGTATAAACATTACTAAAATTTAAAACATTGATTTTATTTATGATCTTCAGGACTGCAAAGCATTTCCAACTCTTTCCAAGCGAATTTTGGTTTTTCATTTAGGAAAACGAAACATTTCCATTTTTTTTGTTTTTCAAAATAGATATGCTTCTGAAAGTGTGATGGTATACTTGCACCCGTTGGTAAAACTAAAGGTTTTTTATCAAAAAATACCTTGATAGTGATTGTTAAATTTTCTACATCGTCCCATTTTCTTTCTTGCTCTTCTAAAAGTCTCCATTCACCTCTATTCAGGAACTGATTTTGGAGTGATGAGTTCAAATAGGAAAATGTTTGTTTTAGATTTTCAATATTATCTGAAAAAGTTGCTGCAGGTGCTAAATGTCCTTTATCGTAGATATTGTTTCTGTAATCTTCCCCGTCGGAGGTTTTGATATCATTTTCTTTGTAGAAATCCATAGATCCCCTATTAACGTTTGTTGGTCGGTTGGTTGATCTGTATTGTAACCAAATTGGTTGCTCCAATTTTTCGGAATAAACTACACTGAATACTTGATTTGTTACTTTTACAGAGTCTCTCAGTTTTTTTTGAGAAAAACCACTAAAAGGAATAAAAATAAAAAATAAAAAGACGAGTTTTTTCATTTTGTTTGTAAATAAATATGGAAAGATATACTATTCTTAATTTTTTTTATGAGTTTATAATTTGAGTATGTTAACAAGAAAAACTATCACATATTTGCCTGAAAAAAAATTAATTTTATTGATTCCGGCAGGACTGAGTGTTGATGAAATTAATCAACTGAAAATTTTGAATTCCAAAATCATGGTCTGTAATGACAACGACATCATAAAGGAACGTTTAGGGATATCTTATTGTTACCACGAAAGTCTCATTCCTAAACTTGAAAATTATAACTTACTAATGTTCATTAAAAACCCATATTGGAGAGTTTTAGAAATATATCTTTGGAAATATCTCTACCATCCTCCATACGATAACTCGATTACCAAAACTTTCAAGAAGACAATAAAAAGATTGTACGGTACGTTGGATATTGGATCTGAGAAGGAAAATAGATTTTATGTTGATCCTCAGAATTTGGGTTTAACTGAAAATTATTTTATTTGTGAAAATTTCAAATCAGAACTCCAAAAGTGGTTTAAAATTGAGGCCAATTCCCAACCAAGAAAAAATGTTAGAATAATTAGACCAACATCTTCATACGACTTATCCATGGAAACAGTATCTGATTTCTATGATTCAGAATCTGCAGAAATAATTTATAAAAAACACCAAAAAGTATTCGAGAAATTTGGATATGATTTCTACTCCTATTTGGATTATCACGAACCAGTAAAAAAAATTCACGTTCTCCATGGTGATCTCGTAAATAAATTCGAGATCTAATGTATATTTATCGTTATGGGAAAAAAGTTTTTTTTAACAGAAGCAGAAAAAAATTCAATCAGAAATCTCTATAACCTTAATGAACAAGAATACGAAGAGGTTGAAGTTGGGGATGATGGTGAAGAAAAAAAGCTTTTCTGTAATGCAGAAAATACAAAAAAATTAGACGACATCTTTGGTGATGATGAAATACATGACGACCTAAAAGGAATCGTCTTAGTTAAGAAAAATGGCGTGAAGGGACTAGCCGACAAATTAGAGGCATTGAAATCAATTAGAATGTTTCCTGGAATCCAAGATGGAGGTGAAATGTTAGCAAATCATGTCATGTCTACTTTGAAAGACATCAGACCTTTCAACTTTTACGATGAACCTTCCAAAAAATGTAACAAGGCGATGGACAAAGTTATTGAACTTTATAAAGAACATGAACACGGTGAAGAATTAGTAAAAGACTTAGAAAAGGTTTACGGATCACATAATTTATCACAGAGAGCGAAAGAATTTATCAAACATGGTATCGACATTTCCAAAGGTAATTTGGATTCCGAATAATTTGTAATTTCATATTTTTTAATTAATATTAATGTCCCTGTTGGGACATTTTTTTTATGTCAACACAATCACACATCGATAAGGTTAATCTTCAACCAATGGTAATACCCTACCCAACCCACGTTGGTGCACCAAAGATTGAACCCCAAGATTTAACAGCATTCAAAAAACACGGTCTCAACAAAGTTGACCGAGTGGTTAAGAGACGATATGAAGAGCTCATTAAAGAAGCACAAGACCTCCAAAATTCGATGATGCTCCAACAAGAGGTCTACGAGTCAAACTATAGATTTGAACCGATAATTGGGGAGATATATCACTTATACGAGAATTCTGACGGATCCAAGACATTGTCGCTCATTGGACCTACCGAATGGAATAAAAAACATCTATATTCTGTTGTTTTAAATTCAGATATGACATGGACAAAATTGACAGAATAAAACGACTTGTCAAGTCTTCGTTGGACACCTCCTTCGGAGGGGATGTAATTATAAGGGATATTGTTATCCTTCCCACCCAAAAATATAACGAAAAGACCACAGTGTGGGATCCTGATTCATATGCCATTTTTTTATCCATCGAAGACAAACGGACCGATCAACCCGATTATTATCATTTTACTTCCGAAAATCCAAGATACAAAATTGCGGGGTTTTTAGAATCACTTCTGGGTTTCGAAGTTTGTGTGGATATTGTCTAAAACCCCTAGAACTAGACTAGAACTAGTATTTTTATCATTTTTTTATTTATTTTATTATTATTCTAAAAGAATAATAATTATTGTCCTCCTGACCGAAAGACAAAATTTTGTAAAAAACGTAATATTTATCTTCATATGGAAAATCAATCAGTTTGGACAGTTCTTATTACTGTCGTAACAGTTTTAGGATCAGCAAGTGCTTGGAGATTCTACGAAAAAAGAGCAATGAGGAAGGAAAGAGATGATGAATTCATGCGTTTTGATTGTAAAGATCGAATATCAAAATTGGAGGTTTTATTACAAGAATCATCGAGAGAAAAAGATGAAATGAGATCAACGATACTGAAATTAACAGAACAGGTTTCTGCTCTCGCAGTCAAGGTTGAATATCTCCAAAGAGAAAACAATGAACTATCAACAAGAATGCAACCATAATATGAAAAAGGTTATAAAACTTACTGAAAGGGATTTAGAACAAATAATTAAAAATGTCCTTAAGGAACAAAGAAACTTTGTTCAACAATTACCAACCCTTGAAAGAGGACAAAGAAGTGATGAAATTAAAAAATTTCAGGAAAATCTTCTTAACTTGGGATACGACTTAGGACCAAGGGGTGCTGACGGAATATTTGGTCCTATGACTCAAAAAGCGGTTGCGAGTTTCCAAGCCACAAATAAGTTACCACAGACGGGAAAAATAGATCAGACAACTAGGAATTACTTAGGTATGGCACCAGGTGGAAGTAGATTAGGAATCCCATCCCCTTTTAGGAAGGATAAAAAAACAACAACACCACAAAAAACAACAACACCACAAAAAACAACAACACCACAAAAAACAACAACACCACAATATCAGTTCACTCCTAGAATCGACCAAGAGCTCAAGTACATTGATGAAAGAGGGTTAGGAAACTCTCCATTTTTTATTTATGATCCGAAGGACAATTTGATTTTTCTGTTCGAAAATACCAAAAAATTTGTTGCAAAAACACAAGTTGTTGATGGTAAGGATGAACAGAAAGATACTAAACCATTTACAATGGCGGACTGGTGTAAGATAAGTGGTTTAGGGTCGTCTCCTCAAACATGTACAAACACGGCGGTTAAAAGTGAAGCGGAATGTTCAAAACAAGACCCAAGTAAAAAACCAAAATGGGACGGAAAATTTTGTTATATGGACCCTTCATATGGTGCAATTGCCAATGTCGCATCAAGATTTATCCCCAAGGGAATTTATAAAATATCAGCATTAGGTAGGAATGAAGGGTATACCGGCGCCGGAAAAAATGTGTGGCGTTTGAAGGACAGTTCGGGAAAAAAAATTGCTGCGGCGATTCATGGAATACCTAATGTACAAGATAGACTCACGGCGAGTGCTGACTTGGAAAAATATCTGAAATCTGATATTGGGTCAGGTAAAGTGCCACAAGAATATTTGGATGCTGCAAAGGTTATTGCCAACGCAAACCTAAGTTACGGGTGTGTCGGCATCCCTGCAAAATTTGTGGAAAATCCTCAAGTACAAAGTATATTAGAAAGTGGTGATAAATTTTACAAAAAAAGTGTGAAAGTTTTCGTGATGGGAGAAAGAGGAGAAGATTTTCTTGTACAGAATTCAGTCAATTTTTTTGATAAACTATCAGGAGATGGAGAAAATTGTATAAACCCCAACAGTTTGGCTAGTAGGATGTCAAACATGGCTTAAATAATAAAAAATATGAAAAAGAGGATAAGATTAACGGAAACGGATTTACTAAAATTGGTGAAAAAAATTGTGAACGAGCAACCAATAACTGGTTCTGCGAATCAAGGTGTTATGTCATCACCAAACACCAAGGTTCCAATAATGAAATCAAATCCACCTGTGAAAACTAGAGAAGATGACACTGTAATTCCAGCAGATGCTCCTGTGAACAACAAATTATGGCAGGAGATGGAGAGTTATATCTACGGGGACGGTCCTGAGGTAATGAAGTTTGTACCAAATAAAACTTTGATCATTGGTACTGCAGGAGATAATGGGAAACTCGTTCCTGTTTATACAATAACAAAACATTAATTTGTTAGAAATAAAAAAAATTTATAAATTTGTGGTATGAGATACACTTTCATACCACTTTTTTTTTGTTTAGCATTTTTATTACCTCCCAAGGATAGGATAATCTATATTCAACCTTTAGGTGATGTAGATTCAGTAGTTTTGAAAAAGGTCACACTGTCCATTGAAAATTTTTACGGATTCAAATGTGTCCAAAGAAAACCGATCCCATTGACAACGGATGTTTTGGCCGATAGCAAAAAAAGATACGAAGCAAGTAAAATATTAAAAAAATATAATTCAAGAGATAACGTACTTCTTGTTACTGAGAAAGACATTGCCTATCATGATAAAAAAAGAAATGTCCGTGAATGGGGAATCATCGGTTTGGGTTATAGACCTGGTAATGTATGTGTAATATCTACTTATAGAATTAAACGCAATACCACAAGGGCGAGATTTGAAGACAGACTCAAAAAGGTTTCCATACACGAAATTGGACATAACCTTGGGATTGATCACTGTACTAAAAATAAAGAATGTATTATGAATGACGCCAATGGCACTGTTGCACAAATTGATAGGGAAAAAATGTTCATATGTAATGACTGTAGGAATTCGATTCGTTAGACATCCCATCGAGTCATGACCTTGACAGCTTGAATTTCAGGAAAAAAATATGGCATCATGTCTTGGATTAAGTAATCAACCAATCTTCGATCAAGAACTTCTTCATTAATTGTATCACCTAAAACGATAACTGCTTCGATCATTATTGCATTCCCTTTGACTGAGAAACCTATGTTGTGAATTTTCACTTTTGTATCAGAACCATACATCATTTCTATCTCGTTTTTTTTAATAACGTTGAGATAGTTCTCCATCATGTTCTTTATTTTCTGATACTTCACACTCATAATATAATTCTTAAAAAAGAAAAAGGGAGTTTTATCTCCCTTGTCCTCTGTAGTTTCTTTCTTTACTGTCATGTTTGTTACGACCTTTTTGTGCTTTACCACCTTTTCTTTTTCCGAAAGAAACTTTTCTTGATTCACCGACTGATTTACCTTTGGCCATGTGTTTAAGTTTGATTATAAATAGATAATATTTATCTTTATGTTTGTGATTACCGAAGAAGAAAAAAAAGAAATTTTGAAAAAATATCAGAACGATACTTCTGATGAATTACTAACCTATTTGAAGAGACATTTCCCGACAGGAGAGACTCATTTGAAAGGGTGGGAACCTGCAAAGTATGTAATGGTTGATGAAAAAATGCGTTATCTGAAGGGTAACAAAAAGTATTTAGTTGGAAAAATATCAGGTATGTTAGAAAACGAATGGATTCATTTGGGAGATCAAGTTATCAGAAGAACCGTTAAGAAATATATTGACGGAATCAGTATCTAATATTATTTTTAAAAGTATGTTTAATAAGAATAACACGGACCTACCAATTACAAAATTGGATTATCCTTTTCCATTATACCAAATGGACTACACCCCAATTCATCCTAAAGAAAGGTTAATCGAAAAGTTATACAGAAACACGTACTTTCACAGATGGGAAGATATGGTTAAGGAAAAACCAGGAATCCAAAGTTCTATGAAATTGAGATCTCCTGAAATTGTTGAAATAATAGACATGAGCAGAAAGATGGTTCAACAAGTTCAGAAGGATTGGAGGTTATTATACAGCGATACTTTAGAGTCTCATTGGATTTATATCAGTGGTAATGATAACCCATATGCACCGTGGCACAAACATCATTGGGTTGCGGAGATTGATAAGATAGAACCGCATTGGACATACGTTTTCTACGCTGAAATGCCAGAAAATTTGGAAGGCACTGACGGAAGACTTTATTTTAGAATGGATCATGATCCTGAAACAGAATATTGGATACTTCCTAAAGAAAATAGTTTTTTAGTTTTTCCTTCACTTTTGGACCACAAACCCGAAACCGCTCAGAAAGCGGCTAAGAAAAGAATTGTGATGGCGGGAAATTATTGGTTTGATTATGGTCAAAAAATTTGGTGATTTCAGAAAAAACTTTTACATTTGTAATGAGTTTGAAACTTACAGGTGATGAAAGATACTCGGTATTCAAATTCAAAAAAAAGTTCTTTAAAATTTTCTTGGTTCGAAAAAGATCACTATCTTTGTAGAACCTTTTGGTAGCGGTAGCTCAGTCCCGGTAGAGCAAGGACCTGAACCGTCCTGTGCCAGTGGTTCGATTCCACTCCCTACCACTAATTTATTCTTCGGATCAAGCACGAATATCCGATAACAGTGGAATTAAGTAATTTTGGGGTTTCCGTGTAGACCTTTGAAAACCGAAATGAAAGGGTTTCTATGAGAATAAATTTTATAAAAAGATTTGAAAGGTATCAAAATCTTTCTTATCTTTGAAAAAGAAACGGACAGCGGAATGTTTTTCTTAGTGGTGGTTCCCCATACTCACCCAACCTAATTTCTTCTCCGCGATATAAATTAGAAAACGTTGGTTAACAAAAACACGGGAGGTTTATACGGAAAGGCCAATCCAGTTTTATCCTCAATAAACTAACAACTATGTCTTTTTCTTGGATGTTTTGTGACTTATAACAAAAACAGAAGTTGTCCACTTCCTCGGGTTTATGGTCTTCGCCCACGTCCTTCAAAACACGGACCACAATTTTCTCGACGGAGAACTCGGGGGACACGACGGTGTCCCCTTTTTTT
>SXGQ01624128.1_pt1 | contig 18969 bp, 14 predicted proteins | sample 3178371 | NCBI WGS metagenome assembly SXGQ01 (sample SAMN11356859, study PRJNA531348) | freshwater metagenome | isolation source: freshwater sample F1-20 | place: China: Fuxian Lake, Yuxi | collected 2017-12-25 | reverse complement strand
TAAATAATAAATATATATTATATTACTCACACAAAGCAGCCAACTTTGTCAAATTCTGAATATACTTCATAGTTTTCGCCTGACTTTCAGGTGTCATCTGTCTAATCGGCTCCCTTAATCTATTAATCGATTCCATAATTTTATCCGAATTTGCCGCTACAGATACATCACTCGAATAATCCTTATTAATAAAGAAATCAATATTACCAGCCTCAATCTCGGGTCTGTATTTTCCAACCACAAATGAATTCCAGATCTTGACAATCATTTTTGGGTTAGCCTTTCTAACAGCAACAAGAATATTTTTAGTTGCTAAAATATCAGGGTCATTCGGAAAAACATTTTGAATATCCGAAACAAATTCGATAAAATGGTCGTTAAATGCGGTAAGTATGTTGCTCATTGTGTAAATAATTAATATTTTTATTTTTAAATATATTTTTTTAAATATAATTAAATTCACTCTAAAACTTCATCGGTGGTTTATTTCCGGTGATTTTTTGTAATTCAGTGTCTCTCTGTTGTTGTAATTGCTCAATAGTTAATTCACCTGATATTTTATTTGATCCTTTATATTCTTGCTCGTCATTTGGAGTAGATATTTTGTCCGAATAATTTAAATCAACGTAGTTATGCATTTGTCGCATACCTCCGTTACCTTTCGCCTGTAATTCTTCAGAACCTTGGTCCAAAAAACTATAAGCATCCGAAACAATGTCACCAAAACCACCGCTTCCAAATGAAAAGGCCATCGGCTCCATATTATTTTGAGTTGCTTGTCTTATGGCGACTTCTTGTTTAGGTTTCAAATGGTTCAATATAGCCTCACCATATAGCACTTGATAATTTTGATTCAATAAGAGTAACGCAGGTACACGATTGACATTTTCAGGCATAATAATTTTTTGCCCGTTTTCTAAAACAATGAACATTTTATTATTAGAATCCTTAACTCTTTTGTCAATACATATATAATGTATATCTTTCTGTGTTGTTTTTGACAATGATTGAAGAAGTTTGTTCGAATGTTCACAAAATTTACTGTAATATAAAATGGAACTCATTTATTCTATAATTAGTTAATCGAATTAAATATTTAACTCATTTTTTCACATTTAATTTAAAAAAAATTGATTTAAATTATACAATTTAAATATAAAGTATTATTAGATACTATGAATCCCCAAGTTGAACTAAATTCTAGACACAATGATGAAATGCTTTTATTTACCTTAAGTGGGGTAAATGTGAGTTTGGCTAATGCTATCAGAAGAACAATTCTATCTGACATACCATTAGTCGTATTTAGAACTACTCCTCATGAACAAAATAAGGCAAATATTATTGCTAATACAAGTCGTCTAAATAATGAGATTCTAAAACAACGCTTAAGTTGTATTCCAATTCATATTAAAGATATTGATGGATTTCCCCTAAAAAATTACCAGTTAGAAGTAAATGTAGAAAATATAACTGACACTGTGATGTTTGTTACCACGGAAAATTTCGTAATAAATGATTTGATTACTGGAAAGCCAATTGATCAAGCTAAAAACCGTGAGATCTTCCCTGCGGATGATTATACTGGATATTTTATCGATTTTGTAAGATTAAGACCTAAAATTTCTGAAGAGTTGCCGGGTGAGAAAATTCATTTGACTTGCGAGCTCTCAATCGGAACTGCTAAAGAAGACGGTATGTTTAATTCAGTGTCAACATGTTCTTATGGTTATACAGTTGACACCGTTGTACAAGAAGCGACCTTGGAGAAGCTGAAACAAAAATGGAAGGATGAAGGTAAAAACGCCGATGAGGTAAATTTTGAAGCGAAGAACTGGAAATTGTTAGATGGAATGCGTATTACTAAGCAAGACAGTTTTGATTTTATCATTCAGACGGTAGGTATTTTCGACAATATAGAATTGGTACAAAAGGCATGTGAAATATTAATTGATAAATTTCAATACCAAGACTCGCTGATTGAAAAGGATGAACTCGTCATTGAAAAATCCCAAAACACAATGGCTAATTCGTATGATATTATTTTGGAGAATGAAGATTATACAATTGGAAAAGTATTGGAATATTTTATGTATACGAAATTTTATGAAACCAAAATCCTGACGTTTTGTGGTTTTAAGAAGATGCATCCGCACGACTCGCAAAGTATCATAAGAGTGGCTTACAGGGACCCGATTGATATATCGACAATCAAGGGTAATTTGAAGGAGTGCATTGATGAAGCAACCCAGGTTTTCACAAAAGTAAGAAGGGATTTCGCGAGGATGGTTAAAAAATAAATATTCTATAAAGTTTTGTTGTAATAATTATACTCCTAAATTAAAAGTATAATTATAATGTTTTTTTATTGGTTTTATATACTTTAAATATTATTGTCGGCAGCGATAGTATCAACATTACGCTTTCTCATTTGAAAATTCAAACAATACATCAAAAGTGATGGGTGTAAATTATTTACATAGTTGATCACTGTGGTATTTGTAATAAACAATTTTTTCTCCCGCATCTCATCCATATAAATCTTATGGATTTTAAACATATGGGTTCTATATTGGTCAGAATACTCCTTTAACGGCTTCTCCTTTTTGATATAGCACGACGCATAGTTCGTGAATAGCGTACTGGTAAACAAGTGAACTTGGTCTCTAAATGATGAAAATTCCTTCTTATTTTCAGGATAAAACTTTAAAAAGTCAGAAACCTTACCCTCTTTTCTCAAACACAAATATTGGTATTGTAGCTTCGGTTGATTGCCTCTCAAATTACGCACTTGCTCATAAACTGGGTTACGAATCTTCATTCGCTCACCAGTAAGATTATTGTATACGACAACACCTAAAGTGCTATATGAAGAATTCATCGACGCATATTTTTCAATCAACTCAGAGTAAGTGTTCCACTCATAAATCTCTGGGAATTTAATTGCTGCCGGACCCCAATCAAAATTTTTAAAATCAATTATAGGATACGAAAGAACATTTGTAATACCATCTACAATTTTAATATTGTATAACGCGACCAAATACAAATCAGGATTATTAAATGGAACAACAATTCGGTTTTCAGGATGCTGTAAAACAAAACTGTAGCATAAATCCTTATTTAGCTGGTCTAAAGATAAATTTATCTCTTTTGCGGCTTCTAAAAACATAGTTCTGAATGTTTTTCTGTTAGCACCCTTGAAAAAACTGGATGTAGCTCCAACGGTATTTCTGGTGGAAATTTCCCATCCTCCAGCCAATCCGACACTTGGGTCCCAAAAAGCATTAATCATCGTGCCTTCCACGAACTCTTGAGCAACCAAATGCGCAGTTTTATCGGGATACATCTTAATAAAAGTATCAGAGGGGATTGATTTAGGAGGCGCAAAACCAACAACCATGTTTGCACTATTAAGAATTACAGACCTACATAAGCCATATGTAGGAATCATATCTAAACACAAGAATTCTTTCAAATATCGAATAACCGAGTATTTTTGTTTATCGGAACTTCTACACTCGATTTGTTGTAGTTTTAGAATTTTGCTTTCGGTAATTGTACCATTTACCAAATTATTAAAATCGGGAATTTCAGATAAGTTAAAGGGTTTAATAATAGGGATGCTCATTATTTATTAAATATAATTAACGATTTGTCTTTAAACTATATTTTTAATTGATTTTTACTTAAGCATAAAAATTTCTATAATAAATATAGAAACAAATGTCTTCATCGGAAAATGCAAATATAAGTGAAACTATACTTAAAGAAAAAGAGCAACAAAAAGAGAAGGAAAAATTATCTGTAATAGAGCTACAATTAGGAGATGTGATTAATATACAAAATCCTAAAAATGAAAAACTTAATGAACAGACATTTATTATTGATTATATTGACAGGTCCAAAATGTATTTAATAAATGTTGATACACTCGATAAGACAAGGTTAAAGATATCGGAAGATGGTATTATTGGCGACGGAGGAATTACACAAATCGCCATTTTGAGCAGAAGTGATACACCAAGTTATGCGAGACAGAACGATTTAACACCCGGTAAATGGATAGACATTCATTTTGCAGGAGATTTTCCCGTTATTATAACAGGCGAGATTACCAATTTAGAGGAAGATATGATTGAGATTACAACGGTGGACGGTGACACATTGTATATTAATTTTGATTATAAGGGTATCCCTGAGGATCTACCAATTAAAATAATTGAGATAAGAGAGAAACCGCAGACACCTAAAAAGCCGGAACGAATGCAAGTAGAAGGTGAAGAGGACATAAATGTAGAAGAGGAACAAGAAAATATAGCTCCTATTGCGGATTTAGAAAGGGACTATCGAATGATGCCAACTGAAAACATACAACTCACAGTACCAGTTAAAGATGTAAAAAATCAATTGCGCGAGTTTATTTTACGCGCAGATCAGATTTCATTTGGCGACGAAGAATTGGGACCAATTGTCCAGTTTGTAGATGTAGCGACAAATGCTCAAAGATACAGTATTGAAGTGCAATTGAGCGATTTGCTCGACGAGCTATTGTCAACGGTTCCAAACGCACAAAGAACACCGCGTGTTTTAAACAATATCCATATAACAATTGAAAGATTTAAACAATTAAGAGAGAAATTCTCCACATTTGACCAATATGGAGTTGTTGAATCTGCAGTAGTTAATGAGTCGACATATAAGCCATTAACACAGTATTTCAAAAACTTTAAACAGAATTTGCTATGGATTTTACCGGTTGTTAAAAATATTAAAAAGATATACTCGAATGACGTCAGCGGTGAAGATGAAAACAATGATATAATTTATTTGAATATTAATGAAGATATTGCCAGAATAAAAGAGTTAATGGACAATTATAGAGCAAATGATTTGCCAATTGACCAAAACAAATATTCTCTCTTATATAGTGATTTAAACCCTTACTTTACTCCATTTAATTTGATTAATGAAGAATCAACAGTTGATTTATTAACTGAACGTAATGTGGAGGCGGATTTGAACGTTATTATAGATAATCTGGAAGATATGTACTCGTCGGTTTTTACAAATAACAATGTTAGATCAAGACGTTTTGTGATACAAAAGTACAATATGGGTTTGACAAAACTCGACACATTGGATGCTACAAGTAGTCGCCTAATCACAACCCGTGTTAAAATGACAAATCCAGATACAATGTCTATCAAATCTTTTGTAACATTGCCGGAGTCAGTAATAAGATTTTCTAAAATAAATCTACCAGGTACAAACATGTTAGACAGGGCGAATTTGAATCAAATATATGTGGAATATTGGCAGCTCTTGAAAAAGAAGACTACAATGAGTAATGTAATTATTGAAAATTTAGATGGTGAGATTGAATTTAATGAAAACAATTTTGTGAATACAATTAAAAATTACGTATTAAATCTCTCAACAGAAGATAAACGAGGTTTTAACAGTGAGCAAATTTATTCGCAATTTGTCAGTACAATTATTCCCAAAACCAAAGTGCTTTTTGATTTGATGAAAAAATATATAACTGGTAAATTATCCATTGTTGATGTTGTGTCATATTTGGAACCATTTTTAGTATATACAGATGATTTGACATATATGCAGTATAAAGAAATTACACGTTTTATTGATGATAAAATATCGGAATTCAATAAAAAATATATAGAACGATCTCGTTTATTTCAAACCTTAAGAAAATTCACAAAGAGCAATATAATTTTCACAAATGCTTTTTCAGTAATATCGATAATAGAAACCAATCAAAATTTGCGAAGCGATGTTTTTGACGCATATGATATAACAGTTGACGGTAATGAATTGAGATACAACTATTCAGATTACACCAATTCCGAATTATTGAGAAAAATAACACTAAGGGATCAAAGTAGAGTATATTCGTCGGCAATATCATTAGAAAGTATACCATTAATGTTTCCGAGTGAGTATGCGGCACTATTTGAAACAGAGAAGGACAAGATTAATAAAAAATACGAAGCTGAGCAGAAGAATGATAGTTGCGGTCCAATAATAATTGCAAAACAATATGTTTCGCTTGAAGAGCTCGAACAAGATAATAATAAGCAAATCTATTTTGATAAGAAATACGATAAAACTAACTATACGCTATTAGATAGCTATGAAAAAGAAATAGTTAAGTTGGAACCAGAGGAATTAAAAATACATATAATGTACGATTTACAGAAAAAATTAAATTTAAGTAGAAATGATGCGGATTATTTATCAGATACTTTATTGGATGGTCACAAAACAGTTGTAAATGGTCAATATGCAATGCTACAAAAGAAAGATGTAATACCTGACTATTACATTCGTCGTGCGAACAAATGGGAGTTGGATAATGACATTTCTGAAAATCTAAATACAAACACAACAGATTCTAATATTTTGTGCGATTTACAAGAAAAGTGTATTAGTGTGACAAGTAAGAATAATGATGAAGAAGACAAATGTATGACTATGGAAGCAGACGAGCTCGGTATTCAAAATAAATTATTGAAGGATGTTTTAAATGAATTCGACGAAAAATATAGAGTGTCGAAAGATGAATTTGAAGGAATTATACAAAATCAATTCCAATATTATATGTCTATTATTGGTATTTTAACCAGTATGGAGTATAACAATTTATTAAAGTACAATAATCAGAAATATAAATTGGGTGCTGGATTTGACGATGATGCGCCGATTAGGCCTATATCACCATATTCTACTTTATTAAATCTTATTCTCGCTCAAAGTGATTTCGGTAAAAAACAATTTGATATTATTCGTTTTGTAAACGCCTACGCCAGAGATGCGAAAACAGATAGTTTTGGTCCTTTAAATGAACGTGAAAACGAGAATTGGGTTTATTGTAAAAAGTCGAATGTACCATTACTCCCGATGTTCAAATATGATTTGGCTGGGTATTTCATTATGAAACCGGATGAATATCGCGATTTTCTTGACGAAACCATTAGTCGTATTGGTAAATTGAGTGATGATGGCGATTATTGGGTTGATAAAAATAGTGGTTGGCAAATTGTGAAAATTGACGACGATGTAGACGAGGGTTATGAAGAAGGTTTTAAGGTATCATCGCGTGGTGTATTAGAAGATGACGCAGGCAATAAGGTTTTTTCGGCCACTACAAAAAATATAGTATATGTTACATATGAGAATAAGACAATATCCAACATAGTGAATGCTATATCTATTGCAATGGGTATCAATATTGAATACCAAAAAGAATTCATAATTAATTCAGTTTTAAGTGCGTTAAGCAGTACAATGGAATCAGAAGAAGATTATAAGAAAAAAATAAAAGAAATGGCAGAAAAAGGCAAGAAGATACCATCCTATGAGGATTTCTATAACACTGGTATTCTATATTACACACTTGGTATGTTTTTAATCGCAGTCCAAGCATCGATACCGTCTGTAAAAACAAGAAAAACACATCCAGGGTGTGTTCGCTCATTTAATGGTTATCCTTTTGAATGGAATAATAATTTAAGCAGTCTTGAATATTTAGCGTGTGTTGCTTATGATATTCGCGAATCAGGAAAACCATGGAATGTTTTAAAAGGTAAAAAGACAGACTTTATAGTAGCCAAAATTAAAAGTGTGATTGATACTGTTTTAATACCAATGGTACCGGAAGTAGAGAGAAAATTCGACGAAAAAATGGATTATATATTGGCAGGTAAAGAGGAACAAATACCGGAAGAACATGATATTACGAATTGGACACAATTTTTGCCGCCATTAGTGCCATTCAAAATCCGGCGATTGGTGAATATTTCAGACGAATTCAAACGAGGATTAATGAGTGATTTGAAATCTGGTTCAGAGAATCAAAGAGAGAAATTATTAGTTGTAGATTCAAAGATAATTCAGTTCTCTCTTGCTATTCAAGAAAAGATACAAGATTTGGTTAAGAAGAAGAGTATGTTATTAAAAAATGCAAATAATGAACCGTATCTTGAAAATTCGTGTTGCGAGAGTAAAGAAGGTCAAAGTACGATTGATTATTTTGCCAGCCAAGACCCTGTCATAATGGAATATAATGAGATTGTCCAAAGACTATCAAATATTATTCAAGATGTCACAAATTACTCAAAAAGTGGAATGCTTTTTAGCACAATAAATACAAAAAATAAATATCCGCCAATTAGTCAGAATTTTGATGAGAAAACAATTTACTTGTCTTTTATTTATTTCTGTAAATTCAAATCATTAATACCAATTCCAGAAGATTTGCTGCCTTTATGTACTGATAAACCGGATTTAAGTTTAATGAGTGGTAATTTAAATTTAGATAAAATAATCCAAAATTTGAAGGAAAATGGTCGCAAATTTGATGACGAAGCATTTTTGCGATTATTGCAATTGATCGGTCGCAAAAATATAATACCGTTAGATTTTGACAAACCGCAAGTGTCATCTATAACAAAAATGATAGCTACAGTTGAAACAATACATGAGGAAAATGACGAAGTAGTAGAAGGCTCATTGCGAAAACTGATTACTGATGCACTGGATACTTTTGATATAGCAACCGAAGAAACATCACGTGAAATCAAAAACCTTAATGACTTTTTAATAAGAAACAATGAGGAAATGATAGAAGATATCAAGGATTTTATAGACAAACATAAAGGATCTGATATCACTCGAAGTGCTGTTAGCAAGTTTGTAAAAACTATTGACAATATGTCAAGATGGAGTTGTGAAGGTTCAAAAAGGAACGAAAGCACTAAAATATCGGATGATTGCTTGTATTCTACCATTAACTTTTACAAATCATTTATTGCAAATTTTGTCACCATTTTCCCCAATATTATTCTGAACAAAGTCGACTATGAGAATGTCACAATGCCGGCGTATTTGGGTCTCTCTAAACCGCATTCGAATAAAATCAAAAAACATATTAGCGATTATTATAAGAAGTTAAAGACATTTTATGGTGTACCGAGTATTTATAATATTTTGACAAAAATACAGCAGTCGTCGAGAAATCTAATGAATCTGTCAAAAGAGACACCTTGTTTTACCAGTATCAAATATGGTGAAAAGGTTTTAAAGCCGGTTTTTGACGAGAGAACCAGCAGATTTTTATTTGAGTATTATTTGTTAAGAGTCATTATTAATTATATAGATTTAACGGATGATGAAGAAATGATTGTTGTTGAAAGGTCTCGTGAAGTCGAGGTTACAGATTTGTTCACAGTGGCATATTTGGAAGATAGAGAGACCAGAGTAGATTTTGATGTAACTGCACAAGCGAAGAAGGATACGCAAGTATTGAGTGGAAATAAAAAGGGATTAAAACAACAAGTGTCGCATTTAATTATTGCGTTTTTTGAAATTTTCGATAATCAAAAAGATGTCATTGATATTTCATACGAAGAAATATTGGATAGAGTCTTTAAATTGAGAGAAGGTGAAAAGGATATGATAACAGATAGACTCAAAAATCTTACCGATGAAGAAAGAGATGCGGATACGATTTTAAAAATCAACAAGCTTGGGGTTTGGAGTAAGGGTTTGCAAAAGGGTCTTACAACATATGTAAAGGAAACGTATGATGATGAGCGCGATTTCAGAGATGAAATGGATAAAATAGAGAAAAACTTGCGCAAGAAAAATAGGAACATTGGTGATGGGGATTTAGACCAATTAATGGACGATTATATTGAACAACAAGAGGTAGCAGATGATATTGAGAGAGAAGAATATGATATGGGAAATATGGGTCCAAATTATCAAGACGGTAATGATTTTTATGAGGTAGGACCAACTGGAGAAGAATTTGATTGGGGAGATGATTAAGTAACTTTTCTTGCGAAGCTGTAAAAAAAAAGTTATCAAAATAAAAATTAATAAAATATAAAAATTAAATATAATTATATTTTATAATGGATACAGATTATGACGATGATGAGGATAATCATGATAATTCCATAGATGAGTTTATTACTCAAATGAATCATAGCGACCAATATAAAAATATTTTTAAAATTATGGTTAGAGGAAGACGTTTATTTTTTAGAGTACAAGGAATGAATCCAAATTTTGGTGATACAACAGTAGCAGAGAATTTATTACATTTCAATAGAATTGGTCTTAATTGGAATAATGAATCAGACAGAGTACCAATAATGAGAGTTGAAGCGAGCGAGATTCGTCACTTATTGCGAGGTATAGGTAGATTTGGTCCAAATGAGGAAGAGCAGGAAGAAGCAGATTCCCTTATTATTTCACTTAGTAATTATATGACCAATACCGAAGCACGAGGATTAAGAAAAAGAAAAAGGAAAAGCATAAAGACGAAATCGAGAAAAATAAAGAAATCAAGAAAAACAAAGAAATCAAGAAAATAATTTAGATTTAACGCCATTTTTTTAAAGATTGATATATATAAGTATGAATCGAGCCTATATAAGAGAAAACGCAACATTATTTGCCATTATATTATTTTTAATTATGTTTGTGTCAATCCAAATGATGAAACCATCGTGTTTATATAACAAAGACGGAAGCATTCGCGAGTTTGGTGTCGGATACAAAAACAAGACAATTCTTCCAATATGGTTGCTATCACTGATTTTAGGAATATTGAGCTATTTGTTTGTAATGTATTATGTTGCTTATCCAAGACTATTTTAAAAAATGTGACTGAATAAACATTTTCTTTAACTTATAAAAATATTTATTATTAAATATGTAATAAATATTTTGTCACGATGATTAATTTGATATTGTGTATGTAGTGTTCGTTGTTGCGGCATTTTGTTTTAGTATAGCGGCTTCTTGCTCTTGAAATTTGGCGTAATTTTCCTCCATTGTCTTAGGATTCATAACACACCCCCTTGTAGTAATTTTAAGTTGTACTATACTTGTTAATAATAAACCAGTATAAACATACCATAGAATTTCTCCTATGCTATCCTTTTTATCAACTAATGCAAATAAAGAGGTTTTTATCTGTGTTGCTCGGTCCGATTTTTCTGTGCCATTAGTATTCATTTGAAGTTCTGGTTTCTTTAAAGGGTTTAATAGTGACCAATATTGTATAAAATTTCTGGGAGTCATTTGATTAATTAATACAGATGTATTTCCGCAAATTTTAAGAATTAAATCCGCTACTTCTCTAATAGCTTGCTTATCATCACCACCTTTTTGTGTGGGGTTTTTTCCGCCTTTTTTAAAAGCTGAAGAAGTAGGATCAATATAATCATCATCAGTAGAAAGAGAAGCAGGAGCAGAAGAATTATCCTTCGTAAAAGCATCTTCGACATTTTGCTGTACTAACAATTCTACCAGCAAATTATTTGCTTGATTTGAAATCCAATAATACCCAATTACATCCGAAAAAGCACTTTTAAATCCAGGATATACAACCAATATAACTATTATAACGCCAAAAATTAAGGTCCAAGGAATAAATGTCAATGTTCCAGCAGAACCCATATTTTCAGTAATACTGCCACCGCAATTTTGGGCAATTATAGAAGCATTTACTATAAATTGTACCACCATAACTAATAATAAATATACGGCTAAAGATACATAATTACTTGTTGTATATTCTTTGTATAAATCACCATTAGACACTGTTTTATAGTCCAATGTAGGTTTCAAAAACATATAATAGAATAATGTTGTCAATAAAAATGTAAAAATGTTTAAATAAGAATTATCCATATAGATAATATGTATAAATTAATTTATAATTTTAACTATAATTATTATGGATTTGGATAACTTTAATAATCAAGGATGGCCTTCACCTAAACCATCACTTACAGAGCCAGGTGTTAAATATTTTTTGAATGAAACCCTTAAACAATGTCATATTGTTAAAAATAAATTCCATAATACTGTAATTAATATAGGATTATTAATAGGGTTTTTATTAGTTTTAGGACTAATCCTTTTATACAAATATAAAGGCAGACTCACAGATGTGGAAAAGGAGAAGAAAAACAAGGAAAAACAGCAATATATTTTGTCAAAAGTGAAAAATTTACAAGAGGCTAAACGCCGAGCCCATCAAGAATTAATAACAGGACTGCCAAATTGGGAAAATGATTATGATAACATTAATAAAGGGAAAATTTATTAACCTTTAACCTTTAAACAGAAAATTTTATAAAAAATAATTTATTAGATAAAATAGAATAAAAATAGAATAATTATATATAACAATGATTGATGAATCTCTTGAAAACCCACCTAACCAATCTGTTGAAAATAACATCAATGAATATTACAGATTAAAAAGTAAATATGATAATGACAATGAAAAAAATAAGAAAAAGATACTAAATAACAAAATGCTTGATATGAAGGAGAAAAAAGCCGAGTTTAAACAATTAAAGCCAAAATGTGTGAATTGTGGGCGACCAGGTGGTACGACATTTGCTTCCGTTGTCAGTAAGGATAGTATGGGTGCAAAATTTAGAGAACTCCGTGCTTTTTGTAACGCGACTGAACCTTGTGGATTAAATATAAATATAGCTGTAGGTAATTTTGAAAACATTAATGATATCTTGAAGATGATTGATGGCGAAATTTATAATGCTAAAAATGAAATAATAAGCGATAAAAATAAATTGTTATTTGGTTTAATTACAACCGAAAAGGCTCTGGAAAATTTCGATTCAGAAAAGGCCACCATAAAGGATTTTACAAGTTTACTTGAAACATATCTCCAAATATATATAAAAATCACGGATGATCCCGAAACAAAGGCTAAATTAAACGAGGAAGTGGAAAAATCGTATTTATTGATTCAGCAAATACAGGCATCTATTAAGAATTTTAATGAAACAAATAGTATGGAGTTTGTTCGAGGTGCAGTTGAAGTTTATAGTAACGAATTAAGACCTACATTAAATCAAATATTAAAATTAAAATATAAGGAAAATATGGTTGTTTTCGAGGAAAGTAACAATACATATCATTTAATTCAAAAAGCCTACTCTATAAAGGATTTGGAAATGAATAATGATAAATATGAAACAATTGTCTTTGATACAAGTATTCAAGGCGCGCCGCCGTCAGCCCTTAAAAAGCGTCGTTTGATCATCGATTCATCATCATCGGATACAGCATCATCGGATGTATCAGATATTATAGGAAAACCAACAATTGACGAAGCAGATGGCACGGTTACTTGGTCTAACAGAAATTACCAAACTTTATGGAATAATATGAATAATGAATTAAAAACCGCATTATTATCTGATGTAGAATGGTTACAGGAGTTTATGGATAATTGCGTTAGAGCAAGACTGCAAAGTAAATCGTGTGAGTTTACTAACCCAAGCAATTTAATCATTCCCCCACAATTAGTAGAAGACGGAATGTATGATTTCGGTAACCCGGTTTACAACAATATATTTAATAAATTTGACGAATCATACAAGAACACATTATTGACGTTATTTTCAACGAATCCAGAAGATGGTGTCAAAAATTACAGTATGTTGGAAAATACTTTAGCTGACATTATCAAAAAGGAATTGAAATTCAATAGAGGAAACTTCTAATTATTTTTTCACATTTTATAATTATTTTCTTTACTACATTTTGTAAAACTATAAAAAAATATTTATAAAATATATAATGATATTTAATTACATTTCATTACCTATATTTCTTGTTAGTTTTGCTGTTGGTATATTTTTTATTTATATTTTGGGCCCTGAAATGAAAACAATATATATTTATCCCAGCCCTGAGAATGTCGACAAGGTGCTATTTAAGGATAAAGCTGATAATTGTTTTTATTTTGAACAAGAAGAGGTTAAATGTCCAAAGGATGAATCTCTCATTTCTTCTATACCTATACAAAATTAACATTATATTTTAGTAAATATTTAAATCATATAAATATATAAATGGGATTATATCTTGGAAGGTTTGTTCATACAGAAACAGGAAAAATAATAATGTCTATATTGTTAGGGTTTGGGTTGGCTTCTCTCTTTAGAACTGTTTGCAAAGATAAAGATTGTCTTATTTTTCACGCGCCGCCTTTAGATAAATTTCAGGACAAAATATACAAAAATGGCGATAAATGTTACAAATATACACCCGTCGCTACAAAATGTAACGCTAATGCCAAAACAGTAGATTTCGAATAAATTTGCGTAATTATTATAATCAATCATTCTTTATAATACTTATGAGCGATTCAACAAGTATTTTAGATTTACCTACTGACCCAGTTGGTGGAGGAAATATTACACTCAGTGCTTCTGAAAATGTAGTACAAAAACAAATGCAACAACCACAACAACCAACACAAATACCTCCACAACCGAATCAAGGCCAGACTCCAAATTTTAGCTTGGACCAGACCACAATTAGTCAAATCGTAAGCGGTCTTCAACAAGCGGCGGTTGCTGGCGCTACACAGTTGCCGTCGCGAGACATCCCGATGAACACAAGTGGACACAGCAATGACGCACAAGTTCAGCCCAATTATGTTCCAATGCACGAAAGGCAAGCGGATTATATTAAGGATTACGAACAGACATCGGATATGATTGATAGCTATAATAGAAATGTGAACCGCAGTAATTCATTGGATGAAATGTATAATGAAATACAAACTCCACTTCTATTAGCTGTATTATATTTCTTATTTCAGTTGCCATTTTTCAGGCGATTCTTATTTAATTATTTCCCGATTTTATTTTCAAATGACGGCAATTTCAATATAAATGGTTTCATGTTTTCCAGTGTGTTATTTGGGTTGCTATTTTATTTGCTGAATAAAGTCACAAACCATTTTGGTACTTTTTAAGCGAAGCAAAGGCGACCGAATAAAACATAAACCAAAACATTTAAAGATTTCCATATAATTATAATAATTAAAATTAATTATATGGAAGACATGAGACAAAACTATTTATATGCAATGAAAATGAAGGTTATTAGTTTTTTTAAAACAGATAACGTGATTATAGACTCAATTTTATCTGTAATCGCTATGAGCGTAATCGGATACATTATGAATTATATTTATGACAATCGTCTTGATAGATTATTAACCAATTTATCCTTTGATAAAATAAAATGTCTTTTTTATAAAAAAAATGTTGTCATTTTAGAAGGTAAAAAGAGTTCTACTACATCGGCATATTCACATACGTTAACTACAACATCTTCATATAGCGCTCGCTTTAAAGCAGTATGGAATTATATTATAAATAATATTGAAAAAAATAAGACGATTTATCAAATAAAAGAAACATCAAGTAATTATGATTCCACAGCCAAGTATAGAGAAGATAAAAAACACGAAGATATTTTTATAGTTTTCCAAAATAAACATTTTTTAATAGATGAAGACATTTATGTTCATTCTGAGATTGAAAAAGATGAAGGAAATCAAAAAGAGGAGAAAATTATTACAAAAACCGATACAATCACTTTAAAAATTTATTCTTATAAACGTTCGCTTGATTATTTAAAGAAATACATTGACAATATTACAAATGAACATCTTTTATCTATTAAAGATAAACGTTATAATAAAAAATTTATTTATGTTTTAGATAAGATTAAAATAGATGATGATGATTCTAAATATGCGAGTTGGAGTGAATATGTTTTTGAAAGTAACCGGACGTTTAAAAACATATTTTTCGACGGCAAACAAGATATAATTGATAAAATAGATTATTTTACGAGTAAGAAGGAGTGGTATTGTGAAAAGGGAATTCCTTATTCACTTGGCATTGGGTTACATGGTCCTCCTGGCACAGGTAAAACGTCATTAATTAAAGCAATCGCAAACCATACTGGAAGACATATTATTGTTATACCATTGAAGTTAATTAAGACCAAACAACAATTAGAATATTACTTTTTCGAGGATACATATAATCACGATAATGAAAAAAGAGATATGACATTTGACAAGAAAATTATTGTCTTCGAGGACATTGATTGTATTGGAGATATTATTTTAGAAAGAAAAAATGCGCAAAACAAGAGTAAAAATTTAAATGGTATTAGTGGTGGTAATAGTGGTAATAATTTAAATGGGTTAATTAAAACCGAAAATGATACTGTAAAGGTGAGTGATGTTTTGCAAACAATTTGCGATATTAATGGGAGCACAAATAGCGGTGTGAATAGCGGTGAACAGCCGATAACACTTGACGATATTTTAAATTTATGGGATGGTATTCGAGAAACACCAGGAAGAATGTTGATTATTACATCAAACCATTATGAAAAGCTGGATTCGGCGCTAACAAGACCAGGTAGAATCGACATAACCCATAAATTGGATAATGCCAGCCGCAATACTATAGCAGAGATTTACCATCATTTATTCGAAAAACACATAGATCGTGATATTTTACAAAATATAAATGAGTTTTTTTATTCACCAGCTGAGATAATTAATATTTATGTGACACACAAAGAAGAATCTAAATTTATCGAAAGACTTTTACAGAATAAAAAATTAAATAATATAAAAAATACGTTATAAAGCAATAATATAAATCCCCTATTTTATTACATATAAACTTATAAATGATAAATGAATATGTAATAAAATTAATTGAAAATCTACCAGATGATTTGAAGAATTCAAAAACACCGTTAAGGATTGATTTGGTTTTGGACGGTGGTATTTTTAATGGTAGTTATTTGGTAGGAGCATTGTACTTCTTGAAAGAAATGGAAAAACGCAAATATATTATAATTGAAAGAATATCTGGCTCAAGTATCGGATCTTTAGTGGGATTTTTATATTTTATTGACGCTTTAGACACAATGCCGAATCTTTATGATATTACTAAAAAAGAATTTAAAGAAAACTATAAATTACCTACTTTAAAAAACCTTAGAAAACATTTAGAAGGTAGAATATCTGATGATATTTGTGAAAAAGTAAATGGTAAATTATATATATCTTATAATAATGTTAGAAAATGTAAGAAAACTCTAAAAACGCAATATAAAAACAGTGATGAAATATTAGATACAATTATAAGATCCTGTTTTTTCCCCTATTTAATTGATGGTAATTGTTTATATGATAATAAGTACATTGATGGAATAAACCCTTATATTTTCAATCCGGTTCCAGATAAAAAAATATTATTTTTAGAACTTTATGGTTATGACAAAATTGGCTATTTATTAAATGTTAAAAACGAAAAATCAAATTATCATCGTATTCTCTCTGGGTTATTAGATATACATAATTTTTATATTAAACAAACCAATACGCATATGTGTAGTTATGTTAATGATTGGTCAATTAATTATAAGACATTTAATTATACAAAAACACTTTTAGAAAAATTTATAGTGCATTTTATATATCTTGTAATATATTTTAAAAACATAATACCATTTTGCTATGATTTTGAAAACACGATTATATATAAGATAATATCAAAAATAACACAGGATATTTTTATCATATTATTAGAAACGTATTGTTTGTAAAAAATTATATCTAATACAATCCTTTTTTGTTTTTTCTGGTCTTTTTTCCATAAAAGTCAAAAAAGGGCTTTCTTGCTTTCGCCTTTGCCTTTGTTTTTTTCTTTTTTTCTGGTTTTTCTGGTTTTACTTCTTGTAAAGTATTTGTGTTTTTACCTTGATCCGGTTTATAATTTAAAAACCATTCGTCCAATTCCGCTTTATTTTTGCTTTGCTTCAATTCTCTATATTTTGCCGCCTTTTCAGCGCGCATTTCTTCTACTGATTCTTGATGTCCGTAACATATAATACTAAAGCGTTTTAACAATCCTTTTTGTTCTAATCGATTTTTTTGCTGTACTTCAAATAAGAATTTGGACATACATAGGATTCTCTCTGAAAACTCATTGTAATAAGGTCTATCAACATATAGAAACGCCAAATAAAAACTCAACATAGTATCTATAGTTGCTATTTTCACTTTTTGTCCTTTTATAAAAAGCACATTATAACTATGACAGGCTATTGGTTTATAAATAAACGCGATCGTATCCTTTCCTACTTTGATTTCATAATGTTCTGGCACTATTTCGCCAGCTGGCTCGTGTTTCACTATTTTACAATTAGTTATACCAATGTCCTTTAACCGCTCCTTCACTATTTGTGCAGTTGTTTCGGGCTCGTGAGAAAGCACATCAAAATCAGCTATTTTCTGTAAACGTCTTTGTAAATTTCTTGGCATATATTGAGAATAGAGAGAAATAGCAAAACCTCCAAAAAACACGACACCTTGGTTAATAAATGTATTTTTAACATTTTCATAAATGGCGTCCTCATTTTTCTTATCTGTCATTTCTCTTTGAAATTCTACTTCGTCACAATTTATACTGGTTAAGGGATAGTTTTTATTTAGAAGACTCAAACGTTTCAGAACCTTTTCCCACCTGCTTATATCTCCGGCGGGTCGCGACAATTCTAAATACATCGACATTCTCAAGAAATTTGGTGAAGCGTACAAAATACCCGCAACTCTTATTGAATCTTTTTTCAAAGCCATAAATATTTCCTTGGGAATTTGTGTTATATCGGCAACCGGTATAAAATTAACGTAAACTTTGTAAGTGCCGTGATGTTGTCCTGCTTTGGCCTCCACTTCGGTAAAACCCTTTTTATAATAAATATCGGCTAACTTCTTGGCCTTTTCTAAAGCGTCATAAGAGAAAAAATCATAATCGGGTATTTCTACGTCAGTATTATAAAATTTGTCTTCTTCGGGTAAAATATTATTAATCGCAGTTCCACCATAACATATTAAATCATCCGTTTTCAAAAAATCCTCCACAACATTGATTATTTTTTGTATATCTTCTGAATTTGCTATTCTTTTACCCATTTTTTCCTCTGCTTGATCTACAGCCATACGCAAAATTGCCATCTCACAATCACTAAAATTTAAATCTTTACATATTTTTTGCTTCATAT
>SXGQ01014147.1_pt1 | contig 18970 bp, 17 predicted proteins | sample 3178371 | NCBI WGS metagenome assembly SXGQ01 (sample SAMN11356859, study PRJNA531348) | freshwater metagenome | isolation source: freshwater sample F1-20 | place: China: Fuxian Lake, Yuxi | collected 2017-12-25 | reverse complement strand
TTGGGGGCGGTCTCCCCCATAATAGCCTCTCAATAAAACCGCGTTGGGGGCGGTCTCCCCCATAATAGCCTCTCAATAAAACCGCGTTGGGGGCGGTCTCCCCCATCAATAAAACCGCGTTGGGGGGCGGTCTCCCCCATAGGGCGGTTTCCCCCCATCCCACATTTAAAATAATAAAATTGCTATTGTTAGGTAATAATGATAGTGTATAAGTTGATGAAGGATTTAAATGAAGACGAGATATTTAGGTGTATAAGGTTGATAAATGCTAACTTTAAAAATAACCGATTTAATACATATAGCAGCGTTATATATTATGTAATTGGGTGTGATATCATAGGTTTTATAGGAATAAGTGATAATTATCTTAATCAAATATGTTCTAATGTAAATTATAGGAATCGCGGGATAGCCTCTAAAATGATTAGTAGAGCTAAGGAGGAATTGGGGACGGAGCCAATATATCTGTTTGTAGATAAGAATAAATCTACCACAGAATACCTAGTTAATTTTTATAAAAAACATGAGTTTGACATAGAATATGAAAATGACATTGAATATAAAATGAGATATAAAAATTGATTAATAGAATATAATTATATAATACTTACAATACACATAACATATATTAATGGAGAGAATTGAAGAAGAACAAGATATTGATGTGTATATTGACGGTTCCTGTATCAACAATGGAAAGATTAATGCCAAGGCGGGGTATGGTGTGTTTTTTGAAACAGATGATTGCCGTAATGAGTATAATGTAGTTCAAGGGAAACAAACAAATAACACGGGAGAGCTAACGGCTATGATAAGAGCTCTTGAAATATTGAAGAAAGAGATTGAAGATAAGCGAAATATAAATATCTATACAGATTCCGAATATGTTATGAAATGCTCAGGTTCTTATGGAGAGAAGCTGGCGAAGAATAACTGGAAAACGAAAGAGGACAAGATTCCCCCGAACTTGAAGCTGCTGCAAAAGATTTACGAGCTATATCACGGGAACAAGAAACATATCAAGATACATCATATCAAGGCACATACTAATCTATCAGATAAGCACTCTATTGGCAATAGCCAGGCAGATAGATTGGCGAACTTGGCGGTTAATCCCAATTTTGAAGAGCGCGACGAAGATATATGCGGATTTAAAAATCTGCCTGTTGTCGTTGCAAGTTCTGCTAAAAACTTCATTAGCGTCTCTTATACTTACAAAGATGCCGTTAAAAAACTGGGGTGTAAATGGGATATGAATAAGAAAAAATGGTATTACGAAGACAATATTAGCGAGGAAAACATTAAATCCATCAAGGACATTGAAAATCTCAGTTTATCCGCAGAAAAGGAAAAGCCCGCTCGGAACAATACAGGCGAATCCGGAGCTGGCGGAGCTTCAGGCGAATCAGAAAAAACAGACAAAAGCAATAGGGTATATATTAAGGTAGCTTTTAAAAACAAGGATGCTGTAAAAAGGCACGGGTGTAAATGGGATCCTGAGAAAAAATCGTGGTATTATTTCGCGGATACTGACAAAAATAAAATAGCAGAAATTATGAAACTTATCTAAAATGAAGGAAGGTATGCGTGTGTGAGCGAGGGATAGCGCGGGCATTTATGGAGGATACAAAGAGATTATATTTTTTATATAGTTTATATTGATTAATGGGAGGATAGGGCTACATTCCCATAGGTGTGTTTTAAGGAATGTTTGGATATTATAATTTACCGGATACATATGAAAGAGTCCCGAATAAATATCAGTCATATATTTTTTATATTTGTGATTGATGAGATGAATGCTATCCTTCGGGAGAACAATTAGCAACTGGATGTTCGGGTCAAGGAAGTTATTGTTCGCGGTAATTACGGGAGCCTCGTGGGCTATTGAATGATTGCTGATATCTTTTAATGTAGGCGGATAATTATAGGGATAATACCATTCGCAATCAATACTATATCCTTTATAATATTGATATACCCAATAGATGCCCTTAATATAGTTAGAGCACGAATTGTAAATTACTGACGAATCAATTGTAATGTTATTTTCAAATATCATATTATAGTAGTTCTTGTGCCATCTGCTATTATCATTATATATCTTGTAACACAAGTCATCCTTATTTTTTAACCCGTAATTATCGCTCGGAATATTGGAATTGTTGAATATTTTTTTATTGATATATTTTTCACAAATAATAAATATATCTTTGTCTTCTGTTATTGAGAGTTGCTTGAAGATGTATTTCAGACACTCATAATTAATGCTATTATCGCTGACAAGAAGCCCATATTCTTCGGTGGCTTTCCGTGCAATTGAAATAATCTTATCGGCACCATCGGCTTTAATATCCACAGTCAATAAGTGCGGGACAAAATCGTTCCCGAGGATAGAACACAAAGTACAATAGGATTCTATAATATCATTCTCTTTATGAAGCTCCTTGTTAAGCCCCCACAAAAAGTTCAGCTCTCTCAAGATGGCTACTCGCAAGTTATTAATATTCAAATAATTATATACCACCTGATTCGTGATTTTATCAACAGTTTCGCGCATCAAGTAAATATTTTTAATATGCGACATCAGCGACAATATAATTAAATCGGCGTCAAGTCCGTTGATAATAATATTTTCCTTCGTGGAGCCGGCGGTCATCATCTTGATTTTTTTAAATATCTTGTGTTCGCCTTCGCCACATTCATTACTTCCGCTATATATAATCTCTATGTTATGCGTGGAGTATCTCACTTTGTTATCCATATAAACATTCATCTTTTTCATAAAGGCCGTCCCGGGCGTTATGGCATTTGTATCCCAAACTGGCGTTTTGACGAAGTCCTTATCCAATTTATTTCTGTAAATATTCAAATATCTGCGCTTTCTCTGTTGAATAATTTTAGCAGTAGGAGCTACGCCGTCAGCGCATATGACATATTTTTTAGCCTTGTATAATTCAATATAGCTCTCAACTTTATTCCAAATACCTTCCAAAATTAGCTCATCAATTTCTTCAGTCTTCATAGATTCAGTCCTTTTGTCCTTTAAAATATGTTGCGCAACAGTATGGATTATGCCATTAAAATCAATGCAATAAATATCTGTCCGCGCCGGTTTATTATTATCTAAAATATTTTGATATTTTTTTGTCAACGAATAAAAATAATAAGGAATACCCATAATAATTTACTATGTATATATACTATTGTATTTATATGATTATCAATTTTTATTTTTCTTTATATGATATTAGAATATACAAACAAAATAATGGGAAGTCGTACTATAAATATAAATGACATATTTTTTGGGTCAGAACAATCAAAATATGCCGGTATAGCGTTATTTATGACGATTATGATACTATGTGTGATAATATTATTCAGCAGCAGCAGAATACCTATTGGAGACAGATTTATGTTCGTATTATTTATATTAATAATATCTGTTCCTTCAATCCTAATGTCATTGTTTGAACTAACCTGTATAGTTACTGGCGGCAACCTTAATACCCGATGGTGGTGTTGGCTATTAGCGTGGGTATTAGCAGTTATCATAATCGTATATTGCATTATGATAATAATATCTATGTTAATTTCTATGTCTGAGTACGATATGGCTAACGACAGATTAGATTACTCGGCTGAAAAAAATAAAATGGGTAAGGATGAGGCCAACCTATACGCTAAAAAAATAATAATAGATGACAAGATAAGCCAAAGACAAGAATCAAAACCTGCAGTATATAATACCCCTCTAGCGGCTCCCCCTTCCTCTCCCGCGACTCCCTCTCCTTCTATGCCTCCTACCTCTCCCACGGCGCCGCCTACCTCTCCTACCCCCCCTATGGCTCCCGCTCCATCTGCCGGTCCCGTAATATCTACTGCTCATCGTACTCCATCTTCTCATAATGGCGGACAAGCGATGAACTCTTCAATGCACGGTGTTAATTCGCAACCTCCTCATTATCAGGGGCCTAAAGTAGGAGATGTTAATTCCTTACCTTATCCTAAATCATCTGCTGATGATATTTATATGAATTATGCTCCTCTTGAAGGAGGATCGGCGGGCAATCCTGGTGCCGCTATGTCTATGGTACAACATCCGAGACCTTCTCCTATGATGCCCCCTCCTTCTCAGCAATCTAATAATAGCGTATCTTCGTTTAACGGTTATGACAGCTCTGACAATTATTCTTCATATTAAATATAATGCGAGGATTGTCCGTTTGGATATTATTTTTACTATATAATAAATACATTTAAGAAATGTTTAATATTATATATTAATGTTATTAATTATATATTAATGAAAAAAAAATATGATGAAAGTAGTAAGAAGAATAATTATTTTCGCCCGCAATGTTGTAGGAATTGTGGATTAAACGGGCATTTATACAAAGATTGCCCGCATCCTATAATGAGCTTTGGAATAATATGCTATAAGATAGTTAATGGAGAGATTAAATATATTATGATACAGCGAAAAGATAGCTTGTCATTTATGGAGTTTGTTAGAGGAAAGTATAATATAGATGATGACAAATATATTATAAAGCTGATTGAATATATGACAGATTCTGAGAAAAAACTGTTGCTTACGAATAACTTTGAGCAAATATGGAATTATACCTGGTGCCAAATAAATCAGGGGACTTTCAAGCATACGAAGGAATATATAGACTCCAAAAATAAGTTTGATATTATTATGAATGATAGCAATATTAAAAGCATACTATCTATAAAAAACTTTAATAATAATAATGAATCAGAACAAGAATGGGGATTTCCTAAGGGGCGAAAGAAGTTGAAGGAGGCTGATATAGATTGTGCAGTAAGAGAGTTCTGTGAGGAAACGCAATTAAACAAGAATGATATTGAAATAGACAAAAATATTATTCCTTTTCAAGAAATCTTTTTCGGCACTAATAATATTCTCTATAAACACGTCTATTATGTTGCAAAAATAATCAATGATAATGCTGAGATACAGCTTGACAATACCTGTATAGAACAAATCCGGGAAATAAGGTCTCTAAAATGGTTTAGTAATGAAGAAGTATTGAATCATATTAAAAATCATAACACCGAAAGAATCAAGATATTCAAAAAGGCTCATAGCATAATAAATTATAATAAATCTTTAATGTAAATAGATAATGATTAAAATTAAAAGTTGTCCTGAAGGAAAAGTTCTAAATCCCAAAACGGGTCGCTGTATAAAGAAAGAGAATCTTGAAAAGCAAACCAAAAAGACTAAGCCTGCCGATTCGGTGAAGCCAGCTAAGCCAGCGAAGCCAGCAAAAGAATGTCCTGAAGGTAAAGTTTTAAATCCCAAAACGGGACGCTGTATAAAGAAAGAGAATCTTGAAAAGCAAAAAAAGAAGACAAATATTAGCTTGTCTATAGTGCCCTCTAAAAAGTCTTCTTCTGCTAAGAAAAATAGCAATGGTTCTGATAATGATATTGATTTATATTATCCTGATATGGATGATAGCGATTTTGGGAAGAAAATAGCGAGAAATAAGGAGTTTTCGATACATAAGATAAGGAGCTTTCCGACTATAAGAACTGTTGAAGATTTTAATAAAGTAGCTAATGAATTGTGTGGTAAGTTTGAAACTACTCTGTATCAGCATTTTATAAGCCAGTATCTATCTCAGAGAACGCCGTATAAAAGCATTATGTTATATTATGGCGTAGGTGTAGGGAAAACTTGTACCGCAATTACATTAACAGAAACGATATTATCTACGAAAACAATGGATACCACAGAACCGCATATATGGGTAATAATGCCTCAGGCATTGGAAGAGAACTTCAATAAAGAAATATTCAATTATGATATTAAAGTATTCGAGAATTTATTTAATCAATGTACTGGGGATAACTATGTCAAATTGCTTAATATAAACGAGAGCTCTTTTAATGTAAAGGATAACAAGGATAACATTAAAAGGCTATTGAAGAAGAGATATGAGATTTTTACATATGACAGCTTTATGAAGCGAGTTAATGAAAAATACAAAGATAATATTGTAGAAAACAAGGTTATTATTATAGACGAAGCTCATAATATCAGAAGTACGAATAATAAGGAAAAGGGAACATACAGTACTCTCAAAAAAATATTAGAAAACGGGAGAAATAATAGATTGATATTATTGTCGGCGACGCCTATGTATAACGAACCGCGAGATATCCTTGACCTCTTTAATTTGATGTTGATAAATGATAAGCGCGATAATATATTAAAAGAATATTATAAGGTGTTTAATAATAATAACAAATTTAAATTTGATGATAAGACTAAGAAATTAATTAAAAAGTTGTCTTCAAATTATATATCATATTTAAAAGGAAAAAATCCATTCACTTTCGCCTTAAAATTAAAGGCGTCCTATAACAGCAATATTAAAATATTAAATACGGAGCCAACGAAGGATCCTTCTAATAATTCTATACCTACTAAAGAATTAGGATGGTTAAAATATATAAATGATGATATAGTAATCTCAAAGCTGGGGATATGCCAGAAAAACAAAATAGATGCTTTGAAAAAAATAATAAACAAGATTAACTATAACAATATCCAGGAAATTGATGAGGATGAAATAAACGATATCGCCGAAGGAGCAGAAGGCGCAGAAGGAGCAGAAGGAGCAGAAGGAGCCGCTGGATTGTCTCAGAGTAAATCACAGAATCAGAATATGAGATTATTACAGCCTATGAATATTGTTTATGATAATGATATAGGTAAGGCGGGGTTTAATTCGTTTTTCAGGAATATTGAGGGTACCGCGAGCATCTCTGTTAATTATAGTGAAAAATATAAGAATGCATTGTATCCTACAGAGGAATACTTGGGTAAATATTCTGGCAAACTTTTGAATATATGTGATATAGTAAGGAAATCCGAGGGAATAGTAGTCATATATTCAAGATTTGCTTGGGCAGGCATTATACCTCTCGCGATATGCTTAGAACATCTTGGATATTCGCGCGAAGGTACAAATAATATATTGAAAAATCCCGAAATTGTTAAGGACAAACCCAAGTATAAAGATGTGTCTAATCCAAAATACTGTATATTGACAAGTGATAAAAAAGAAATTATGGGTACTACTACTATTAATAATTTGATAAAGAAGATTAATGATGATAAGAATATAAATGGCAAGGATATTAAAGTAATATTGATAACGCAAGTAGCGAGTGAAGGCCTAAGTTTTTATAATGCCCGCGAGATACATTTAATAGAACCGTGGTATCACTTTAACAGACCCGACCAAATTATAGGCAGAGGCATTCGTAATTGCAGACATCAAAAGTTGCCCTTTGAAAAACGCAATGTAACTGTTTTTATGCACGCAAGTGCTAACGATGACGCAGGAATGCGGAAGACAGAAACAATAGATATTCACGCTCTAAGAATATCTACGAGAAAATACATAGAGAGCAAGGAGATTGACAAGATAATCTCCAGCAATTCGCTAGATTGTTCCTTGATGAAAAACATTAATTATTTTCCGAAAAAATTATTTGAAATGGGAACAGTGGATATATTAACATCTCAGGGAAATAAAATAAAATACGAATTAGGAGATGACGAAGATTTAGAACCTTCTTGTGGCTTTAAAGATGCCGATGGCGCCGAAGACATATCTGGATATAGAAGCGATGTCTATAAGCATCTTTTAAAAAGGGCGCAGGCGGCTATTAAAAATAAATTGCTTAAAATGATAGAAGATGATGTATATTATATATCATATAAAGAGTTAATCGATGATATAGGAAAGGATATTGATATTGACGAAGAAATCTTAATATATGCTATAAATAAATCAATAAGGCCTGTTGTAATTATTGACAATTATTATATAGAACATCATAGTCAGGGTATTAAACTTAGCATAATTAATGATATTGTCGGCGAGACTAAAGGCGAAGCTAAAGGCGATAGGAATGGAACTAAGGCCACGATGGCAAAAATTAAAATAAAGATGGATATTGAGGAAATGAATGATACTGTTGTTAGTATTTTAGAGGATAAGAAGAGCGATGAGGACATAGATAATATTCTTAAAATAATAAATATAGATTATACTAATATTATTAGCACCACGATATCTATATATTTCAATTTAGATGACAAGAGATTTAAAAGATTAGTCGAATATATAATAGTAAATTATGCCAAACTTGGCGATCTTGAAGATAATAGGAAGTCTGAATTGATGTATGTAATTAAATGCTTAGATTCGCAAGGAGTTTTTATAAGAAAGAAGGAATTACCATCATATAATAATAACAATAATAATTATATTGGATATATAAATATATATAATATTGAAAATAAAAATAATGAGGATATTAAAAATCTTGATATATCACTTTATAATAATGCGGAAAAACGATGGAGCGAATCCCTGACAATCACAGAACAGAAAGAGTTTGCCAAATATCGCAATAGTAAAATTACGGTAATACCTGAAAATATGGAATTAGAAGAAATGCCTTGGGGTATTATAGAGCCGCAATTTATCAAGAAGGATAATATAATTAAAAATACTTTTAAGATATTTTCTACAGATGCTGTGGTTGGCAAAGGGAAAAAAATAGGTCGCGTATGCACATTCTACAATAAAGCAGAACACAATAACTTTATTAAACAAATAGAAAAAGGCAATGTATCTACAAGAAACTTTAAGGATATTAAAGAAATGTTATGTAAGCATATAGCTCACAAATTGATGGAAAATAAGAAGTTGGTTTTATTCCCTCTGTTCAAATAATATTCATATCTTAATGACTCCGTTATTTTTATTATAAATAATATTTTTATCATTATATATCACGCATTTATCAAATAAGAATGATATAAATAATACAGTTGATTTATTGAATCTGTCATTGGCAATTCCTGACATTATTTCTGCGCTCTTAGTGATACCGAAAACTTTATTGAACTCTTTTGTAGATATAAACTTAATTATTTTATCTCTTACATCATCGCGATATGTATCATATGTAAGCGATTCCTCCAAAATTATTTTCATAGGACTATTCTTATCTTTATCCTTATTTCCCATTTTTTGCATACTTACCCTTGTTTCCTTAGGTCCTTTAGGTCCTTTGGATTCCTTCTTTAGTGTCGCTTTATTTACAATAGAAAGGATTTCTGGGGCTGTCTGTGCATCCTGAGCGGTCTGGATAACCTGGACATCGTCTAATATTGAGATATCTTGTATAGTCGCAGGTGGTGTAGGAGAATTAGCAAGAATAGCAGGTAATCTATTTACAGGAACCGGAATTACATTGAGAACTTTAGGGATATTTACGGGAACTGGGACAGAGAAGGGGACAGAGGCAGATGTTTCTTGTTTTTGAGAGCCGCTTTGACAAAATCTTTCGTATAGCTCGGGCTTATCATTATTCCATATAATATCCTTGTCTTTTGAAGCCGGAAGCTTATTCGTCAAAATATTAATCATTAGATAATATAGACATCTAATTTATATATCATTTTTTTTATCATTTTACTACATTAAGTAATTACATACTCTTCGTATTTCAATTCGTTTTCCAAGATATTTACAGGTACAACATTTTGTTTCATAAACTTTTTTTTCAGTAAATAGAACTTCATACTAGAAGAGAACTTCTGTCTTATATTATTATCTACTGTATCGTGTTCTACTATTTTACTATTTATATCCTCTTCTTTAACACATATAGTTTCATTAAGTAAGCTTTTCATCAATTCATATTTCGTTATTTCATTCTGCGATTTAATACAAAATAATATATAATTATTGAGCTTCTCTAAAGTATCTTGATTAAGCCAATTGAGATTTATAAAAACCCCATTATTATTCTTAGTATAGTTCTCGCCGGTTGCTAATATTATCTTAAATAGCTCTAATATTTCGACATTCGTCAAATGACTTACACTATTCTGTATATTTTTGCATAAATCTTTTTTATTCATTATATATAAATAATATAAAAATCTATTTATATAATAATCAAAATAATCAGCAGGGACATATTAATCATCGTAAATACTATCATCATTGTCAAATTCTCCGCCATCTGAATAATCTTCATCTACATCTTCATCTTCTTCTAATTCTTCATCTTCTTCATCTTCTTCATCTTCTTCATCTTCAATGTCCTCTTCAAACTCTAAGCCGACGCCACCAGTATTTTTAGAGGATTTGCCTTTATTGAACTTATAATTTCCCTCTTCTTCGTCTTCTTCTTCGTCTTCATCGTTGAATATTTCAATACCTTCATAGTTAGCTTCATCAACTTCTGACATATCCTCTTCATCAATTGATAAATTACCATCGTCTATTTCTTGAACCTGAGCGATATCATCCTTATCTTTGATTATTTTTCCGACAATCGAAATCATATTGTCATATAGCGTGAACTTTTTACCACATACTTTAACATTAACAAAGTCCCCTATTTTAATGCTATCAATATTGACCTCAGATTGTATTCCCGAAGTAATTTTAGGAATACAAACTTCCAATATAGCCATTTCTTCGTACATCCCAATAGCTCTTAGACCCAAATTATTTTTGGCTATGATTTCGCATTTAATAATAGAGTCCTGTGCTGGATTACATATCTCGGCAATACAGCTCAAATCATAAGCGATATTCCCGTTTAAATGCGATTCTTTAAAATATCCGGCCGACCTCTTAATTATCTTTATAGTATCTTTTTTAATATACCCGTGCTTACTACAGCAGTTTTCAAGCGTATGTCTAACCTTATTATAGATTACTGAGTCAAAACTTGCTGTAATTTCTGAAGGAACGAGGATAATAGTAGTATTGAACTTGATTGGCATAAACATTTTATTAGATGGCATTTATAAATATGTTATTAATCTTAATCTATAAGAATATATCATTTTTTTATTTATATATTAAAAATTGATATAATAAATCTATAATATCTATATTTATTAGAGAATATACATAATGGAAATATTAAAAGAAGATGAAATATTTTCAATTATTGATACGCATTATTCGCTAATTCAAGAGAATAACAGCGAATGTTTAATAAAGTTAAGTAATTCAAGCGAATGGGGTGAAAACGAATTTGCCAACTTTATAAATGTTATGAAAACCGAGAAATATGAAGAGACTATCGAGAAGCAAACGCTCCAAGTAATGACGGAAGATATTATCCTTGAAATAAGCGACAGCAGCAATATCCTGAAATATTCCCACGATTCTAACTATATTGATTATAAGGATAAGAGCGTATCGTTCTATAAATACAAAGTCCTTGTAAAACACAAATACGACCAACTGTTTAACTCCAATCTACAATTTAAGACGGTATCAAAAAAACTCGTAGGCAAAGAGAATCTACCGGATAACTGGAATGATATCAGGAAGTTTTTTAAAATAAACAAGAGAATCATTTATACCGACAAAAAAACAAATATGCGATTTATTGTCAATATATGTAAATGTAATAAATATGATATCGAAGAGGCTGATGACAGAGACCTATATTATAAATTGGCCAATTCTAAGATTATTAAATCTTCACAGAAATACGAGTTTTTTCTAGATATAACAAATGCATCCAAAGATATTATATTGGAAGGATTGATTAAAATGGAACAGGCGCTTTTTCTATCGCCATACATAATCTCTAAAAAACAACAGCAAGATGTCATATCGAATTATTCTGGGCTTGTTTCAAAAGATATTGCGACACGCTACTATAACTATAATAATTGCGATAAGAAACCCGTTGATAAAACGAAGCCCGTATTGTTAGCCCCGAAGCCTGTTACGCTTGAGAAAATAAATATCTTAGAACCCGATGAATATACGGGCATTAGCATATTATCGGAATACACTGTAACCGAAAAAGCAGATGGCGAGCGATTGCTGATGTTTATAGACAATGCTGGGAATGTATATTTAATTGATAATACATACAAGGTAATAGACACAGGGCTTCGCTCTACAAAGGAGCTGTACAACTCTTTGATTGACGGCGAATATATATCTTGCGAAAAAAGATTAGATAAATCAAATGTCGGGCTCTTTGCGGCTTTTGATATGTATTATTATGGTGGTAAAAAAATCACCAGTCTGCCTCTCATAGAGGACGAAGCCAAGGAAGATAGCCGATATAAATATTTGGTCAGTAGTCGCAAATATATTAAATCGCGCGATGAAGGCAATTCGGTTGATTATATTGTCAAGGAACATTTATATAGCAACAGTATCTTGGAGGATTGTGATAATATACTCAAGAATGGCTCAAAATATCCCTATAGCATTGACGGCCTCATCTTTACGCCTGCTAAATTGGCACTCTATTCTTACTATAGCAATAAGCCCGTTGAAATAACCGAGAGAGTTAAATGGGATCGCGTTTTTAAATGGAAACCGCCTGAGCAGAACTCTATAGACTTTTTCGCGAAGTTCGGCAAAGTTATTACTGCGGATGGCGAAAAATACAGGGAGATGTTTCTAAATGTCGGATATAATGCAAAGCACTATGATAAATATACTATAAATAATGCGATGCGCGAGCTGTATGATACCGAATATAAGAAATTGATTAAGGAGCAAGATTGCAAATACTCTCTCAAGTTGTTTAAGCCTAATAACTATTATGTGGAGGGCATCGAGAAATCCTATATTAAGCTGAATGCCCGCGATGAAGCTCGATGTGAAAGTGGCGAATTGATAGACGGCGATAAGATAATAGAATATAGGTATTTATTGGACGAAAATATAAAGCCTTCTATGCGATGGATTCCTATGCGGTTGCGTGAAGATAAAATGCGTATCTATAATACTGGAGAGATTTCTAAGACGGCGAATGATTATTCGGTTGCTATGAATATATGGGGGTCGATACACAATCCTGTAACTGAAAGCATTATCCGCGGCAAGGCTCCTATATTAAAAATGGATGCCGGGAATGAGTTGCTACAATCTGACGATGTCTATTATTCGCGCAAAATCAACCGCGACGGGTTATTGTCTGTTAATATGCAACAGTTTCACAATATATGTATTAAAAATATGTTGTATTCCAAGCAAAAATATAGGGGCAGTTTGCTGGAATTGGCTTGTGGTGAAGGCGGAGATATGAATCGCTGGATTAACAATGATTATAGATTTGTTCTCGGGATTGATTATGTCAAGCACGGCATATACAATACTGATTCTGGTGCTTACAGTCGTCTCATAGGTAAAAAAGATGACTATAATAATAAGGGCGGAGGCGGGGGCCACGGCGGCAATAAGTTCAAGAAGTTTCCCTTGCAATTCCCGGATATCGTATATGCAGCAGGAGATTGCAGCAAGCCTATAATGAACGGGGAATGTTCGCTATCAATAGATGATGAGGAGAGCGCGAATATCATACAGCTGGTATTAAATAAGCGCGGTGGCAATATTCCTGCGCATTATAAAAATATTGCTGGAAGGGGAGCTAATGGATTTGATGTATGCGCGTGTATGTTTGCTATTCATTATTTCTTTGAGAATGAGGAAAAAATAAATACATTCTTGAATAATGTGAGCTCTATGTTAAAGGTTGGAGGAACCTTCATATGTACTTTTATGGATGGCAAAAGTGTCGTCGGTGCTATAAATGCGAATGGTGGGGATATGGTAGAGGGGCGTAAAAAACTCAATAAGCGCACGGAAGATAAAGGCGTTCCTTTGTGGGCTATTATTAGAAGGTATGATGCTGGTGAAGAAAAAGATTTCAATAAGAAGGTTGATGTTTATATAGAGGCTACTAAGAAGTTTATTCCCGAGTTTATAGTAGATTTTGATGTACTTATTAGAAAATGCAAGGAACACAATATAGAATTGGTAGAAAGCGAGCTATTCTCGCAATCATTTAACAAAATCAAGGCAAGATATACTGACCCAAATGTTAAAAAGAATAACATATACAACATAATAAACGACTTAGACAAGGAGGAAGAGCTCAAACAATTCAGCTTCTTCAATCGCTGGTGTATATTCAAGAAAGTTTAAGTTGTGTCTATTCGCCTCAGCTTTATATACCAATTAAAAAACATTTTAATCCTTCTCCTCCCTTTGCTAATTTTAAAGGGAACCTTCTTTCTCGTTTTTTCCGTAAATCTTCTCTTAATAGTTCTTTTGTAGTTCTTTTATTATACATCCCATAACATAAATCGTAAATATTTATGAATATTTTTGTTTTAAATAATTTCCTTGCTTTTGTAAGTGATGTTTGTGGTTCTTCTCCAAAAATCTCAAGTAGTTCATTCAACAAAGTTAGTTTATTACATATATCTCTTGTTATCCTAGCTATCTCTTCTCTTTCTGCTATTATATCTTCTATGATATCACCTATGCTTTTGTCATTAATAATTTCGTTATATTCAAATCTATTTAATTTTTTAATAATGTCTTCATAGCTAACTCTTTTTTTTCTACATTCATTCTTTAAAGACGCTATAAGTTCATCATATCTAGACATAAATTGATATGTATATCATTATATACCTTATTTTTATATAATATGTTTTTGTATTCTAAGAGGAACCAGATTTTTCTAAAAATTGAAAATTATAATTTGAGTACATCTCTTGATTTATTTTGTAATTTCTAAAAAACTTTTGAAATTTTTGAAAAAACAGAAAGATGTACTCAAATTATAAATTGTAAAAATATAAATATCTTAGTGTCTCTTGGATAGTATTCATTCGCTCTATTATTTTGATTTATTCTAAAAAATTGACTGTGATACCAGTCATTTAATATTATCGCAGAGCAGACCGCAAGCAGACCGCAAGCAGACCGCAAGCCTACATCAACAACAAACAAAGACAAAGCACTAATGGCTAATTATACTACTGAGTATAGCAACCTTCAAAAAAAGGAAGTATATAAGGCGGTCTATAACAATAGCGCTATGTATGTTGTGTGGTTAGATGAGATTAAAAGGGATGGTGTTGATACCGAGGGACGCGTTAGGAACCCTATGAGTGAAGGAGAGCTTATTTATACAAATCAGGATGGACTGTATTCAGTTCTTTGGAATGCTTGCGTAGATGTTCTTCAGGGAAATTATAATTTCATTAATATTCCTCGCCCAACTGAGGTATATTATGATAATAAAATGTTTAATTACTTGCAAAAGCTAAAGTATAATCCAGATACCCGAGTGCCCCAGACTGTTTAATAGAGCCCTGTTTGTATAGGTAGGAGCTCGGGGGGAACCGGATGTGAAGCCAGAGAAGGTATTTTATATTATATATTTTTTGCTTTTGTTTTTTGAGGTGCCTCTTCGGGTATCCTCCTTATTCGTATATAAAGGGTTATTTATTTTTATGTGTATAATTAAGATGATATTATTTTATAGTATAGGATGTAATCACAGTAAAATGTTATTGGATAATGTCAGTAGATATGATAAGGATAAAAAGATAAAACTGGTACCTATCGACGAATTGAAGAAACAAAATATAAACATAGAGACAAAGATACATACTGTACCTGCTTTTATGATATTGCCCAGTAAGGAAATATTATTCGGTAAAGATGTATTTGATTACTTATTATTGCCAGGACGAGGTATATTGTGTAGTAGTCAAAGTACAAGATTAGATAAAAATATAAATGATAATAATGCTAAAATAGACAGCTCTATAAAACCTATGGAAATAGTTATAGGTGAAAATGATCCCTTGTCATTCTCTTTGAATAGCTCTAAAATATCAGATAATTTCTCTACAATTGAAGAAACAGACGGAGTATGTAATGATAAAAATTACAACTGGGATTTCATAAATAATGATAAAAATATAAGCGATGGCATATCAAATATCAATATTAATTTTGAAGAAAATAAGAAGTCCGGAATGCCCACCGTAGAGCAACTTATGAAAGAGCGGGACAACTTGAAATTATAATGAAATTATAATGAAATGATAATAAAATGATAATAAAATATATATAAGGAATATTAAATATATTTTATTATAGAGATAATGTCAAACCAATATGTATTTAACCAATATTATATTGATTTTATTAAAAGATTAAAGCAGGCTGCTAAAAAAATGAAGGAAGATAATAGTGATGATAGCGAGGGTGATAGTGAGGTGAGCGAGGATAATTATTTATTTGCAAAGACTATAATTAAAACTATTAAAGCCAACTATACTACATTTGACAAATCCTCTGACGAATATATTAAATATATCAATACGCTTCCCGAAACCTTCTGGACATCTTATGCAGATGCTGAGGAGAGCAAGATAGACGAATGGTTTGACTTGGAGGAAGTCGGTGGTGTGCAGATTTTTACTAATATAAGCGTTAAACAAATACAGCGATTAATTAATGACAACTTTCTTTGCCATCACTTCCTAACTGTATTTTATTTATTTAAGAATGATTTGACTGACGAGGAGGTTAAGAAATACATCAAGATATTTCAGGAATCAAGCGATGAGCTGTTGAATGAAATAGAGAACGAAGGGAACAAAAAGATGATTGCTCGCCTCAACTCTTTAAAAACCAAGAATATCAAGGATAAATCCAATTTAAATATGGCGGGTATGGAAGATACTATGCTGGGCAAATTGGCTAAAGAGATATTGGAAGATGTAGATATTGATAAATTGCAAAAATCTATTGGCGACAACGGGGATATTCTGAAGGCTATTGGCGACCCTAACAGCGGATTCAGCGATTTAATATCAAATGTCAGCCGAAAAATGGCAACTAAAATATCTAACGGCGAATTGAAACAAGAGAATCTTTTGCAAGATGCTATGAAGTTTGCTTCTATTATGCCTGGTATGTTTGGAAATCAAAACGGCGGTCCTGGCGGTCCTGGCGGTCCATCGGGTATGCCGGGAGCTGCGGGAGCTGCGGGAGCTGCGGGAGCAGGCGGAAGTGGTCCTGATATGGCGGCGATGATGAAAATGATGGGGGCTATGATGAATAACAAGGAGGGTATGGAGGCTTTCGGGAATATGATGAATCCTAAGGGAAAAAAGAAGGATACGCGAACTACTTTTAATAAGAATGCTTATAGAAAATCAATGGCAATTAATAGATTGAAAAGTAAACTGGATAGAAAACAGAAAGATGGGGAATAAAAATAATATAGATATTAGTATTAGAATAAGAATTATTAATAATGTTTTGGATAGATAATTTGAACGAATTATTTAACCCCGTATTATATCCAAATATAAATATGACAATTGAAGAAAAGATAAATGCCATAATCAGGCTTATATTATTTATAGGGATCATAGCTACATTAATATTCAATGATTCGCGATATATATTATTTATATTGATTATAATGCTTATTTCTATATTAATATATAATTACCAGACGGAAAAGAACAAAAAAATAGAGAAATATCTTAATGATAATGATTTAGATATTATTAATAATGAGAAATGCGTAAAGCCGACAGAGGAGAATCCCTTTATGAACCCGAGTTTAATAGGGATTAATAATAAATATAATTCGTGCTCAATTGAAAACAAGCATATCAAGGATAACATAGATTACTTTTTCAATAAGAATGTATTTAGAGAAACAGACGATATCTATGACAAATCTCTATTAGATAGACAGTTTTATACAGTTCCTTCAACATCTATACCGAATAACCGCGAAAAATTAGCTAGCTGGCTTTACGATAGAGGACCCTCTTGTAAGGAGAATAACGGAGAACAATGCTACGATAACCTTTATAACAATATAAAGAATACCGCGCATTTCTAACATTTTCGCCAGGCTTTTCCAGGTCGTATTACTTATTTTTATAGATATTATAATTTAGGATATTATAATTGCGAGAGGTCGGGGTATATGCCAAGATATATAATAATTAAATAATATAATAATGATATATAATGATAAAGAAAACTACTATTAAGTTTGATATTGAGGTTAATGAGGATAATACGGCATCGAAAGAGATAGAATATAAGAATTATTCTAAAAACGGCGATAACGAGGAGAACTTACTGACCTATAAAAATATAATAAAGTACGATGCTGAAGGTAATAAATGCGAGAACAAGGAGACATTTAATAAAATTATAAAAACTGAGGAAAATGTAGATGAAATGGTGGGAAATAGTGCTAATAATAATGATTGGAAAATATTAGAGTATAAGAATCACATATTAGAGAAGGATTATATCAAGATTTATGATAATATTAAATTGGATATAAACTATGATATTATAAAAAGTTGCGAAGATAAGAAATACATAGTAGATAAATAAATAATTTATTTATTAGTAAAATATAGATAATGGAAAATAATATGTTTGATACTACTACAAATATATGTTCGGACGATTGTTGGAAAAATGCAAAAGAAGTCAATAACAACAAAATAGAGGGCTACAATATATATCCTACGAATCTCGTTGCCTGTGAGAGTCCCTTCGTAAGAATGACGGATATGTATTTAAATCACCCGAACTTGAGAGGCCGCCCTGGATACGGTTTGGCCGACGATTGTCTCATAGATAAATATTCGGCACTAAGAAACGACCCCGCTTCTATGACACAGGATAGATGCAGAATACAATTGAATAACCGAATATTTACTTCGGGACCCAATCTAAGATGCGGTAAAACCGATATTGGCGGAGAGCTGGAATTAATAGAAGGCCGCGACACTAACAATGTAAGATGCAAGAAGCAGATTATGGAGGAAGAGATGAATAATTTTATGCCGCTTTTAGATTGCGTCAAAGATATTCAAAGACCCGAAAATATTGTCCCAGTATGGACTAATGGCGGCGAGGATACTCGCTCATATATTCACCGAACCGAATTTAATAAAAATTGTAATTGGATAGGAAGAAATAAAAACTTTTCTATATAATATAGGAGAGTATATGAGTTTTAATAGAACGACGTATGATAATTGTTCATATAA